>UEXM01001787.1_pt1 | contig 16815 bp, 20 predicted proteins | sample 1796661 | NCBI WGS metagenome assembly UEXM01 (sample SAMEA4772469, study PRJEB27181) | metagenome | reverse complement strand
CCGCCCAGTACATGCAGGATTTAATTCGTACCTTAGAACTGTTTATTACACAGGAACGGAACCCCGGGGAGCTTCGCGGAACAAAAATAACATTAACGGCGTTGCCTACATCGGCAACTGGACTTGAAGCCGGAGCACTGTACAATGACAGTGGTACAGTGAAGATAGTGACATAATCATAATTTAACAGTATAATTGTTCTTGTTAACAAGGAATGAAAAATGGGAATTAATTTAGGAAAGCTTTTAAAGCAAGCCGCGCCTATAGCAATAGGAGCATTTGCCCCCGGCATGTTTCCTGCTGGGACAAACCCATTTTTAGCTTCAGCACTAGCTTCTGGCATTGGTGGAGCGGTATTGGGGCAAAAGCCAAAAGACGCTTTAAAGTCGGCTATTCTTGGTGGAATAGCTGGTGGAGCTATGGACAGTTTTTCCTCCGGTGCTGACAAAACAGGAATTATGAAAGGCGCTAAAGGATCTCAATATGTTTCAACAGATCCGCAAGTTCGCGCTGAACAGTTGGCAATGACAAGCAAACCTTCAATTAATCCTGTTGTAACACCTACAGGCGAAACCATGTCTGGAAAACTTTTAGCTAAATTCCCAACCTTGGCAGGGACTCAAGAAGATCCTAGTCTTTTGTTTAATATATTAAATTCTAATCTGGGAGAGGGCGTGGCGGCTGGTTTGTTGGCACAGCTTTTAGCTGGAGATGATGGTGAAGAAGATTCAAAAGGGTCATTTGAGCGTCGTCCTTATGGACAAGGTGGCCCCGGGGGTCAAATGGGCGGCATTAACTATATGAACGAAGGCGGAGAGGCTATGTTTTTTCCTCGTCGCAATGGTGGGATAGGTCCCGGCGAAGGATCAGGCACAAAAGATGATGTGCCAGCGATGCTCATGGACGGTGAATTTGTTATGACTCGTGATGCGGTAAAGGGCGCAGGCGGAGGGAGTTTAAAAAAGGGAATTGATAATATGTATTCAATGATGGATCAATTCGAGAGGAAAGCCTAATGGCCACTCAAACTGTAGAACAGATACAGCGTCTAGCTCCTTATCTTGAGGGCTTGGAAAAGCGATTACTCCAAACTGGATTTGGCGTATTTGACGGTGAAGAACAAACCAAAAAAGGTCTTTTGGATACACCTCTGGATCTGCCGAGCTATCAAGTAGCTGGCCTTGATCCCTTACAACAAGAGGCTTTAGACAAAGCTTCAGGTATGTTTGGGTCTTACGCTCCTACGTTAACAAGTGCTTTAGGGCAGACGGCTGGGGGGCAAGGAGCCCTGTATGCAGGTCTTGGAGCTTTAGCTGACCCATCTCAGGCCATGGCGCAATACTACAACCCATATGAGCAACAAGTCGTTGATCAGACTATGGCAGACATTGCTAGGGCTGGAGAAATACAAAGACAGGGAATAGGAGCAAGGGCTGTTGGGTCTGGAGCTTTCGGCGGATCTCGTCAAGCTATTGCCGAATCTGAATTAGGTAGAAATGTACTGGATCGCCAAGCTCAAGCAGCTTCTGGCCTTCGCAGAGCAGGATTTGATACTGCCTTAAAAGCTTCTCAAACAGGAGCACAATTAATGGGTGGTCTTGGACAGGCTCTTGGGAACTTGGCTGGTACAACTGCTGATATTGGCCGTGTTGGATCTGAGTTAGGCCGCGCTGATTTGGGTATGCTTACAGAGCTAGGCGGTATGGGAAGAAACTATCAGAGTCAACTTCTGGAAGCTCAAAGACAAAATCAACTGCAAACGGCTCAAGAGCCATATACAAGAATGCAGTTAGGACAGCAATTGCTCAAAGGGGTGCCTAGCGCTGATTTATCATCTACATTCAGATCCAGCACAACCCCATCTACAAATCCATTCCTCGCAGGCATTGGTGCTTATACAGCTTTGCAAGGCATAAAGCCTAGTGGTTCAGCGTAGGTTATAGGAGAGAGAAATGGCTTTAGTTCAAATAGCTGGACAAAATTATCAGGTATCTCCTAGTGGTAGAGTAACTGACTCTAGTAATAATGTAGTCACTAACGCAAATCTTATAGCAACGGCTAGAGCACAAGCCGCATCCCCTAGATTAAATAGAAGATTAAATACAGATTCACTTGCAGTCGGTGCAAACACAGGAATTCTACAAGCAGTAGAAGATGCTAAAAGATCTAGAGGGTTTTCTAGGAAGCCTAAATATATAGGTATGGATCAAGGACTAAGTTCAGTTTTAGATCCTTATGTTCGTGACCCAAAATCTAGTGCAGCAAGCAATATAGCTTCTTTCTTAGGTAGAGGATTTGGTAGAGGAACAGGAGAAGTCCTAGATGTAATAGGCGAAGGACTTGGGGTTGCTGGCGAAGAAATTACTGATTTTTTTACAAAACCAGTAGGGTCTGGAGTTGAATATGATGTTCTTTACAACACTCCTGAAGGAGTTGATTTAGCCAATATCTCTGGTAGTGGAGTTGGAAGACCAGTTATTGGCTCAACAAACCCAAGAGCCGTCTTAACGCCTGAAGGAAGTACAGGTTCTAAGCCTATACCAACGTTAGCCAATTTAATGGGAACAGGAGAAGAAGAACAATTTTATGGTGATGGACAAAGCGAGCTTGTAGATTTGTTTTCCTCGTTTGGTGTTCCTGACGCTATTAGAGATGGTCAGCCATCTGTAGCGAGTTATACTGTAAAAGATGTTATAGAAAGTGATATTGCAAAGCCTAAGTCTGAGCCTGAAGAAACAAAATTAAGCAATTTAATGAGTGAAAAAGGTGATTTGCAATTTACGGGGACTGAACAACAAGGCGCTGATACAGGTGAAATTAACGCTGGTAGCGGAGCGACAACTGATGGCGGCAAAAGCGGAGAGCAAATAAACCAAGATCTATATCAAGGACTTTTAGATCAATCTTTAAAGTCTTACAACGAGGCCGTAGGTATGGCTCCTCCTGAAGCTCAAACAATGCAACAATACAAAGACGAATTTTCAAAAGCTACTGGCATTGATATATCTGGTGACCCAGATAATAAGGCTGCGCTTACAGCGTTTGGCTTGGCTCTCATGCAAAACAAGGCTGGCAAGGGATTTAATGTTGGCAGAATGTTATCTGAAGTTGGCGCAGCAGGTGAAAAGGCTCTGCCTCTCATGGAGCAAGCCAGAAAAGAAGCTCGTGAGGCACAGGTTGCTGCTGGTAAATACGCTCTAACTGAAGGTAAAACAGCCACTGCAAACCGTCAAAAGTTCTTGGTTGATCAAGCTAAATATCTTAGAGATCGCCGCGACACAATTCTTGGCGCTCAAGTTACTAGAATTAATCAGATTGAAGACCGTGAGGATAAACAAGCGGCAGAGAGTTTGTTAAAAGATGCTAAGTTTAAATATGATTATGAAATAGACCTGCTTAAACTTGAAAAAGAGATGGGCGAAGATCAATTTAAAACAACTGATACAAAAGATAGAACGCCTTTAGCAAATAAACCTAATTTAAAAATTACTTATGCTAAAAGTGAAAAAGATGGAAGGCCAAGATTTCTTTACCCAGCAGAGGATGCCGCATCTTTTGGCACTGCTTTAGCAGATGTAAAAGAAGGCACAAGCAGTTTAGACTTTATGAGAGATCAAATAACAGCAGTTAAAGATTTACCGCTTGGTATAAATTTACAAAAAGCTAGAGAAATAGCTCAAGGTATTACAGCTTCATTTGGGTATAAATTAAATGAAGTTCCTGAATACGACAGTAAAGGCAAATACATAGGCACAAAAACTTCTGAAAAACCTTTGGCAAACTTAGACGCTGTAAGAGATAGAGTTGTAGCTCAATTTAAAAGATTTTTAACTCAAGAAACAGGTAATGGTGTATCTAATGTAGATATACAAAAAGTTGAAAAACTTCTTGGAAAGGTTGATTTCTTTGGTGACCCTAATACGGCTCTTATAAGAATTGAAGAGGCAAGAAAAATATTTGAAGCATCTGAAAGTAAAATTCTTACCGTGATGGAAGGCTTTGAAAATCAAGATAGATATTTAAGCCCTGAAGAATATAATTTAACTAGAAAAGCAATTAGTGGAGCTATAGCAAAATCTTACAAACTTGGCAGCGGAGCAAGCGATGTTTTTGATTTTACAGAAGATGACTCAGGCATAAAAACATATAAGCTTTTTTAATTAGGGGTTAGTTTTGGGAAAAATAAAAATAGATTTACCTAACGAAAGTTTTTTTGTTGAAATACAAGGTGATCAACCTACTGTATCAGAGCAAATAAAGCTCGCTAAACTTGTTGAGTCAAGAAGATCTGCTTCTAAAATAGAAGAACAACAATCTGCTGCTATTCAACAAGAACAATTGTTCGACACATCATCTGGTATTAAAGATGCTAAGTTAAGAGCCTTGTTATCTACTGCTGAGACATCAGGGGAAGAAGAAGCACAGCTTCAAAAGCTTTATGGGCTTGGCGAAGGTGACTACACCCGTGACAATCGCGGTAGGTTAGCCATAACCAAACAAGGTGGCACAAAGCTTGGCATGGAGCTTGAGAAGGACACTCTTGTTGATGAAGAGGGGTTTTCTCGCTACGACTTTGCTGATTTAGCTGGGATAGTGCCAGACATTGCTGGCGGTGTTGGCGGTACAATTGGTGGCGCAGCTTTAGGCACAGCTTTATTTCCGGGCATAGGCACGTTCATCGGTGGTGTTCTTGGCGCTGGCTTTGGAACTGCTGGCGCTGGTGCGGTTGAGGAGGGCGTTGAGGCTCTTGCTGGAGTGTCGAGGCAGACCGCTGGCGAAATAGCTACTGACCTTAAAAACGATTTTCTTATTGGCGCTGGCTCTGAATTATTTATTGGCGGTGCGATCAGAATCGTCGCGCCTTTCTTCAGGGGTATGAAAGGCAGGAAATTAGAAGGACAGGATCTTGAGACTGCTGGCATTTCACTGACGCCTGTTGAAGAGGGCGGTTTTGGAATACAGCCCAGTCTAGGAAATGTCGGTGGGTCTAGTCTTATTGCTAGACAACAAGTAATTTCAGAAAAAGTGGCTGGCGGGGCAACAAAAAGATTGCGTAATAATTTTAAAAATATGCAAACAACTATCGGAAAATACAAACAAGCAGTAGGGGCAGACCCTAGTGCGCCAATAGCAGCGTCATCTGCTGAAGAAGCAGGAGAGGCTATTATATATTCAGTAAAGTCTCAAAGGGAAAAAATACGTATTGCTGAAGAAGCCGCTAAAAAAGCAGTTCTAGGTGAATTCAAAGCTTTAACAGAAGGAATCGGCGCGGCGGCAGCAAAAAATCAAAACCTAGATCAATCAATATTTAAAGATCTTACAGTTGCATTAAAAAACTTTGACGATTTAAACGCTACTAAATTTGGGTCAATAGATGCTGTAATTAAAAACACTGTTGGTGATGCCGCTATTCTCCCAACAGCACAATTAAAAGAAGCCGCAAAAGCTTTGAAAAAAAGATATAGTGCTGCGATTGCAGCAGGCGGTCTTTCACCAAAAACAGCCTCAGAAGCCGCAGCCGCATCTTCTATAATCGATGGATTCGCAGATCTAGGTAAAAAGGCTTCATTCACGCAATTGTATAACTTACGTAGAGAACTTTTTGATGCAAGCTTTACTTTTAAAGGTAGAGGCGGCGGCACTCAATTAGATGAAGCCGTTAATCTTTTGGACACCATAATGTCTAAAGAGGCCATCGAACAAGGCGCAAAAGGTTTAAATATTGATGCTCAAAGTTACAACCTTTTAATGAAAGCAGCAGATGAACTTCCTGCGGCTAGAGGGTTCTATAAAGAGGGGAAAACAGCAATAGAAAATATGCAGTCTGCTGCTGGACTTTCTGGTCTTGCAGATGCCGTTCAAAGTGGAACCATAATGGCTAAGACTAATTTTCTAAAAAATATTGTTGCAAACAAATTTCCAGAGCCATTAATAAGAACTTTAAAGGTTATAGAAATGAATGCCGTCAAGGGTCAGGACGGAAAAGCTATGGCTGAAGCGTTTAGAAAGAAGTTATCTTCAGAGTGGCTTGCTGACGCTGTTGCTAAGACCGCTTCAAAAGCAGATGACCCATTGGCTTTTAAAGGATCTTATTTTTCACAAGCGATTGATGAATTAGGTTCTACTGGCAAAATACTATTTGGCGATAGCTACGATGATGTTGTAAAGCTTGCTGATGAAATTAAGTTAACAACAATACCGGGCAAAACAAGTACAGTTGACGTTGAGTCTGCTCTCACAGCTTTAGGAGCTAATAACGCTCCTATTCCTTTGGTTGAGGCGTTGGAAGGCATAGCATCCTCACAAAAAGAGTTGGCTAAATTTAATCAAAGTAATTTATTAAAATCTATTGCTAATAACGAAGCAATACAGCCTTTAGTAGCTGCGCAAGAAGTCTCAAGGGCTGGCGCAAAAACAACAGACATTGTTAAAATAATGGAGTTCTTAGACCCTGCCGCGCAACAACAAGTTCGACAGTTTTATCTTTCTAACCTTTTAGATGACTTTGGAAACGACGCTTTGATTAGAGGAGATGCGTTAAAAAAGTTTGCAAAATCTTTAATGCAAGCGGGAGAAGGCGGAAAACTTCAGGCTGTATTTGGTAAAGAAATGGGTGATGACATAGCTCAATTTGGCCGTGTACTAGAACTTAACGCAAGAACTGTTGCTGGTGGTGATCTTATTGCGGCTAATATTGCAGCTAATCCATTAGAAAACATTATGGATATTCTCAGACTGTCAGTAACAGGTAATCTTTTAACTCATGCTCCAATATACAAGCGCATCTTAAAAGATTACAAAGCTCTAAAAAGCGGGTTGCCTCCAAAAGAAAGATCAGCTGCACTAGGTAGAATAATTGGCAACGCTTTAAAACAGGCACCGGGACAAACTTTACAAGAAGGAGCCCGTGAAGCAGAAAATCAAATTCGCGCTGTAGCTGAAAATTCAGGATTAACCGAACAATTATCCGCAATACAAAGCCAGATGACTCCGCCAAACGCAGCATCTAGTCTTGGAGGCGTGAACGTGACACAACCAACAGTCTCAGCAGGAACCAGTACAATTCGTCAGCAAGCAGCAACAAATCCTGCTGTGGCTCAAACTCTCGGTATTAACCCTGCTACTGCGTCATTGCTAGGAACAACAACACCATGAACATAGATGTTCTACGTAAAGAGATAGCTGAAGATGAAGGCTGTAAATACGAAATTTATTTAGATCATTTAGGTCTGGAAACAACGGGCATTGGCCACTTAATCCTTGAAGGTGAGCCAGAGCATGGCAAACCTGTAGGTACAGTGGTCGAGCAAGATCGTGTCAATCAGCTATTCAAGCTTGACATGGCTGTCACTATCGATGAGTGCAAAGTATTGTACCCGGACTTCGATGATCTGCCAGAAGAGTGCCAGCATATCATTGCGAACATGATGTTCAATATGGGTAGACCTCGACTGTCAAAATTCGTTGGTATGAAATCTGGCGTGGACGCTAAAGATTTCAACCGGGCGGCAGACGAGATGGTTGATTCGAGGTGGTACACGCAGGTAACTAACCGCGCAAGGCGCTTGGTAGACCGTATGAGAGCGCTTGCAACTGATTAGACCTTAACAGTCGCAGACCCAATACCACTTTTACTATATTTGTTATCATAAGCATCAGCCGTTAGCTTGCCTATCTGCTGGCGTACATTCCTATGCTCTTCTTCTGCTAGCTTTTGCAATTTATTATATGTTGCATGATCTACCGCAACTGACTTGAATTTCTTTGTATCTGTCATTATAATCTCCCATGACCACCCACAATGTAAGGAATAATACCATGTACACCCATAAAGGCAAGAGTAAGTATGGAGCAAGAAAAACAACGTTCATGGGCATAAAATTTGATTCCAAATGGGAGGCGGAAAGATGGGGCGAGTTAACCGCTATGGAACGTGCTAATTATATAACAGACCTAGAACGTCAAATAAAATACGATATAATAGTTAATGATCAAAAAATTTGTAGGTACATAGCAGACTTTAGATACAGCAAGGTTGATGAGTATGGGAATCTTGAGGAGGTTGTTGAAGACGCAAAAGGTGTCGAAACTCCTGAATTTAAACTTAAAAAAAAATTGATGAAAGCTGTATTAGGTATTGATATATACTTGAGTAAGAAAGGAAATAATAATTTTCTCAAAATACCCTTGACTTGATAAATACCGTCTCCTATATTCAGTTCATGTTTAGCGACATTAACTGAAGGAGGCGTCAATGAACGCAGCAAATATTCCAAATGATCTATCAGCTTTAAAAACAAAGCGCGATGATATTAAATCAAAGATCGATGATCTCCAGTATGAATTGAAGATCATCAACAACTCCCTAAAAGATATGTTTGAGGACACTGCTAAAATGCAGTTATCCCAGCAAGGCAAGGACTTTGGCCAGACCACGATGGACACTGGCGACTTCAAAGTATCTTTGGACTTTAGAAAGCGTGTCGATTGGGATCAAGATTCCTTGGTAAATATTTTAAATAATATGGATGAAGATACAGCTAGGCACTACGTAAGTGTCAAGTACACCATCCCCGAAGCCAAGTTTCAAAACGCTCCACCAGAAATCAGAGGCGCTTTATCAGAAGCACGTACTGTTGTCTTGCAGGGCGTAACCGTTGACATCAAAGACAAGGAAGGATTGTAAAATAATGCTTAAAATTATTTCCGCAGAAGAAAGGCTTGCCGAAAAACGCGGTCACAAGATTGTGATCGCTGGCTCGTCTGGTGTGGGGAAGACATCACTGGTGCGTACCTTGGACATGAGCAAAACATTGTTCATGGACTTGGAAGCTGGTGATGCCGCCATTGAAGGATGTGAAGTCGATGTCATTAGACCACGCACTTGGCAAGAGTGTAGAGACTTTGCATGCTTCCTTGGGGGCGGGAACCCTGCTTTAAGCGACGACTCACCCTATAGCATGGCGCACTATGAATATGTCTGCCAGACATATGGAGACCCACAGGCGGCTTTGTCCAAGTATGACACTATCTTCATCGATAGTATCACTGTAGCTGGTCGCCTATGCTTTACGCATAATCAAAATCAGCCGGAAGCTAGATCAGATCGCACAGGAAAACTAGACACTCGTGCAGTATATGGTGCGCAAGGTCGTGAGATGATGGCTTGGCTAACTCACCTTCAGCATATTCGTGAGAAGAACGTTATCTTTGTCGGTATTCTTGATGAAAAGACAGATGATTATGGTCGTCTTACTTATGATTTGCAGATTGAAGGTGCAAAGACTGGGCGTGAGTTGCCCGGAATTGTAGATGAGTTAATTACTATGACAACTGTTCCTGCTGAAGATGGAACGTTTTATAGGGCATTCATCTGCACTGCGTTAAATCAGTGGGGTTATCCTGCTAAAGATAGAAGCGGTAGGCTCAATGAAATTGAAGAGCCGCATCTTGGCAAACTGTTTGAAAAGATGTCTGGTCCTCGGCCAGAGTCAATGCAGTTTGTAAATCCAGAAACGGTCAATAATACAGAAGAGGAAAATTCACATGCTTGACCTAAACAATGTACCACCCATGGAAGGTGGAAACGGAGACTTTGAACTTATGCCTGATGGAACTGTGGTAAGCGGTATCATCAAGCTACTTGGTGGCGACATTGAGTTGCCAGAGTACGGCGGTGGCAATTACTTCAAAGCATCTAAGGCAACAAGCGCTAAATGGCTACCAATTGAATTAACTATTGTCGGCGGTGGTTTTGATAAGCGCAAAGTATGGCAAAACATTTTTGTTGATGGTGATGCCAAAGATGAAAATGGTATGTCAAAAGCCAGAAAGATTGGTCTTAATACGATCAAGCAAATGGTAGATAGTGGGTTTGGTATTTCACCGAAAGATGAAAGCGAAGACGCAAGAGCAAAACGCGCATCTATTCAAGGCATTCAGATGATTAATGGTATGACCATTTCTTGTGTGCTTGGCATTGAAAAAGGACGCGATGGCTATGCTGATCGCAATAAGATCAAGACAGTTTTAACTCCAGACTCAGATAAGTATGTGACCGCTTCTGTAACAGCGCATCCTGTACCTTCTAATGCTCAAGTTCAGCAACCTGCGGCACCAACACAACAGACAGTAGCACAGGGAGCACCATCATGGGCGCGATAACATCATTATGGCAGTTTATTATTGGCAAACCTTCAGATACAGTTATGCCAGATTATCTTAGCGGCAAACCTTCAGAGGTCGCTAAATCCGGTAAGGGGGACGCCGGAGCCGTAAAGTCCCCCACATTAGAAAATACTCCTAGATATTGTGTGGCAACCTTAAAGCTGGTTTCTCGCCCTAGAGGAGCCTCTATGTCTCACCTGATCAATAAGACAGGTAAGACCAAGGGATCTTTATCACAGGAGATTTCTACTTTGCGTAAGCATGGCCACAATGTTTTGAAATCTCGCAAGGATTCAAAATCTGAATATATTTATAAGGCAATGTAGTCATGTTGCTACGTCCATATCAGGAAGTTGCTGTAAGTGACGCATCTGATGCACTGGACAAGCACGGTAACACTTTAGTCGTTGCGCCAACTGGGGCTGGAAAGACAATTATGCTTTCTGCCTTGGTTGGCAAACGTCATAAGGGTTCACAGAATGTGCTTGTGCTACAGCATCGTGACGAACTTGTTTCACAGAATTCAAATAAATTTCATCTTGTGAATCCAGCTTTGAAGACCAGTGAAGTAAATGCTTCACAGAAAGATTGGTCAGGTGACGCTGTATTCGCAATGGTGCAGACTCTTTGCCGCGAGAAGAACTTGGACAATATGCCCAAAGTTGATCTTATTGTGGTTGACGAAGCGCACCATACTGTTGCGGATACATATCAACGTATCATTAACGCCGCAAAGAAGGCCAATGAGGGGGTTCAGATCGTTGGCTTTACCGCTACCCCCAACAGAGGCGATAAGAAGGGCTTACGGGACGTATTTACGAACTGTAGCCACCAAATAGAAATTTCCACGTTAATTCGTGAAGGGTTCCTTGTACCGCCAAAGACATTTGTAATTGATGTTGGGGTACGAGATGAACTGCGTCAGGTACGCAAAACCATATCTGATTTTGACATGGCTGAAGTTGAGCGGATTATGAATCGCCGAGCCATTAACAAGCGTGTAGTCGAAGAGTGGGATGATAAATCTGGTGAGCGCCAGACGATTGTGTTCTGTTCGACTGTGCAGCATGCCGAAGATTTATGCGAAGAGTTTGTGGCTTACGGTATTGAAGCCGCAACAGTTACAGGCGATACGCCAAAACATGAACGCGAACAAATTCTTCACGATCTAAGCACCGGATACATTCAGGTAGTGGTTAACGTAGCTGTGTTAACAGAAGGGTTTGATGCACCACCTGTATCTTGTGTTGTTTTGACTCGCCCCTGTTCTTACAAGGGGACAATGGTTCAAATGATTGGCCGTGGATTACGCACTGTAAATCAGGATGAGTTTCCGGGCGTTGTTAAATCTGACTGTATTGTTATGGACTTTGGAACATCTGTCCTGACGCATGGATCGCTTGACGATGCTGTTAATCTGGATGGCGCTCAGAGTCATGTAGATGGCGAGGCTCCGTTAAAGATATGCCCTAACTGCGATGGCGAGATACCGTTGAATGCACGAGAATGCCCTATGTGCGGCCATGAAGGGCAGCGTCCAGAGGCAGATATACTTGAAGACTTTACTTTAACTGAAGTTGATTTGATGGATAGATCACCGTTCAAATGGATTGATTTGTTTGGTACTGGTGTTTGTATGTCTGCATCCGGCTTCAATGGTTTTGCGTTAATCGCAGATGTTGGTGTCTGTGTAGCTATGGTAAAGAAAAACAAAGGTCAAATAAGAGTTATAAGTATAGGCACAAAGCGTCAGGTTATGGCCGCAGCAGATGATTTTATGCGTCAGAACGAGTCAGGAGATAGCGCTAAGAAAACAAAACGCTGGCTTAATGATGCGCCTAGTCAAAAGCAACGTGATATGCTTGCTAGAAATGGGGTAGATGTTAGCCCAATTGACTTTTCATGGACTAAATACAGAGCGGCTTGTATGATGAATTATGTTTGGAACAAAAGAATAATTGATCAAACTGTTGATCAGATTATGTTAGAGGATATGGCATCGTGAGTAGGGGAGAAGTAAATTTTAGCATAATCTTTAAGGATAATGTTGGACTTGAATCATCTTACGTAATGATGTTTGAAGACCCTCTTGACCAAGATTCCATGCAAGAAGCTGTAGGCGATCTGCTGGCTTCCATAATATTTAAAAGTGGGAAGGTGGATGACTTTATTCGGGCAGAAGTTCTTATAGATATAGAAGAACAAGAAGAATATTTCTGCGCTATTTATTTATCAGAAGGAGAAGATGAGTGGCTGATCAGGGAGACTCACTCTCTCGAACAAACAATCCATTAAAAGAAATAGGAGAATTGTTCGGGAATATAGGTTGGGACAAAAGTTTGTCAGAGCTAAAGAAAGAAGAAGTATTAGCTATGGCTGTCATATTAAAAGAAATAGAAGGGTTAGAAGATGTCTGTACAGAAGAACGCCTTACAGAGCTTTTTATTAAATACAGAGGACTCGACAAAATCGAAGCCGAAGACATACCTTTCTAAGCTGTCTGATGAAATTATATCAGAGCTTGATGGCGGCATTATAACAAAGCAGAATAAGCAACCAAGACGTAAGTATCTTGGAGCTTCTTCTCTTGGTGATGAGTGCGCAAGAAAGCTTCAGTACAGATACATCGATATGCCTGTAGACAAAGAAAAAGAATTTTCAGCTAAAACATTACGAATATTCGGTCTCGGTCATACTATCGAAGATATGATGGTTATGTACTTTAGGGACGCTGGGTTTGATTTGCGTACAGACAAACAAGGCGAACAATTTGGTTTTGAAACTGCTGATGGCGAAGTGCGTGGTCATATTGATGGCGTAATATGTGATGGTCCAGTAGAAGCTCAGTACCCTATGCTGTGGGAATGTAAGTCAGCATCAGATAAGAAGTTCAAGGAATTTGTTCGTAAAGGTGTGGCGGAAGCTAATCCTGTGTATGCAGCACAGATTGCTTTGTATCAGGCGTACATGAATTTATCCGAAAATCCTTGTTGCTTTACTGTTCTAAACAAGAATACAAGCGAAATATATATAGAGCTTGTGCCATTCGATGGCGACTTGGCTCAAGCAATAAGTGACAAGGCTGTAAACATAATAAAAGCAACGAAAGCACAGGAAATGTTACCGCGCATAGCGCAGAACGATGATTTTTTCCTTTGTAAATGGTGTGAATTTCGTAATACTTGTTGGTCAAAATAAAAAGAGGGGTTTGCAGACCCCTCTCTTTGATCAACCCGGTTAAGGAAGGTACAATATAATGAGTGTCGTAAGGTTTGGCAATACTACATCTAGTAGGTCTGCCCATGATTTAGTTGAAGAGATTTCAACAAAAGTTCCCAGAACAGAACAGATCCGTATATTACAGGATACATTTCCTGCTGGTCGCATTCATGGGAAAACGTTTTATATCGGGTCATTGCTTGGTGATCCGGGGCAATCTTTAAAGATTGATATTGACCCATCATCTCCGCACTTTATGCGAGGTCAGGATTTTAACGGCGGTGTTGGGATCGGGGGCATAGTTAAAATATTGATGGAAGCTCGTGGCATGAAAATGCCAGATATTAAAGATATGTTTTCTGATTATCTGGAAAACAGCGAACCACAAATTGTTCGTAATAATGCTCCTATCGAAAACCCAATTAGGCCGCAGTACAATTTAAATTCACCATATGATGCTGAATATATCTATACGAATGCTGATGGCGAAGTTCTTGTCTCCGTCCGTAGATATAACGTTAAAGATATATCTGGCAATCCTATGCTAAACACTAAGGGCAAGCCAAAGAAAGAGTTCCGTCCATTTGTTGATGGGGCTCCATACTCTAAGTTTCCAGATATACGCCCATTGTACAATATGCCTAATGTGCTGGCATCGGATCGGGTCATTTGGGTAGAAGGCGAGAAGTGTGCTGATGCTCTTAACCATGCAGGATATACCGCAACATGCACAATAGGTGGGGCTGGTGCGCTAACAAAGAAGACTGCGCCACAGTTTGATTTTTCAGCTTTGCAGGGCAAAGAAGTTATTTTATGGCCAGACAATGACCCATCGGGCAAGAAGCTGGCTGATCTTATACAGGATCTAACATTAGCGGCTGGTGCAAAGTCTGTAACAATGTTAACGCCGCCTATGGGTAAACCAGAGGGCTGGGATTCGGCAGATGCTTTGAACGAAGGGTTCAACATCGAACAATTTGTTAACACTAAAGCCAAGCATACCAAGACCAACATAAATCTTCTTGATGATTCGTTTCTTGTATCTAGGTTTGCAGGAGCCGCACCCGAACAAAAGTTCTTGATTGATGGCACGTTCCCGTTAGGTGTGCCTATTTTGTTTGCCGCAGCAGGAGATGCTGGTAAGGGCATGATGACTCTTGATATGGGCATGAAGATCGCATCGGGAAAGCCTATGACTAACGCTTTTGGCGGCATGGTTAAAGAATTTGGTAACGTGGTTATCTTTACTGCTGAGGATGACGAAGCAGAAATGCACAGACGGGTTGAGAGGCTTGATCCATTTGAGGAGCGTAGAAATTACGCGCACGATCTAAAGATTGTGTCCCTGCCTAATGTGGGCGGTGTGTTTGCCATTATGAATGAATCCGGTGGTGAGTTCGGGACTACTGAAGAGTTTGAAAAGATATACGAACAAATTGCACAGATGAATAATCTGAAGCTTATTATCTTTGATCCGTTGGCATCATTTGTACACGCAGATGTCAACGCTGACCCTGCGGCTGGTGCGGCTCTTACTGGCTTGTTAGCTCGTATGGCGACAGAAACAGGTGCATCTGTACTGGTTTGTCATCATATGACGAAGATTAAGGATGATGCTGTAGTTAAAACGCCAGAGCAAGCTCGTAATCTTATTCGGGGTACCACGGCTCTTGTAGATGGTGTGCGTTCTTCCTTTGCTATCTGGCAGGTTGATTCAGCTAGAGGCAAGAAGACTTGTGAGAGGCTCGGGGTTCCTTATCAGCGTAACAGTTGTTTTGATGGCGCTGTTGTGAAGTCAAACGGTCCTGCGTCTAGGGATATTAGGCATTTTGTTCGGGATAACATGACTGGTCTTCTAAGGGACAGGAGCGAAGAGATTAGCGCAATGAATGTTGGCACTGCTCTTGAAATGAAGCTAGACGCTATGTGTGACTGGATTATCCAATGTGAGCGCAATGGTATAGCTCTTACTCATATGAGCGGTAACAATGGCGTTCATAAGCGATCCGAAGACGCTGATGCTCCTGAGATATTACAAGGCATCGGGAAGCAAACTTTAGAAAAATATGTTCGGGATCTGCAAGCGGCTGGCCGCATTGATAAGTATCAGCTTACCGCATCGGGCGGTAAAGTATGGCTAGGTGCTGTAGATGGATCTATGAGCAACGGTGAATACGAAGCAACAACAGTAAGAGATAACCTATGATAGAGCAAGGGGATGGTAAATTTGCACAACTTATAGCTGACGGGCTTTGCCCTCGGTGTCACACCTTAAAGGAGCCTGTTGAGGTTCACGGGCATATACAATGTTCTGTATGTGGGCTGTACGTTAATGAGTGCTGTCAGGGAGAAACTAATCAAGATGAATGAAATCGGGGATTTGTTCGGGAATTATTCTGACCCGTACAGGAAAAAGAAGTTAAAACAGTTGGCAGAACAAAAAGAAACGCCGGGCAAAGTTCGCAGCAAAGGGCCAAAGGAGAAGAATTGTTCGTGTTGTGATAGCAACCGGGCTTGGCATAGCAGCGATGACGGCAAAACTTGGCAGTGCAGGGAGCATAAAATATGAAACGAGCAGATATATTAGACGACGCAAAGCAAAAGGTTACTATTGACCGGGCAAAAGATCATGGAGATTTAGAAAAAAATTTCCGAACAATTGCTCGATATTGGTCCGTTCATCTGGAGGTTGAAGTCAGCCCGGTAGATGTTGGGATTATGATGAGCTTGCTGAAGGTGGCTAGAATGAAGGGCAACCAAGCGCATGAAGATAATTACTCAGATGGTTGTGGATACCTTGCCTGTGCAGGAGAATTAAAATGAAAAAAAAGAAGTTGGAGCTAGAAATGAATATTCATCATTATAATAAAAACGCACCCGCTATTCACCTAAGTACGCACGAAGTTAAAGCGAAACTTAGAGCGCAAAAAATGCAGGAAGAAAATGATCAAAACTTACCCAATGACGCTTTTGCTGATGATGTAAAAAACCCAGACGCTGGGGACGATAGTAAATATTACTTTAAGGAAACATTAATGGATCGTGATTTTGTAGATTAATTACGGTTCTATTTTTTTATTGACATATGTGCAAACACTTCCTATATCTGTTATCAGGCACTATCAATGGAGGTAAAAATGAGTAGAGATCATTTAATGGAAGGCCCGTATGCGCCAATTGTTAAAGTAGAGGACGATGGCGACATTGATATTCGTAAGTGTAGCCGCGTTGATACGATTTATATGTATGAGCGTGTTCAAGAAATTCTTAACATGGACGATCTGGCCTATGGCTTGTCACGATTGCATGATGAGTTAGCACACAACTTTTATGTAGATACAGATCGTAAGATTGGTGAGGTTTGTGATGGCTAATTCATGGGATGGCGTTGAGCGTATGGCTGATGACATGAAAAAGCGCAAATTGGGC
>UEXM01001786.1_pt1 | contig 16822 bp, 6 predicted proteins | sample 1796661 | NCBI WGS metagenome assembly UEXM01 (sample SAMEA4772469, study PRJEB27181) | metagenome | reverse complement strand
ACCAAGCATCATTATACATTCCAGTAAAAGTATCAGGATCTTGACGCATAATAACTTCTACTACAATCTGATTACCAGTCTGTAAATCTGCCCAATCAAAGTCTAAGTAAAGTCTTCCCTGATGTCATTAAATCTTACCCTACGATCTTTTTGAGAGTTGGTAACGAAGTCAAGAGTCTCAAGATATTGAGAAGTCATAAAGTAATGAAGGATATGACCATGCGTCATTGCATAGATATCATTCAAGAAAATTTGATATTTGATATTGAAAATATTTCCAGGAACAATACTAGAAGCACCGATAGAAGTATAAACATGATTGACACCCAATACACCAGGAGGAAGTGATACATATTCATTTCCTTCTGTCCAATCTGTACCCCCTATAGCACTACCAGTTCTGGCAGCGGTCTTAATGGCATCAGTTACTTCAATTTTGATGAAGGCTTTATAACTTCCATTGAAATGATACTCTTGATAGTAATCAATTGCTTCTTCAATCAGGTCGTCTAATTGCTCATCACAAACGTTGATATCAATAGAAGGATATCCTAAACGTCTGAGGGCATAGTTTTTTAACTCAGTTTTAGTAGCGGGTCTAGTTGCGGACATTTGTTATCAAGCGAATGAGGAGATAGTAAGAGTAGTAACATCATTAGCACTGACGACTTCTCCAACTTTGAAGAATCCATCAACAGTATCAACGGTAATTGCACCACCAGCGAGAGCAGTGATAACACCTGTGGTGCCACTGGTAGCACCTGTCACAGTTGCACCAACCTCCATTGTAGTAACGTCGGTCAGTTGCAGAGTTGCATTAGTAGCAACGGTTGCGATGTTAACTGTACCACCTGCACCAGGGTTGCTACCATCCAATCCAGTGGGTTGAACAATAGTAATTGTTTCTGCGGCGACATATCCAGTGCCACCGTCGTTAATAGTAACGTTAGTGATTGCACCAGCAGAAGCAGTGATATTAACAGTCAATGAGGCAGATCCAGATCCACCAGTTGTTGCAAGAGCAGTTCCTGTAACATAGTTAGAACCGCCTGCAAGAGATGCTAGGTTCAGTGACAATACTTTACCAGCATTAGCATTGGCGACTGTTACAGTCTCATTGACAAGGAAACCAGAACCACCTGCATTAACTGCAGCAGCAGTGATTACACCACCAACAACAGTAGTATTAACTGTTAGTGAAGTACCTGTGCCACCTGTTGTGGCGACAGCAGTTCCTGCAGTAAATCCTCCACCACCACCATTGGTGACGGAAGTGGTAACAGCAGCACCAGGTGTTGGGTCCCCAGAGAGGTTCAATGTCAGAGTAGTAGAAGTTGCAAGGTTGTTGAGCATTGCACTAAGTTGAGCAAATGCATTATCAAGTTTGGTCTGTACTCTTGCCTCGGTGTAATACTGATTAGTACCTTCTGAAAGATTGGTAGTTGACTTACTGGAAAGATCCAGGTTTGCACCAGTCTGTAGATTGACTCTTGCATCAGCACGAGCATTTGTATGATAAAGATTAGTAGATCCTTCTGAAAGAGCATCGGTATCTGCAGCAGCAATACGTGCATCTGCTCTAGCATTCGTATAGTAGAGGTTAGTTCCTTCTGTCAGATTAGTGGTTGATTTACCTGCGAGACTTGCAGTGAATCTTGCCTCAGTGTAGAAGATATTAGTAGAACCTTCAGTTACATTATCAGTATTGATGTCTGCCTGAGTGACACTCAGAGCACCTGCACCGCTAAGTTCAATACCTGCACCATATGTGAAGTGTGTGCGGGACCTAGCAGCGGTTGTAAAGAGGTTTGTGGAACCTTCGGTTACATTGTCGGTATTAACGTCTGACTGCGTTACAGAGAGGGTATAAGTGCCTGCTGTGTCATCATAGACTTTCGTAATACCAGTGCTTGCAACAACCAGTGCGTCAATTCTGTCATCAACACGCTCATTAGTGAAGTAAAGGTTAGTAGAACCTTCTGAAAGAGCATCAGTATCATGATTACTAATATCAGATGCTTGACCAGTAACATTACCAACTAATGCTGCAGTAATAGTTCCAGCAGCAAAGTTACCAGATCCGTCACGAAGGACAAGGTTATTTGCTGAGTTACTTGCTGTAGAAGCAACGTTGATTGTAGTATTACCAGAAACACCATCAGCATTTGTCAGTGTAATACCAGAAGATGCTGTAACAGCAAGTGTGCGCTGTGCATAGGTATTTGCAGCAGTCCTTACAACATAACCAGTGCCTGACATTGCGGCGAGTGCAGTAATGTCTGCATCGACATATGTTGTTGTAATTGTTGGAGCAGCACTACCATCTACAGATACAGAACCAGATACAACACCATCAATGGTGAATGTTCTAGCAGTCTTCCAAGCATCAGCAGTTGTTGCATTTCCTAAGAAACCTGCACCTGACCCTGTTGCAGAAGCAGCAGTGATTTGATTTGCAGCAAAGTCTCCATTGGAGTCACGAGCAACAACAGTAGTTGCTGTATTTGTTGAATCAGTTGTCATGCTGTCCAGAAGGTCAGCATTGAGGTTGTTAATCTTAGTCGTGTTAGGAATGACTAGAGCAGCACCAGAAGAAACCTGAGAGATGATTTGACCATCTACAGTCAGAGTGCCATCAATGTTTGCATTAGCATCAACATCAAGTGCGGTTCCAGAACCAGTAAGATTCAAACTACCAGCACGAAGTTGTCCATCAGTACCAGCAAGAACTTCGCCAGTATTCGTTGCACTTGTTAGGAATGCAAATTGGTTGGCGGATCTGTCATATCCGAAGAAACCAATTTTCGCAGAGCCGTCGTAATAACGGAATTCAACACCACGATCCTTACCATCGTTAGACGCTGGTGCTGTGTCACCACCCACAGTAATAATAGGGTCATCGAGAGTTGTGACCGTAGAATTGACAGTAGTGGTCGTTCCATTGATAGTAAGGTTTCCAGTAACAGTAAGGTTAGACTCAGCAGTTACATCACCACCGATGTCTAGGGTGCCACGAATATCAGTGTTACCGTTATCAGTATCTACAGTTAACTTGTTCGCAGCAGATGCATTTTGAATAGCAAATGTCTTATTGTCTGCAGTAATAGTAACGTTGTCATGAGTTACCAATCCGCCAGAGATATCTGCACTACTATTAAGGTCTAGAGCACCAGTTAATTCAGTGCCACCATAGACTCTTAGTCCTTCACCAATAGCAACGTTTTTACCGATAGCAGCACCACCAGTCAATTGGAATGCACCATCAGCAGCATAAGAACCACTTAAGGTCTGCTGTGTGTTTCTTGTGAAAGTGACAACACCAGATGCACCCAAGGTGTCATTAATCTGTGTTGCATCACCAACAGTTAGTGTGCCAATGATGTTTGTATTGCCATTGTCAGTATCAACTTCAAACTTTGCAACTGCAGAACCATTTCTTACAGAGAAGAGTTCGTTTGCAGCATCAACAATCAGAGAGTCATTAATAGTTGTCTGACCCTGAACAACTAATGTACCATCAGTTGCGATGTTACCTGAAGAAGAGGCAACGGTCATCTTATCCGTGCTACCACTTCTAACAGCGAAGTTGGCATCAACATCAACAGTATTATTAAACTCAGTTGCACCAGTAACAGTTAGTTGAGCACCGAATGTAACATTATTATCAACATTAAGAGTTGAGTTTAACTCGGTGTGACCATCGGCAGTCAGTGTGCCTTCGATATTTGTATCGCCTGATGTAGAAGCAACAAAGAATTTATCAGTAGTTCCTGATCTAACTGCGAAGTCTGCATCAACATCAACTGTGCCATTGAACTCAGAGTTGCCAGCAACATCTAATGTGCCTTGAATGTCAGTATTACCAGTTGCACCTAAAACGCTGAACTTAACTGTATCGCTGTTGTTCTTTTTACCAACGAAGAATCCTTCACCAGATCCTGTACCACCAACATGAAGTGTTGTATTAACACCAGCACCACCAAAGACTCTTAAGTTAGAAGTGTTGGAGTTTGAGAATGTTGGAGTGTATGCGGCAACAGAACCTGAACGCATCTTATATCTGACAGACAGATAGTTTCTTAAACCGTAGTTCTCAGTTGCGTCTTCTTGCTGGTTAAAGTCACCATTCAGGAAGATATCACCGTTAAACAATACTGCTTTATCAAAGTATCCACCACCATCTACTCGTAATGCACCGTAGTCAGCATTTTGAATTGAGTGTGGAGCACCAGATAGAATATCAGGAGCATCTGTAGATTCAAGATGAACCAGACCAGAGATAGCTGCGTTGTTATTAAGATCAAGAGCACCCGTAAGAGTTGTGCCTTGAGTTACTGCGAGAGTACCAGCAACGGATGTGTTACCAGAAGCAGCAACAACATTAAACTTGTTACTATTAACATTGAAGTTTCCAGTTACATCCAGAACACCAGCAAGGGATCCGTTACCAGTTGTTGATTGGAACTCAATCTTGGTTGTGCCACTACCATTATTCAGTTGCAGAGTTTTGGAAGCACCCTGCAGAACTACACTATCGTCGAAACGAGAAGTGCTAGTAACACGTAATGTGCTATCAACATCTAGAAGACCACCGATATTAACTGCACCAGTGATACCTACACCTCCAGCAACAACCAGATCACCAGTTGTATTTGATGAAGATGCAGTACCAGTTGTAAGTTTTAAATTACCTGCAATGATACCAGAATCAGTACCAGCATAAACTTCAGAAGTATTTGTGGCAGCATGAAGGAATCGGAAACCACCAGCATGGGCAGCGAGATCAGCATAATCAGTATCCCAACCAAAGAAACCTAAACGTGCTTGACTATCGTAATATCTAAACTCAACACCACGATCCTTATTATCATCAGATACAGGTGCAGTATCGCCACCAAGAGTAATGATAGGATCGTCTAAAGTAGTAGTTGTTGAATTAACTGTTGTGGTTGTACCATCAACTTGAAGATTACCACGGATTGTTACTAGACCACTAACATCTCTATCGTCGTTAGGGTCAATGAAAATATCACCAGTACCACCCAGATAATTTGCCTGAACTCTCAGATCTTCTACATGAACTTTACCAGTTGCTTCCGATGCACTAATCTGTACAGTATCTTCAGCAGTAATAATAATGTTGCTAGTTCCAGAACCAGCATTAGTTGTCAGAATATTTAAATTTCTATTTGTCGCCGTGCTCTGAGTTAACTGGAAGGTAAGGTTACCATCCCCAGTCTTATCCAATGTCTGATTAGCAGCGCCATCAAGAGTAATATCAGGGTCAGAGAAGTACGACCGTACATTAACATCAAGTTCGCCAGCTCCGCTGTCCCCCGTATTATTAGCGCCAACAAGTAGATTACCGCTCGCGTCATTAACTTTAATATAGTTAAGACGATTGAATCCTCTATATCCAGTGGTTGCAGTAAGTTCTTGATCAAGTTCAAAGTGCTCAACAGCACTGCCATCAGCAAACGAAACACGATTATTTTGTAATTGAGTATTATCTACACCTGCAGCAGCAATAACTACATGACCGCCTGCAGTTACATCAAAATCCTCTTGTGCGAAGGATGCAAGACCCTTTTGTTCGGTAGTCTCGGCAGCGAGGTATCTCCACCCACCAGCATCACTAGCATCATCATGGGTAGGAGCACCACCACCTGCAGCGATTCCTGTGATTGCTTGATATACCTTAGAGGCATTCTTAATGATATCATATCTTACATATACCGTACCTGCTGCATAATCTAGGGCAGTTGTTCCTTCAACTGCTGTAGCAATAGGTACAGTTGTAGCAGATGTTAAGCGACCATACGCATCAACACTGAGTTTTGTTGCATTAACAGTTTGACTACCAGCAACAGATGTCAGGGATTCCGTATTATAATCACCCGCTGAAATGGTTGTTGTAATCAGATCAATGGTTGGGTTACCAGAAACACCATCACCATTATTGATAGAAATTCTACCTGCATTACCAGTGATCGTTCTGGTTTGCATATTACCACCAGAAGCTCTGGCAAGCATACCAGTAGTGGTGAGACCTGAGATTGCTGCCAGGTCGAGATCATAAGGTTGAGCAGATTGTCCCTCTACAGTTCCATTCAGACCATATGCAGCAAGTGTTGTTGGAGTTTCTGCATTACTAACTCTACCTTTTGAGTCAACAGTAACTTTCGTATATGTGCCAGATGCAGTTACAGTGCCATCATAATGTGGAAGCGTAGCAATTAAATCTAACGCAGCATTAATTGTGATGTTGGTGGATCCATCAAAAATAGCAGATCCAGTAAGATCCTCACCTAAAGTGATTTGCCTAGAAGATGCAAGACGAGCAGCGGTGGAAGCATTACCAATGATGGTTGCTGTAATCGTACCTGCGGAAAAATTACCATCAGCATCTCTCTGTACTAGAGTATTTGCTGTATTAGATACAGATTCAACTGGTCGTTCATATCTTAATGTGTTCCACGCAGATACCCCGTCACCGATCTTGAACCGTCCAGTATCAAGTTCGATCCCCAGTTCTCCCTGTGCCAGGGTTGGGTTAGAGTTTGCCCACTCTTGAGCGCCACCACGCCTTAATTGAATTCTATTTGCCATTTTTTACGACAACTCTATAGAGATAATGCTTCCAAGTTATTTATGCTAGTAAAAAAGGGGAACTATGTCCCCCTTTGACTATTCTGCGGTTACTTCATCAACCTCATCTTCATCAGGAGGATGGGAAGCAGTTTCTTCCTCCTGAGGGTTATAATATTCTAGTGCTTCAATAGCACCTTGAAGTTTAAGTGCTACTTGCTCATTCTCTTTGATTTTAACAGCAAGTTTTTGATTTTCATCAATCAGAATCTTGAATCGATCCTTAAATTGTTGAAGCATTTCGGTTTGAGAAACTTGTTCAATCGACATAATAACTACTTTTGATTTTGGACTAACGTTAGTAAGAGTGATTTGATATCACTCATTTCAGATTTTAACTGAGAAACTTCTTTTTGTAAAGTACGTTTCTCCAACTTTTCCTTTTCGCGTCTATTGTAAGATGCCATATATTTAGCATACTCAGATTGATTACCATTTACAATAGCACCAGAGGAGGGATCTCTGTACCATCCCTCCTTTCCCTCAACGGGTATCAAGTCTTCATTATTCATTAGGTTGCAAGAGCAATAGCACGAAGGTCAGCAATAAGAGGAATTCTCGCTTGGTTTGAGGATCTCATTACAATCTTAATTTGGAATGCATTGAAATTCAAACCACTTACCTCATAATAGTAATCCTTCCACAGAATTTCTTCTGATGGAGAAGAATCATATTGTAGTGGCAGTGGCATCAGTGTCCAACCAGATGAATCGACATCCTCATTAGTACCAGAATTAAATACTCTATAATAGATTCTAACTTCTGATTCTGGAGGACGTGACATCTGGAAGTCAACTCTCAGAGATCTAGATTCTCTGATCAGTCTTGCGAGACGTGTGATGTATACTGCATCATTCTGATCACCAAACGGTAGAGTAGATACATCTTGCGATGTGTCAATCTGCGATTGCTGACCATATGGATTAGGACCACCAGGCCACTTATTGATTCTATTCGTTGTTGTAATTAGCGAACATCTATCAAGATCGACAACAGGTGAAAGTGTTGATTTTTCTGTGGAAAGATCAATCAGCATATTGAATGACTTTTGACCACTCAGTTTTGCAAGTTCATTGACCTCAGAACAAACCATTCTGGGATTATCAAAGAAGTTCAGGTTATTCAATGTAATAGGAACATATGTTCCATCATTAACGAATGATGCCTGATCAACGGAAGTACTTCCGTTGCTAATTGATGTTGCGCTAGTAGTATTTACCCTAGCAGTAATATCGGTTTCTGGAAGATCCATAACCGATACAGAAGGTGTTAGAGTTTCAAACTGAACATTCTGTGTCGCGAACACCATACTACCACCACTTCTGATGCCATTATTAGCAACACCTGTAATGTGTAACATGTAAGTATCCAACCAAGGGCAGGAAATACTCGTATGTGTTTTATTGATATCAATCAGAGGAATACCGTCAAGGTTGTAACACTTGACTAATGCTCCAGATGCATGAGTTGCCTCTGTAGTGCTTGCAGCGCCTCTACCCGAGGTCGCTACAGTGATTGTTTTACCATCAGATGAGATACCAGAATACTGAATCAATTCAGTACCAATCTGGATATATCCAGGATTACTGTTACTGATAGCAGCACCATTAACGATTTTGTGGAATAGTGCTGCATTAGCAACAGTGATTGATGTAGCACCAGTCGAAAGTGCGCTGGTAAGTGTTGTATCAGAAATTTCCGACATAACACCTTCAATCTTCACGTTATTGGATCTGTTATGCATACCATGATTTCTATGGAATACCATAACTTCAGTTTGATCACTATCAAATGTAGGTGCTGCAGTCAAGTATGCTCCGAAAGAATCACCACTTTCTACAGAAGAAGTAACTGTTCCAGACCAACCGCCAGTTTCACTCAAACTTTCAGTATCTGTAAATGCACCAGTGATATATTGAAGAACCAGATTAGCAGAACCATCCCAAGTCTTAACAATACCAATTGCGTTTGAAGTTGCACCAGTAACAACATCACCAACTTCTAGTGTTCCAGAAGCACTACCTACAACCAAGGTTGCAATTGCTTCTGAAGATCTGATCAGATATGTGTTAGAAGATCCTTGTAACCAGGATCCTCCCGCATCGGTAACTGTAATAGTATCAGAAACACTACTAGAAGTTGTAGTCGATACAACTGTAGCTTGTGCAGAAGTAGTCTGCTGAAGGATACGAGCACCTTGACTAAAGGTATATTGAGTAGCAGCAGCACCAAGAGATAGAACTAACTTGGGTTTGATTGTCAGAATCGGATTCTCGATCAATCTATGAATTCCGTTGTTGCCCTTTCCTTGAGGAGTATTATTTAAGGAAACAGTACCAGTCGTAGATGTAAACTCTGCACGATAGATTGTGAATTTCAGATCTTCATACTGGTCAGCAGTCCAGGTAGATGCGTTCTGAGACTTGAATAGAACACCAGCATATGGTTGTTCTGAAATCGTTCTGGTTCCAGTTACATCAACATCACCCATTCTAGAGATCCAAACCTTATACTCGTTAGAGTCAGATAGGAGAACGAAGCAATATTCTACAGAAGACTTAATATAAACAGGTGCTTTAAAAGTAAATCTACTAGGAACTGCAGCACTCTCAGAGATCTCAATATCATCTGGAGTTATAGTAACGTCCGAGAAAGGTAAGATTGATTTAGTGGGATAACCATTTTCCATGGTACGAATCTGCATGGAGATAGGAATATTAGTATCCTTAGTATTAAAGAATACATCCACACCTGTCAAGAACATACCACCTTCTTCCTCAACAATAAAGGATTGTGCAAGAGGATCATACCAACCAATCTGACGTGTTTCAGTTCTAGTTGTTTGTACAACTCTATCTTCAGTAACAGTATCTCTAACGATCTCAGCATTACGAACTGCAAGAATATTTTCCTGAACCGTCTGTAATGTTCCTGTTGCAGAATAAGATGCATCAGCAGATGAATCAACTGCACCAGGTGCCTTACTATTTTCGTCTGATGTTGTGAATCTAAATGCACGAGTACCAGTTGCCCAACGAGGATTGGCATCATTCTTCGGAGAAGGGACAAAGAAAGACCCTTGAATGTTACCAACGTTATCAGTCAGAAGACGACGATCTTTAACAACTGCAACTGCACCAGATGTTTGACCAGTTAGAAGTTCTCCAACCTGAGCATTACCGAAGAAATCGGGAGATACAGTTTCAGAGATTGCAGTGATATCGTGGTTCAAGTATGCAGTTTGAGAGGAATATGATGTAGGAAGAACTTCTGTACCCTTACCATAAGGATTAGTCTTGTAACCATCATCAGGAGCAACAACTTTCATTTGGCAACCAGATGTAGCACCAATAACAGTCTCACCTACAACGAAAGGAGTTTCATTTGTTCTAGAGTCAGTTGTAGAGTTCTTGATAATTTCAATAACTTTAGGTGTGATGTAATTAGTGACACTAACACCATCAAAGAATGCATAGAATCTAGTACGAGGTTTCATACGATCAACGTTGAAACCAATATTACGTGAGCGAATCCAGGGAATAGCACTTCTAGAAAGAATACTATCACCTAAAGATCTACGATCAATCCTAGGAACAACTCTACTACGAACACCCTGGCGTGCTTGGTTATTAACAACACGGATGGTGCGACGTTCGTGGAGATAGAACAAACCTTGACGACGCTGACCGTGACCAAGAGCACCTAACTGACGACCAACACCAAACGTACCAGATGCAGATCTGCTTTGTGATGTTGAAGTTACTGTCTCACCAGTCCAGTTAGTTTGCCATGAACCCCATTGAATAGGAGCAAAACCATTTTGATCAACTTGCATATCTTGCGATACAGAAGAGAAGTCACCTTCAACGTTTTCTACACGAGCAGGAAGACGCTCAATATCAATCCAGTCATCAGATGCAGGTGTTAGGTCAATGCGACCGATAAACGTAAAGACGTTAAATGGGTTAACATTTTCAGTTCTAGATGCATATGGTTGAATTACGATAGCAGAATCGGTGTATGGAAGCATAACAACATTGCCTTCTGTCTTGACAACATTAGTAGAAGAGGTTGAATCGAATTGAAGACCGACGTTTGTCGTAAAATGCTGTGATCTTAATTGACCTTCTTTGAAGTCTAAAGAGCACTTATAATCAACGTTTAATACATCGCCAGTAGTATGATTGGTAAAGTCATCAACAACGTAACCATTCTTCAGACGATCAAAACCATTCTCATCGTAGGTTTTAGTATTATCTGCTTGAGACTCAAGTAAAGACAATGATGTATAGTATTCAACATGAGACAATCTTTGTTCAAGGTCGCCAATATCCTTCATGGTATAGCGACGTAGATTTTCTGTATTAATCAGAACATCTCTTTCAGGGTCAAATACATACGGTTTGTACTCGATTGTTGCCAGAAGCATCGAGTTTTGTACATGTGGGGGTGGGATCAGAGCATATCCAGAAACACCCTTAGAAACTCTTAATTTACCATCGTGTGAGAGATACAGTTTATCAATTCTAGGCAGATACCAGGAGTAGTCTGAACGGAAAGAAGAATTGACTTGCATGATATCAAAGATGGTAGAACCTGCGGATCCACCAGTTGTATCAAATACTCTGGATACAAAGTCAAAAGTAGTACAGTTAACATAGAAGGGAGCACCAACCGTACCAGAACCATTCCTTAGCTCTTTAACAGCAGGGCGAAGGTCGATTTGATCGCGAATAAACTTAATAGAACCATCAAGTTTGTAACTAGGAATGTCTTTGAAACTAATACCACTATAAGATTCTGCAGAGAAATAATCTCCAGACGTTGCATGTGACAAGTAGTCAAAGATTACAAGCAGTCTTCTGGTAGGAGGAACAGTGGAAGGAAGTCTAGTCAGTCGTGAAACATCATAGAAGTTTGTTCTCTGACCTGCATTCAATGAGAATTGGTCTGTAATAACTTTAGAACCTGCAAAGACTGAGTTTACAGAGTCATCAATAATACCAGTAATTGCCTCATTAGAACTATTGAAACCACTAATAGTTTCACCCTGAATAAAGGGAATATCATTCAGTCCAACATAATATAGTTTTAAATCTGCGTTGGAGAAAGAAATAACTCTACCTCTAGCACCAGAGGTTCTACCAATCATTAATGTGCCAGCGGCAAAGAAGGTAGATTCAGTAAGAACAACATAAGGTGCAGATGCATCATTGTCGTCGTAAGATTCATAAATTGCATGAACCGTATAAACATCATTCAGACCGAATGAAATTTCCTCGTCTTGTACTCTAGTACCATATAAAGCACTATACGTCAAACCTGTTGGTTGTTCAATCAGATCTTCAAAGGTCTTATAAACTTTAAGTGCTTGCATCTTAGATGCAGTCTTGAGTTTCTTAGCAACAGTATTCTTAGATACAAGTGCCGTTAAGGTGACAGTTGCAACACTACCAAGACCAGCGACTGTAAATGATTGATTGTTTGCACCGAAGGTTGCAGTAAGAACGCCACCATCAACCTGTGCATCAATGTCAATATTTTCACCATTGGCGAATGTACTAGAACCACCATTAGCAATAACAGTCAGAATATAATTATCCGAAGATAATGCTCCAAATGCTTCAGTTTCAGGTACAGTGAATGTAATAGAACCAGTAGTTACAGTTTTAGATGCAAAGTTTCTATAAACGAAGAATGATTCATCGTCCAGAGACTTCATTACATCTTCAGGAAGGTCAAACGAAAGTTCGCCATTCTGATAATCTTTTTGGAAGATGAAAGGACGCATCCTTACCATCTCACCATATTCCCCATCAGTAACAGTACCGACCATCAAACTTTGATCTAATGCTGCAGTCTGATTAGTGTAATCGAAGACAACTGCATTATTAGCAACCGTGCCTTTCTTATTTGTAGTAGTTACACCAATAGCAGTAGGATCAACTCTCTTAATACGCAGTGTATTAGCACCCTCAAAAGTAGAGAGTGTGGGTGTTACAACATCACCAGGTCTGAGATCTTTCTCAAATCTAGTACGGAAACCTGTCAATTCGTCATCTGCTGCCTGATCAACGTCAATAGCTGATGATTCAATCGGTCTAGAGTCATTAAGAATCCAGTTTGCCCCAAATCTAATAGCAGCAGAACCATCTTCACCAAAACAAGATCTGGTATCACTTAATTGATATGACCATGCTGCTTCTAATGTACCAACATCTCTACCATTAATTTGAAGGATCTCACTATTAGAGAACACACCATTTACTTGTTCAACATAAACATAGTGAGAGTTATTACCAGTATCTGCAATATAACCAGCAGCACCAGATGTTTTACCTACAATTCTAGTACCTACCACATACGGTGTTACGGCATTTGCAATATTCAAGATGGTAAACATCTGAACATCATAAATCCAAAGATCATAAACACCACCAGTAACCGTAGGATTAACCCCAAACGGTGACGTTGCAGCAAGAGCAGTAGAAGACTTCTGTAACTGAATAGTTCTACATCTGCCAATTCTATTAGCGCCAGATTTTACTGCATTAGTTACGTTTGGTGCCCAGTCATCATATAGATTTAAGCTCTGATATGCGTCTGTTACACCGTCACCAGAAATTTCTGGCCAACCATACACATCATAAATTTTAACAAAGTTTCCTAGATTAAAGTTGATAATAGCATTCTGTCTGCTATCAAAATCTCTAGGTTTGTCGACATCAACATACTGAGGTGTAATAAATTCAGTCCTATAACCTCTAACGTATGCCTTACCAGGAGAAACCTCTAAAGCAAGTTTTCCTTCTTGAGCAAGATTGCCATCTGCAGAAGTTTCACCTGCACTATACACACCAGCATTGAATCCATCATTCAAATGCTCACGAGCGCTGACATCGAATGTATCGATAACATAGTCACCAGATTCTTCAAAAGTTCGACGAGCCATCGACCTTTCAAGTTCGCTATATTCAGTTCTCTCAACAAAGTTTTCAATTCTGCTATTATTAATTCTAAGCAGTTCGATGAAGTCTTTATCTGCTTCATCTGTAATCAGTCTCTTAACAAACTGAGTACTAATTTTAAATCTATGACCACCTGGAGCAGAATAGTTTGATGTTCCCGCTGCATTGTCATTCAGAGATTCGTCATCTTCAGGAGTAACAATAGACTCCAGAACCTCTAGACCAACCCTATAAGAAGGATTACTGCTGTACTGATTAAGAATCAGATAGTTTGAAGGGACATTTACAAAGTGTCCTCTAATATAATATACACCATCACTGATGTACGCAGTAGAACCAACTGCAGTTGCATTAACAGGGAGCAACTGAGCAAACGGAGTACCGATCTCGATAAGAGTCGATCCAAACGTAATTTCTTTATCCGAAATCAACTGTTCGTTGATTTGGAATGTATTTAATTGCGACTCTGAAGTGGTATCACCCGAGTCAATATACTTAACATATAATGTGATATAACCGCGCTCTGAACTTGAAGCAGAAATGCTATAAAGAACTTTCGCTTTGACGCCAGTTGTCAGACCCTCAATAATAGAACCTGTTAATTGCGCTCGGTATGTTTCGACATCACTACCAAGAAAAGACTCTTGTAGTAAAATTGCTTGCACATTCAGGTCATAACCCACCTGACCAGGAATAACCATCGCACCATCTTTGAACAGATGCGTTCCAACAGACTCTACCTGATTCTGCAGAATACTCTGCATCGTAGTAAGTTCTCTTGCCTGAATTGGAAATCCAGGTCTAAACAACACTCGATAAAAGTTTTTGTCCTTATCGAAGTCGTCATAATAAGGTGTGACGTTTAAATTGGTATTTTGTGCCATTAGAATTCGATGACGATTTTAATATCTTCTACCTGGTCGTTTGCACGACTAATTGATCTTCTATTATCTATATAAACAACGTCACCGCTGTTTGACGCAACCTCGGGTTTTGCATAACCGCTATTGAATCTCATACCCAAGTCATACTCGGTATTATTAATAGTCCTAGAAGAAGAATTAGGAACTGCTGGAAAGTTAACATCAGGCTGACCAGCAGCACCAGATGTTGCACCATTAATAACATTGGAACCATCAAATTCATTCTGAGTACCAGTAACTTCAGGGAAGATACCGTCAGTAGCATTTTGATAATACTTTAAGACTTTGGTGGTGGGGTTCCACGAGATAACTCTCGCACGAGCAGTAACGTTCGTACCACCAACAACTCTAGTTTGAGTGATAATTTCATCAGGGACATAATTACCTTGGAAAGTTGGCGAGAAAATAACTGCCTTGGTAGCCGAAACTGTCAAGTCAGAAATCAATTCTGCTGTGCCAAACTTTAGGGGATTAGTAATAAGACCAATACGACGATAATCGTTATCGATCGGGAAGTCACCTGCACCCTCATCATAGGAGAGTTTAGCATTGATCATGACACGAAAAGCACCAATCTCAGTAACAGCATCTGCACCATGACCACCTGGAGGTGGAATGATAACATCAACTTGACCACCAGAACCAGTACCAATACCAGTAATACTATCTACACTAATTTTACCAAAGGTATAACCAGTACCACCAGATGTAACAGTAGCAGAAATAATCTTACCACCATCTACAACGATAGAAACACGACCACCAGTGCCGTCACCATTGATAGCAACGTTATCATATGTGCCGTTATTATAACCAGAACCTGCTGAGTTAATTACAACAGTGTCAATCTCACCAGCAACTGCATTCGTTTTTACCGCGTCATTGGTAAAGACGGGCATGTAATCGTTGGAGAAAAACTTAAGGACTGAAGCAACAGGAATAGTGTACATGTACTTCCAACGATATCCATCACCAGTAGTAATGATAGATGTGGAGGTTCCTGTAGGTTCTACAGTAGAGGGTTTTCCGTTAGGATCAGACGGCGAAGTTCCATTATAAATGCACTTATATACTTGATATTGTGAATTTACAACATAAAAATCGGAGTCATATAATTTAGTAGCACCAGAGGCAGCAGTCTTTGAGGGGGAGTAATCATGACGATACATGTCATAAGTAAAACCCAGACCACCAGTAGTTTCTTCTGGAGAAACCCAGTCAATACGACGGACAACCTGAACGGTATCCGCAGCAAGAACTCTCTTAAGAGAGATCATATCATCATAAGAATCAGAGAATTCTCCGAATGAATCTACTGCCTGAGGTGGCGAGTTTTCATTATCCCAAGACTGGGGTCTTCCAATGAAGAGGTATAATCGATCACGATTAGCACCTGCCGCAGAATCACTCTGAGTTGCGTCAGGACCTTCCAGTGCTTTGATGAATTTTTTCGCTGAAAAAATTCTAAATTGATCAGTAAGTAGTGCTGCCATTTCGTGTAGGTACTGTTGTCCTCCTGTTTATTTATGTGGGTTACGAACGAACAATTGTTTGATATTCAATTCGTTTGATTCTATAGGATGCTCCACCGTTACCATTCAGTTTCTCCCCACCAAGAATTGCATATGCTGCAGCGTTTGCACCAGTGCTATCGCCGCCTGCATTGGTAAATGTAACGGTTGGGTGTAAGTTGTAAGTGCCATCAACAGTTTGTTTAATGCCATAACCACCATTTGAGATGGTGATGGATGCAACTTGGTCACCCGCAGTTGTCATACTAACAGTCCCTGTTGCTTGAATGTCTCCGACATTTTCTACAGTGACTGTTGGTGTTCCTGTATAATTTGTACCAGCATTTTGAATGTAGAAATCTACAATCGTGCCATCCTGAGAGAATTCGTACAAATATCCCGCAATACCGATAGCAATATTACCAGTGTTAAATGGAATGACGTTTTGAACTTGAAGTATAGCATTTGTAGTATCCCAAGATACGACCGTGCCTTGAACTCCAGAAACATCACCAGTAACAACTTCATTCACACTATAATTTTGACCATTGCCAAAATTACCATCTAAGTAGATATTTAGAACAGCAGTGTGTTCAATACCTTCACTCAGACCACCTGCTGTAGCGATCCCTGCATATTTGAATGGAATGCTTGCATCTTTAACTTGATCACCAACTTGGAATAAAGTTGTATTTGTACCACCTTGTGTCTCTTCAATACCATAAAGAGAATTGAAGATACCGCCATCCAAACTAATTTGATTATTATAATC
>UEXM01001785.1_pt1 | contig 16830 bp, 23 predicted proteins | sample 1796661 | NCBI WGS metagenome assembly UEXM01 (sample SAMEA4772469, study PRJEB27181) | metagenome | reverse complement strand
AGTTCATTTAATCTCTCGTTTAGCTCTTCCCAACTTATCTCTGGTGTGAATGTTGCAGTGATAGTTAGTCTAGGTTCTGTTGTATTTGTCATATCCAATTGGTGAGGCTCGTTAGTTCTCACAAAGGCTGAATGCATATCAAGTAACTCTGTGTGTACTGCTTCAGTGGCATCTACTTCGGTATAACCTGCTGGAGGAGCATTCCTTTCGTCACCTACATGTTCAATCTCTTTTATCCGTATACTACTTTCTTCTTCTACAGGCTTGAACCATGTTATTGGTGAAGGTTCACCTTTAGCATAGTATGCCACCCTCCAAGTAAATGCATGTTCGAATGTTCCGTCTATGTGCTTACTTGTAACACAACCTGGCTTGCCTGTAAACATACCAACTGTGTTTAGTTTGAGTCCTAACTTCCTGCCTAGTCTAATCATGTTCTTAGCAAAGGTAGTTCGTATAAGACTTTTGTCTTGTGTGACATGATACTCTAGTCCAGGGTGTCCTTGATGGACAGCACTCTGAGCAAACTTCTCTATGTCTTCTTCACTAATAGGATAGTGTGTATTCTCTCTTAAGAATCTATTCATTTGGATTCTTTGTTAGCAAACACAACTCGCTTACGCAGACTGCTACTACTGAAAGAATGATCTCTTCCGTTGTATACTATTTTACTGCCTCGTTGCTTTGCTATCTCTTTACCTGTGAAGTCTTTTGTTTTATATTCATCACCTAGTATGCGAACATCAATAGGTAATGTTAACAGCAAGTCAGTTAAGTCTTGTTCTGTGTTGTAGATAACTATTTCATCTACATACTTAACAGCGGCCAGTTGCAGTTGTCTTTCAACAATGCTCTGCACTGGCTTGTTCTTTTCTGGTCTATCTTCTGTAGGATCGTTTTGCAAACCAACAATTAAAAAGTCGCAATGTCGTTTTGCTTCTTCTAACATAGTAATATGTCCTGCATGTAACAAATCAAATGTGCTACATGTAAAACCTATATTGCCACAGTCCTTATAACTTAGTTTCATTTCTATTGTCCAAAGTTTATCAATGCTTCGATACTGTTATTAGCACTATTTACTACGGCACCCCACAAGTTACCACCTTTTCCTGAACCTGCATCAAGAAAAGTGGTTATACCACCTTGCTTGTTCTTAACAGACAGAGGTGTTGCTTGGAAGTTATCAAAGTCAGGCTCACTGACCATTGGTCTTGGATCGTGCCCTACAAACAACTTAACATCACTAGGTACATCGTCTACCCAGTTGTAAAGCCTATTAGGGTAACGCTGTCCTCTAAACTCAATCATGTTAGAGCTGTCTGAATTACCGTACATGTTGTACTCATTAGATCTTCTAGTATCTTTCCTATCAATCCACCATTCAGGCTTAACTGCGGCGTGAGCAACAAACATATTGTTGCCTAGTTGCAATTGGAATGATAATTTTTCTGCATACCTAGCAAACATATCTTTAAGAGCTGGTTGCTTTTCCATTGCTTCGATTGTGGGATAGTTAGGTCCGCTTAGTTTAACATCTCTGCCTCTTAACCATCTAATGATTTTCCATTCGTGATTACCCATGATGCCTGAGGCTTTGCCCATAAACATCTTTTGTAGCATTAATTCTGTAACTGCATATGTATCAGGACCGTTATCAATAAGGTCCCCTGCGGTAACTAAGTGTAAATTATTCTCTTCTGCAAACTTAGTAGCCTCCGCAAAGGGGTTATACATGCTGTGTACATCGCCAATTATTAAATGTGTTCCTTTCATTCTTCTCTTCCTGATTATAAGTACATATTATACACGATATACTTATCATTGTCAATAGTAAAGAGTTGATAAATACATACAGTAATCAATGGTTTAGTAGGGGATAACATTAGTGGCAGAACATAAAGACTACGGACTTACCGGTGTAAATCAAACAATACAATTAGGTAAACAAGGTCCGCATCTCAAGAGCAACGGTGACGGAACATTCAATGTAGTTGATGGATCCGGCTCTACCCTTACGAAGATGGGCGGATCTAATGCTACAGCATCAACTCACTTTGTTACTAAATCACAATTAGACAGTGTGGTTGCTGGTTCAAACGCTGGTGTATTAACACTAGGCGATTCAACTGATAGCAGTTGGGCAGATGGTGCTGTACAATCTCTAACCACAAGTACTTCTGTAACAGATGCAATTGATGCACTAAATGAAGGAATAGAGAACGTTAGAAACAATACTTTTGTTAAGAGTGTAAATGCTAGTGTTACTTCAGGTGCAAGTGGTGGTGCTCCTTTAAATTCTCTTTTAAATATAACCACAGAAGGTAATGCAAATAGATACACTATTGATTGGGGTGACGGTAATACAACTACTGGTACAACAGATAGTACTCCAAGTCATACTTATACTGACAATACTAACTCACCTTTTGAAGTAACCATAACTGCGTTCAATAATCAAGGTAGTGGAGAAGGCAGTAGTGCAACTGTTACTAAGTCAGACTTTATATCATTGTTCACAGGTGACCCTGTTGTAGACTTTGCATACTTTGCAGCCTCTTCAGGAGGCAGTGCTATTACTGATATGGATGCAGGTTCAACTTACTACCTAGAGAACACCACAACTAATATTGGCAGTGCTACAATTCAATACACTATTGATTGGGGCGACAGTCAAGCAGATACAGTTATCACAGATGATACTGCTGACGGTGGTAGTGCAGGTGGCAGACTTTCCCATACATTCGATCAAACTGCAGAAACAGAAAGATCATTTACAACTGAAATAACACTAGACAGTCATAGTACTGCAGATGCTAGTGTTATACCAACTGACGATACATTAACTATTAGACAATATGCAACACATACTCCGGAAGTAACATTAGACGATAACAGCGGCATTAACGAAACCGCAACAAACGGCCATGTTGTAACATTTACTAATGGTACAGAAAATACAATTGGTAACTATTCGACCTATGGTATACGATATAGGTACCAGTGGGGTGACGGTTCGTCTGATACATACGTTAATACAGGATCAGGCTCCAGTGGAGACACAGGTGGCACTATAACGCATACATATGATTTATCATCAAGTGATCAAGCAAATGGTGTAGCACAAGACTTTGTTGGTAACTTATCAGTGATATCTAATCACACTAGTTCACCTTTTGTAACTTCAAACTTCACAGTTCACATTGAGCCAGATGTAAGAGTAAGTGCGACAGCAACAAGTACAACTTCAAGTCTCAGAGCAAGTGGCGACAATAATAGAACACTTTATAAAGGTACAGACTTGTCAGGCACTAACCGTGCTATCCTCACTGTAGACAACAACACGCAGAACGGTGATTTCTATAACATCGATTGGGGCGATACTACTAGCTCAGGACAAATTAATGAAGTAGGTGCTCCAGCAGGTTCTGTTGCAGGTGCAAATATTACTCACGACTACAGTAGTGCTACATCAGGTAATAAGTCATTAGTATTTGCTACTAGTGGAACACCAGATATAACAGCTCAAACATCTACAACAACAATTACTGTTCCGGTAGAAGAAGTACCTGCTGCACCAGCAGGATTAAGTAGCAAATCACTATCATGGTCCACTGCTTACGACCTAGGTGGCGCATTAGCACATGGTGCTACAAATAACAGTGGTGCTACTCCTCCAAGTGCAGGGACATCTCTTGAACAGACTACGATTAGACGATACGGTACAGATGTAAATATAATCCAAACTAACACAGTAAGTAATGTATATGATAGTTCAGCAGGAACATTAAGTGTATTAGTTAATGGATCAACAGACGGTTCAAAGACATTCAGTACATCAACAGGCGAAAGTGGAACATTTAGTGCTTTGCAAATTACAGATGAAGGTGATGCATACAGTCAAATAAGTTCTTCAGTTTACCCACAAAACTTTTATCAAGTGTTTGATGCTAGGTTTTATAAAAATATTTCTGCTTTACCAACAGGCATACACAATGTAAAATTAAGTCATAGCTCAACTGGTGATACTAACGCTGTACAATTTGTTATAGATAATGTTATTACAGCACCTACTTTAAATATAAGCGGTGTTACAATGTCAGAAGCATCTGCAGGAACATACAGATACATATCAGGCATACCTTATTACAATGGTGGCTCACCACAAGTGAGAGTTTCAGGATTAACTGTAAACAACTTAGTAGGTGAAGCATACACAACAAGTAGTACAATATTACAAATTGATGACGGCACTCGATACGAAAGCACATCAAATGATGTTATAGGTTCGCCTGCTGCAGGATACACTTATGCACAAATAGATGGCGCATCAACAATGTTAAGTGGCGGTGTACCAATTGCACAAACAGGTGTTAGTACTCCATATGCATTAGGTGATTTAGATTTTGCAATAAGCAGTAGTACTGGTATAGCAATACAAAAAGTTAAAGCAAGAGCAAGAAACTTAGACGGTTATGGTTCTTATACAGCAGACTTACCTACTATAGTACAAATGCACACTAACGCACCACAAGGATTTAACGAAGAGGCAATTATAGTTGACAGTGACTTAGGCGCAGGATTTAATGACTATGGCAAACGAATAACAGGATTTAGTGGTACAGGCGACACACCAACTATAGCATCAGCAACTAACTTCTTTACAAGCAATGCTTGGAGCGGTGCTCAAACAGTAGCAGGAACTAGCGAAGCAATTATAAGACTAGGTACACTGCAACATTATACAGAAGATTTAAGTACAGGCTACTTACCAGTAGGCCCAGACTTAAACACAGGTAGAAGTGGAGCTCAGTACTTTACTTTTGCATTTAGAAGAACAACAATGTCTAACTTCACTGTTACGTTGACTGGTACAATAAGCGGTTTGTTTATTGCTGCACCAGGTACTGACATCGATGATGCAAGTACATTAAATGGTTGGTTAGATTGTAGTTCTACATACGGTGGTGCTGGTACTCCGGGTGCTGATACAAGCAACGGAGGTAACGGAAGTAACGGGTGTGCATTTACATCAGGTGATAGAGTAGTAGACGGTACTAGTTATAGTTTAGATGCGTTTACATTTACACTTGGTGACCAGAATGCAACTAACAGTACAGGTAATAATGTCCTTGTTAGAATTAAATTAGAGGCCGGCGACAGTTTAACTGCGTTGAGTATAGACGTATAATGGCAATATCAGATTCACAAAAAGTCGACTTACTTTGGAAGAAGGTAGGTTTTGGTAAGACTAAGTCCGATACTAACGCTGCCAAGAAAGCACCCAACGAAGGTATTACTTCAGACTTTATTATTAAGCCTAGTCAAATATGGGCTTCAGCAGCCGAAATACCGAACGTTATACCAAGTTCAAGTTCGGCTCTTGTAACAGTATACAGCGATGCACTATCAAGTAGTGTAGAGACTGTAGAAGATGCTACGGCATCAAATAACAGAACTTGGAAAACTAATTTAACAAATTGGATACCGCCAAGTTTTGGTGCAACATATCAGTTGAAAGTTTACTCTACTACTACAGGACAAAGTAGTCCACAGTCAGTTGGTGATCAATTATTTGAAACAGGTTCCGGTAACGAAGACCAGTGGTTCTTTGATTATCAGTCAGGTGTGCTACACTTCATAGGTGATAACTTACCAACAGCAATTGGCACAGGTACAAGTAATGTAATTTATGTTGTAGGTGCTAGGTATGTAGGTGCAACAGGTATATTAACAGATTCAGATAGCACAGGTGCTGCAAGTTCGTTCCGTAAGGATACTTTAGCTGCTGTATACGCAGACTCTGGCATTAACGATGGAGACATCATTGAAGTAACTGATGCAGGAGATGGCGAGTACGGTATTTACATTGCTAAACAAGATGCTCCTACTGCAATTGGTCACTTAACACTTGTTAATACTAGAGATGGTGCTGGCACTGATGCTGCAACATTAACTGCTGATGTAACATTTAATAGTGGTGCAGTAACGCTAGGTGATGTAAGTGCAGGAAGCAAACCTATTAGTGTTGTAGTTGATGTTACTGCTGCGTTTGACGGGACTACTGAAATTACAGTAGGTGACGGTAACGACAACGATAGATTAATGCCAGCAAGTTATGTTGACTTATCTGAGGTAGGAACATTTGTAACTAACCCAAGTTATGTATATTCTAATTCAATTGATGCACAAAATACTCTAAGAGTTTATGTTACTGCTGGTGATAGTACACAAGGTAATGCCACCATATTAGTTAGTTACTCCTAACAACAACTAAATAATTACATGCTCACAACAAAGATTTCCTTTGATACTATTCTACCTATATGGCAAGATAAACTTTGGCCTAATAGACAAAGTGCTATCGAACCTATGAGTGCTATGACATGGCCTTTCGAAGGTGCCCCTGATCCTATAGACATGAGTATATTTGATTACAAGCCTACCTTTTGGGGTGTGTACATAGATGATAAACTTGTAGGAGTTAATTCAGGACACCGTACAAACCATACACAATATCGTAGTAGGGGTATATGGGTTGATCCTGATTATAGAAGAAAAGGTATAGCACAGCAATTGTTTACATTAACTGAACACCAAGCATTAGTAGAAGGCTGTTTGTTAGTGTGGAGCATTCCAAGAAAAACCGCCCTTAGTTCTTATACCAAATTTGGCTTTGAAACTGTAGGCGGTTATATAGAAACTGAAACTGCTGACGCTAATATTTACGTTAAGAAGTTTCTTCCTTATTAATAAAGTCTAACATTGTGTAAACATCTGATACTACAAACGGATCAGTCTCGCATTCATCTTTTAATCCAGCTTCAGCAAATAACTGTTTAATCATCCCGTTCTCGACAATAGCACTATATCTCCAACTTCTCATACCAAAGCCTAAGTTATCTTTACTTACTAGCATACCCAATGCTCTAGTAAAGTTTCCACTGCCGTCTGGGATAGGTTTTACATTTGCAATTCCTAACGATTTGAACCATGCGTTCATTGTAAAACTATCGTTAACACTAATGCAGTAGACTTCGTCAAAGCCTGCCTCAATTAGTTTGTCATATTCTGCATCGTAACCTGGAAGGTGTGTGCTAGAACATGTTGGTGTAAATGCACCTGGTAACCCAAATAGTGCAACTCGTTTGTTTGCAAATAGTTCCATACTTGGAACTGAATCCCATGCAAAGCCTGGTGATTCGTCTGTTTCAACTCTAAATTTAAAAGTTACGTCTGGTACGCCAATTTCAAATGCCATTTTTTTCTCCGTTTATTTTGTGTGTGTATTTATTGTGTGTTACATGATTCCCATGTAATATTTGGCTGCGTCTGATATCTTCTCTGGGTTCCAGGGTGGATTGAAAGTTAAGTTAATTTTAACATCATTAACTTCCTCTATCCTTGTACCAGCATACTCAACACCTTCGAGTATCTCTTCACCAAAAGGACAGTTAGGTGCTGTTAGTGTCATTAATATTGTAACATTGTTATCGTTATCAACATCTAGTTGATATATTAATCCTAAGTCTACAATGTTAATACCAATTTCAGGATCAACAACCTTTTCGAGGTTCTTGTAAATTTGCTCGTTTAGGCTAATTTGTTCATTGCTTTCCATAGTTCATCCATTAATTTTTCACAGTCTTCGTCTGTGTTGTACACATGCCAACTTACTCGTAGCACACCTTTTTGTGATAGTCTATTAACTAGTGGGTGAGCACAAAGTTTACCTGACCTTACGCATACTCCATTGTTGCCTACTATTGCGCCGATGTCTCCTGGGTGTGCATCAGTTACAAAACTAATAACATTAGTGGTGTTATCATTTACAGCTCTAGCACCTGGCATGTTATATATGCCTAGTTCTTTTAGGTAGTTATGTATGCTAACTAGTTTCTTATCTATAGCATCGTAGCCAATATAGTTTATCCATTCGGCTGCAACTCCTGTACCAATGATACCTGCAACATTACATGTGCCTGGTTCGTGTTTGTGTGGACCTAGAGTCCACTGGATGTTACCACTAAAGTCATAGTGATCAACAGTGCCACCACCAAACCTTGCAGGTCTTAATTCAGCAGTATCATGCTTACAATATAATATACCAGTACCAGTCGGCCCAAACATCTTGTGGCTGCTGAATACTGCAAAGTCAACATTAGGATTGCTCTTCATATCCATAGCATGTGAACTAATTGTTTGACATGCATCAACACAAACAGTTGTGCCGTATTGCTTTGCCATGTTAGCAAGTGTTGTCCAATTGGTTGTGGCTCCGGTGACATTACTTGTTGCTATTATACTTAACACTGAACCTGGATGTTTCGAAAGTGCCTTATCAGCTGCTTGTAGATCTATACTGCCATCGGTGTCTGTGGGTAAAACAATTAGTCGTCCGTTGTCTACAGTTCGTCCATGCCCTATCCATGGTAGTATATTTGCTGTATGTTCTGCATCTGTTACAAACACATACTCTACAGACTGTGACCATGTAGCAACCATGTTAAGTCCATCAGTTGCTCCAGCAGTGAATATAATCTGTTCTGGTTTTGCATTAATTAATGTTGCTACTTGCTGTCTTGCTGTTTCTACTTTGTCAGATGCTGATCTACTTATAGGATAGTCACCTCTGTGTACGTTGCAACGTTCATGTTCGTAGTAATGATTCATTGCCTTAGTCACACTGTAGTGCGTCTGTGTACTTGCAGCACTATCAAAGTATGCAAGGCTGTGATCGTTATCTAACGTAGGGAATACTGATTTGATGTTGTTTAATGTGTTATCCATTTAAGAAGGCTTCTATTAATATTTGTTGAGATGTGTTATTATCTATACCTCTTGTATTTAACAAATAAAGTTGATTTTTGTCTATAGAACTGACTGTACAACCATGTGTACATGCAATCTCTTTTGTGCATATATCTAACTTTGGTTCTGTGATAACTGTTGTAGTATCTACTAGTTGTAAATTTCTATTCTTTAGATGTGCGTCGGCGCCTTCTGCTTCTTTTCGCACAGTAAGATTACCTGCAAACGTAAATCTACTTTGGTCGTCAGTTACTGACTTAACATCAACATTACTTTTACAATTTGTTCCTACGTGATCGATGTCTGTGATAACATGTATATTATTATTTAATTTGCCAAAATATCTTCCAGAGATATTAGTTACAGTGTCCTGTGATGCTTCAACAAAGTATATATCCTGTAAGTAGTCTTGTACACCTTCTTGTGTGTGTATATTAAAAGTAGTATTCGGGTGCTGTATAACTTCAGTTTCAATAATTTGTATAGTGTCATGACTACCACCTACGTTTATCTTTCTTTCAATGTTTACTGTTGCTCCTTCTCTAACAACATAAACAATCTTATATAATTTAAAATCTGCATCGTTAAAAAACTCTTCGTTGATTGAAACATTACAATTTGGTTCTATTTCAATGTATGCAAGTACATGTTGGTGTGGTATAGATTTTGATGCAGTATAACATATTGTTGTAGGAACTGCTCTTGTATTTCGTCCACCTATTGAAACACCTACTATTCTATTATTATCGAGTGACAAATCTCCAAACATATTTCTTTTCTTAAAGAAGTGTCCGTACTCAGAGAACCTTGGGAGAAATGTTTTTGCCTTGCTTAACCAAAAGTCAGATCTTGCATTAAGGGGTGTAATTTGAATATCACCTACACTTACATCTTCTACTTCCTGTAAAACATCGTCAGCATGTTTTAGCACATACTCAACATTCATATGTCTATAGATATAGTTGTTTTTAAATTTATGCAAAATCTTTGAAACCATCTGCTAGTACTCTATCAACTGTAGTGATGTCTGTTGTTTGATGTGTTGTTCCATTTGCTACAACTGTTACTGTTGTAGGCACAAAGCTCTTTAGTAGTTTCTCATAGTGGCTAATGATAATAATAGTTTTATCTTCTGCAGCAAACTGTTGTAGTTGTTCGATCAAATCATTGATAGCATCAACATCTAGTCCACTGTCTGGTTCATCTAGTATTGCTACTTGTGGATCCAACATTGATAACTGTATAAGTTCGTTTTTCTTTTTCTCGCCACCACTTGCTTGTACATTTAATTCTTTCTTATCCCATCCTTCTGGTAAGTTTAAATCTCTAGCAAGACCTCTAAAGCCACTTAGTTTATCCATAATAGAACTAGTTGAGCCCATTGCTAATGCTTCTTTGATAAGTCTAAAATTACTTAAACCTTCAATGGGTGTTGGGTTCTGGAAACTTAAAAATATTCCTAGTTGTGCTCTTTCCCATGTTGCTAGTTCAGTGAGATCTTGATTGTCAAAACTTATACCGCCTTCTGTTTTGTATGACGGATTAGACATTACCGCATGTGCTAGTGTACTCTTTCCAGCACCATTAGGCCCAACAATAAAATGTATGCCTGGACCAAACTCTAGGTTAACATTGTTTAATATTTCTTTTTCTTCTGATGCTATAGTTACGTCTTGTAATACTAACATTAACCTACTGCTCCTTCGAGTGTAACACTCAATAATTTGTTTGCCTCTGCAGCAAACTCCAATGGAAGTTCCTGGAAGACACTTTTACAAAACCCTGTCACTAAACAGTTAATTGCATCTTCTTCGCTTAATCCTTTACATTGTAGATAGTAAAGTGCTTCTTCGTTTAACTTACCAGCACTAGCCTCATGCTCTACAACACTTGTACTATTATACTGTGAAACAGTGGGTAATGTCAAGGCCTGACTGTTCTGTAACATAAGAGAATCACACTCAGTATAGTTTCTACTGTTGTGTGCGTTCTTGCCTATTTGCACTAAGCCTCGGTATGTGTTAACACTGTCACCACTGCTAATACCTTTTGATATAATTGTGCTTTTAGTATTCTTACCTACGTGAATCATTTTAGTGCCAGTGTCTGCTTGTTGTTTATGCTTTGTTACTGCAACACTATAAAACTCACCAACGGAACCATCGCCTCGTAATATACAGGATGGGTACTTCCAAGTGACAGCACTACCTGTCTCAACCTGGGTCCAAGATATTTTAGAATCATCACCTTTACATATTCCTCTTTTTGTTACAAAATTTAGTACGCCACCGTTGCCATCCTCATCGCCAGGATACCAGTTTTGCACTGTGCTATATTTAATCTCTGCTTCTCTCATTGCTACTAGTTCTACTACTGCGGCATGTAGTGTATTCTCACTGTATGCTGGTGCAGTACAACCTTCTAAGTAACTAACAAAACTCTCATCGTCGGCTACAATAAGTGTACGCTCAAACTGTCCTGTGTTACGAGCATTAATCCTAAAGTATGTGTTTAGTTCCAATGGACACTTAACACCTTTTGGTATGTAGCAGAATGTGCCGTCTGAGAACACAGCAGAGTTTAGTGTAGCAAAGTAATTATCCCTATAGGATATTACACTACCTAAGTATTGTTTAACTAAGTTTGGATGAGTTTTAACGGCATCGCTGATACTACAAAATATAATACCGTGTACTGCAAGTTCTTCTTGAAATGTTGTAGCAATACTAACACTGTCTAATACTACATCAACTGCTACCTTTGGTGCTAGGCCTAATAGTGCATCTCGTTCATGTAGTGGCACGCCTAGTTTCTCAAATGTATCCAGTACATCTTGTGGTATGTCTTCTTCTTCTGTAAACTTTGGTGCCGAATAGAAACGCATACCTTGGTAGTCTATAGGCTTATAGTTTACTGTTCCCCATTCAGGTTCTTTGATTGTTTGTAAATGATCGAATGCCTTTAACCTAAAGTCAGTAAGCCACTCTGGCTCTTCTTTCATAGCACTAAGTTTTAATACTGTGTCTCTAGTTAAGCCTGGTTCAAAATCTTCTGATTCAATTGGTGTGACAAAACCTTCAGGGTATAAGTCATTCATTACTCCACCTTTTCGATTATGACTTTAAGTGGGTGTCCGTGATGCCTTGCAATAATTGTTGATTCTTGTTGCTTTTGTTCTGCAATCTCTAATCCGTAACTACCGGCAACTGCTTTACCATCTTCGTGTACTCTAACAGTAGCATCTTTTGCTTCTTCGATAGTCTTATTGAAAACTTCAACTAAGAGCTGTATAACAAACTCCATGGGCGTAAAGTCATCGTTGATTACGACAACGTTAAATCTGTCTGGGTATTTAATTTCTGTTACTGTCCTAGTTGCGTGTTGTGCTTGGCTCATCTGTGTTTGTCCTAAAGAGTGCAAGGGTTTTACCCCTTGCAACTACTTATTATTACTATTAAGAAATACTAATCTTTTTAGGTTTTGCTTCCTCTGGTATATTTAAAAATAAAGTTACCTTTAGAATACCGTCTTGCAGTTTTGCAGTTTTAACTTCTACATGTTCTGCTAAACGGAAATTGCGTGTAAAGTTACGCTCTGCAATTCCTTTGTGAATGTATTCAACTTCTGAATTAACATCTTCTGCTAATACAGCACTTTTTCCTTCCACCTTTAAATGCTTGTCTTCCACAGTGATATCAATATCGTCCTGTGTGAAACCAGCAACTGCAAGTGTAATTTCATAAGAAACTTCTTCTGTTTCTTTGTCTACAACTCTAGCAACGTTATATGGAGGGTATCCAGTGGCGCTGATATTTACAGGGTTAGTGAACATCTCATCGAATAATCTGTCGAAGCCGACGCTCATTTTATATAAGGGTGAATTTAAAAGGTCAGTAGTGACCCTAAGTTGTTTGCTTGTCATAATAATCTCCTTTAAAAAGCAAGTTTATAAATTGTAACATTTAATAGTACCCTTGCGGCGTACTATTTGTTACAGTGTTATTTATACAAATAACTCGCATAGTATACTGTTTTTTGTCTTGTTTGTCAACCACTTACGCTACAAACCTTGTTGGTTGTTCTGAGAACTTTGTTTTAGGATAGTCTCCGCCGAATCTTAATCGAAACACTGCAAGTTCTTCTTCATTAATAAACACTGCGTTCACTTTTAAAATTAAGCCATATCCTTCTTTGCTATAACTTTTCTCATACGATACATCTACATTGTTTGTATCTTTGAATTCAAAGTATGGCTCTAATGTATTCTGTATTGCTTCATCAACTATGAAGTCGTAGTCTGCTGAATCGTTAATGTATGCTGCTACTATTAATTCTTTATGCACGTCTATAAAACTTCCATAGTCCGAACACACTTATAATGAACCAAAAGATTTCAATTATCCAACTGGCAATATTTGGTGTGTAGTACAAACTAACACTTACTAGTATAGCAACAATCATATTGTTAAAACTATACCAAAAGCCTTTAGGGTCTATCCTATCTAACTGTAGCATTGCGTATGTTGTTATCAACAATGCAACACCTGAGAATCCAATTAAGTCTGGTATTGTAATCATATTGTTTCCTTTATAACAGGAATCGAATTATCTTCAAAGTTATTTCCTGTTGTTACTTTGCATTGTACAAACTTTGTGTCTGCTATAACTTGCTTAATCTTTTCGTTTAACTTATCGCCGTAGTTTAACAGTTCATTACTGTACGGAACTTCTACTGTAATAGTTGCTCTTATCTTTTTCATTCTTCCCAAAGTAAATTGCCATCGGCATCTGAAATTGCTACATACTCAATGTTAACATCACCAAACCCACCGTCAATATATTCTTGCACATTCATCTCAGGTGTAAACCTATCGTCTCCGATTAGTTCATCATAGTTATCCATAAAGTCAGTGTAGTATTCTACTTCGTCTTCCTCTATAGAAAATGTTTCTTCTGTTTCTGCGTAAGCAACTTTCTCAGTTTCGCTATTAGGCGGATACCAAGTCACTTCCCACTTAATAATAAAAGTTACTTCATCCATTTCTTGGGTCCTGTGCTTGATCTTTTTGCTTTTGGATTTCTTCTTCAGTAGGAAGGTTAGGCTGTTGTGCTTGTCCTTTCTTCTTGCCAAAGATCTTTTCCCAGTTGTCAGCATACTTCTTCTGACCAGAGTGTCTACTTTGTATGCTATCACCGGTAATGTCGTTTTTACTTGTCATGATGCCTGCTTCTGATCTTTTGATACTTTTGTCTTAGATGCCTAAGGTGAGCATAAAGACTTCTTTGTATTTTTGCTTTTATTTCTTTTATCTGCTTTCTTTTTGATCTGGCTTTTGCAGACTTAGCCATTCTTTCATCTCTAGTCATTATTCATCTCCATAACATATTATGAAATGTTACTTATTTCATCGGTGCTTACATCATCGATATAATTAATAGGTACTGCTTTTGGTTTGTCTGCTATCCAAAAAAATCCAATTAGTAAGCCTACTAGCACCATTGCTATTAAACCCATTAATGCTTTACCAAACTCGTGCTCTTGCTCTGTCATCGTCTCATCCTTGCAATATCTACTGCCTGTGTTGTGCCTTTCATAACTGGTACTGCATTACTCTTGTGCATGGTTGCAATACCTGTAATGAGGTCGCCAGTATACTTCATTGTTTCTTTTTTACCACAGTTGTGATTGCCAGTCGGTGACATTGGCTGTGAAGGATACTTTTTGTTGAACTCTTCGATTTGTTGTTGAGCAAGAGATTTGCGTACAGTAAATGTACTTCTATCTGCTCTTGGATCTTTTTTAGGGGAAATACCGTGGCATAAATCTACATACTGCTCGAAAGTTATCTTAGGCTCACCCATGCGTTTGCATTGCTTATTGTGATCAATTAAACCTTTCTCCCACTTGGCAATATTTGCTTTGGTCATTTTAGGCTTATACTTTCTGTTACGAATAGTATTGAGGCCTTGTGCTAGATGCATAGTCATATAATAATACCATTGTTTTACTTATTACAATGTATATTATAGCAGATTACTGTACCTTGTCAACCAGTTTATGACCTAGCAAATGTTTATAAAGAGCGTCTGCTAATACTTTATGACCTGTAGAGCTAAGATGTGAATTATCATATATTTGTTCTTCTTCAAATGGATCATCTACCCATCCTAAGTCATGTATAGATGGTTTACTGTAACCTTCGCCTGTTTGTATAACTGCTTCTTCATGGAATGATCTGTTTCTTACTTGTTCACTAAACACTGATGATATATCCCACATCACATCATCCTCGGGTCTCGTATTGGTGTATCTGTTAAGAAGTACTACTAACTTAATATTATTTAATTCGCATAGTGCTTCAAACTGTTTGTGTTTGGACACAAACATAGCACAATCATATTCTGTGCATATTCCAAAATCCTCAAATGCTTTATGTAGAATTTTGTTTTCATCTTCTTCTTGCCATTGATGACTGTGCATTTTAAAATCACTAGTATACATTTTTCCATATGGAGTATTGTGTGATTCTATTTGTCCTGGTCTTGTATTATTTTTGTTTTTATATGGAGGTGTGCTAGGTAACAGTTTTCTAAATATATCTGTGTATTGTAGTATGACAATATCGTCTGAGGATATGCTTTTGTTTAATATTTGTGTAGATAATTTATACCAACTACTATCATTACTACTGCTACCACGAGCTAAGTGTACATACTTGCATTGCATTTTTTGTATCAAGTAGTCACCGTAACAAAAAGGGACTTTAGTTCTATCTGAATAACTACACCCAGCAACAACTAATTTAGCCATCGTAGTACTCCAAACGTTCGATGTCATCTTCGTTTGTTTCTTCGCCGTATTGTATCTCTATAATGTGACACGGCTCATTGCTTTTATTTACAATTTGGTGCCATGCTTTTGCTCTTACTGTAAACGACTGATCTGTTTTTAATACATGGTATGAGTAATGTTCTGGTAAGTCAGTGTCTGCTCCATACTTGATCTCACATTCACCTTTGCTAACAAACCAAATTTCTGATCTCTTGAAGTGACGCTGATAACTGATGCCTTTGCCAGGCTCAATTACTAGCTCTTTAACTCTAACTGCTGAGTCTTGGAACAAGTCGCTAAACTCTCCCCACACTCTGCGTTCAGTTGGGTACTGCCATTCCTTCAATATCCAACTACTGCTATTGGCTTTGTTATCGCCACCTACAGCAAATTCAAACTCGTAACCTTCAACATCCATTTCTGGTATGTTGTCTTTACCTCTGTCGCCGCCATTACAAAATACATATTCGTGTTGATGACCAAACGCATTTCTTACATCTACTAGTCCTTTGGTTACACTACCGTCACTGTCATCAACACCGTACACATTGTCTACCATGTCCATGCGTTGGATAATTAGGGAACGTTCTTCAAAGGGCATAAATGGTCTACCTTTCTTACAGGTTAGCCATTCATCACTGTTTACTAGCACAATAAGTTTTTCACCATGTGCTGATGCACTTTCTAAGTAGTTGATGTGTCCAGAGTGTAGTGGATCGAAACCTCCACTAACAACGGCAATACGCATTTAGAGTCGGCCTCTAGCCTTAATTTTCATCTGTAATAGGACATGCTTTCGACGTTTCTTTTTAGTCTTCATCCAACTAGTGTCACCACCGTCAGTGTCAACCCATGTACCTGCACGTCTTTTGTTTTCAACTTCACGGTTCCATCTAGACTTTGCTGCAGCTTTTTTACGTTTACGTTTAGCACTAGGCTTCTCGTAAAACTCTTGCTTTGCTAAGTCTTTTTGTCTATCGTCTCGTTCGAGAATTTTCTTTAAACGTCTGATAGCACCGTTAACATCATCGTTGCGGACTTCGACTGAAGCACCGCGGAACTGTTTTTCTTGAGGCTTATTAAAGTGTCTCTTAGGTTTATTAAAACCTTCCTTAACTCCTTTGCTCCAATTGTTATTTTTCATTTATTTCCTGTGTGTGAAAAAATATAGTTTATAACTATTATAC
>UEXM01001783.1_pt1 | contig 16840 bp, 22 predicted proteins | sample 1796661 | NCBI WGS metagenome assembly UEXM01 (sample SAMEA4772469, study PRJEB27181) | metagenome | reverse complement strand
GCAATCACTTCATCACCGCCTTGGATTCGCATGGCAATGATGTCATTGGCTTTGAAGCCTGAATCAATCAGCATTATAGTTTGAATCCTGCCAGTGTGTCTTTGTCAACGTCTTGTTTGACACCACCAATGATGTACGATTCTACTTCGGTTTCCTGCGGGGCCACTTGTAAGCCTGCACTGCTCAACCAATGCTGTGTCCATGGTAAAGGATTTGCATTCAATGGTCTATCAAACAGTGGATCAAATCCAATTGACTTGAGTCTTTTGTTGGCAACAAATTCAACATAGTCGCCCAACAGTTTTTCATTGAGTCCTATGATGGTGCCTTCTTTCATCAAGTGTTTGGCCCATGCTTTTTCTTCTTCAACACACAGTTTGTACATGTCTATGACTTCGTCTTTGCATTCAGCAACAATCTGTTTCATTTCAGGATCATCACCTTCTTGCCACTTTTTAATAATCTGTGTGGATAGGTTCAAGTGTGTGGCTTCATCTCTTGCAATGAATGATATAATTTTTGCAGAGCCTTCCATGAGTTTTAATTCGCCAAAGCCAAATGTACAAGCAAATGACACATAGAATCTCAATCCTTCAAGGATGTTAACATTCACCATGGCAAGATACAATTGTTTCTTGACTTCTTTGATATCGCCTATGCCTTTGACAAAATAGTCTTGTGCTAGTTGTGAAAATCTATCATAATTTTCTGTGACTGAGATTGCTCGCTTGACAATTTCTTCATCATTAAGAATTGTGTCAAACACCTCTGACGGATCAGCATACACATTTTTCATTATATAAGTGTACGAACGTGAGTGTATGGTTTCCATGAAATCCCATGTGATGATGCAACCTTCTAGTTCAGGCAATGAACAGTAAGGTAAAAAAGATAAACAAGGCCCTCTGCCTTGTACAGAATCCAACAGTGTTTGGTATTTTAGATTGGCTGTAAAGATGTGTTTCTGTTCTGGACGAAACGTCTGAAAGTCTGCACGATCTTTTTGCAATGAAATTTCTTCTGGTCTCCAAAAGTATCCTAACATGCGTTGATTGAGTTTGTCCATCTCTGGATACTTGAATTGGTCATATCTTTGTGTGTTCTGATCTTCACCAAAAAACATTGGCTGTTTGGTGAAATCTACTTCTTTTCTGTTGAATACTGTTTTGCTCATTGTTTTAATTATACTTCCTTGTTTGTTTGTGTCAACCTATATTGCACATGCATCGCAGGTTTCGTCATCTTCTTGTGCAGACACATCATCGGTCATTGACTGAATGTTGTCTTCTTGCACAGTGTCTTCTATGCCTTGAGGTTGTACTGTGTCTTCTTCCCCTTTGTAGTCATAGGTGTTTTGGTAATATGATGTCTTCCATCCCAACTTGTATGTGGTCAATAGATCTTTGATCATCACTGACATTGGCACTTCATTGTTTTCAAAGTGCAGTGGATTGTAGGACCAATTGCCTGAAATTGCTTGATCAAAGAATTTTTGCATCATTGATACCACATTGATGTAACCTTCATTGGATGGCATGTCCCACAACAAAGTATAATGGTTCTTCAGTGTTTGATACTGTGGCACCACCTGCTTGAGTGGACCTTTCTTTGACTTCTTTGTGGACAACAATGCTCTGGGCGGTTCAATGCCGTTGGTGGCATTTGATACCACAGATGAACTTTCACTTGGCATCTGTGCAGACAGTGTTGAGTGTCTCAGTCCGTGTGCTTTGATGTCTTTTCTTAGAGTTTGCCAATCCATCTTGAGTTTGTTTGGTATGATGGCATCAATGTCTTTTTTGTATGTGTCTATGGGCAATATGCCATCAGCATATTTTGTTTGAGCATATCCATCACAAGCACCACGTTCTTTGGCAAGATTGTTGGATGCTTTGAGCAGATAGTATTGAAATGCTTCTGACAGATCATGTGTGAGTTGCCATGCTTCTTTATCTGCATACTTGACTTTGTTTTTTGCAAGATAGTGTGCAAGACCAATGTATCCAACACCCAGCGATCTTCTTGCTTTGGTTGATATTTCAGCTGCCTTGACTGGATAACCTTGATAGTCAATGATCTGTTCCAGTGCCCTCACAGACAGGTCACATATGTTTTCTAAATCATCTAGTGATTTGAGAGTGCCCACGTTCACTGCTGACAGTATGCACAGTGCTATTTCACCTTGATCATCATCAACACTTTGTATTGGCACAGTGGGCAGAGTGATTTCTTGACATAGATTAGACATTCTCACAGGGTCTTTGAATGATGAGTGAGAGTTGGCATGGTCTATGTTCATTACATATATTCTACCTGTCTCTGCTCGCTCTTTCAGCAGTGCGGAAAATAAATCCATGGCTTTGATTTTCTTTTTGGGTGTCTTGCGATCGTTTTCATACTTTGTATACAGTTCATCAAACTTGTCATTGTCATGACCGAAGGCATCATAAAGATCTGGCACATCGTGTGGAGAAAACAGTGTGATGTCTGCATCTTGTAATACACGTTCATAAAATATTTTTGATATCTGAATTGAGTAATCCAACTTACGCACTCTGTTGTCTTCTGTGCCTTTGTTGTTTTTCAGTACAAGGATGTCTTCAATCTCTTGATGCCATATTGGAAAGTGTACTGTGGCTGATCCGCCTCTGATGCCATTCTGTGTGCATGATCTCACTGTGGCTTCAAACACTTTGAGGAAAGGAATCACTCCAGTGTGTGCCACTTCGCCACCTCTGATCTTTGAGTTGATTGCTCTGATGCGACCCAAGTTAAGACCAATGCCTGCTCTCTGTGCAATGTAATACCCTACAGCAGAATTGGATGAAAAAATTGAAGATAATGTGTCATCAACATCAACCAACACACAAGATGCAAACTGCTTGATTGGAGTTCTCACTCCGCCCATCACTGGCGTTGGAATATTGATTTGGAAGGTTGATATTGCATCATAATACTTTTTAATGTAAGACATGCGAGTGTCTGCTGAATAGCCAGCAAACAGTGTGGCTGAAATCATCATGTACATGAACTGCGGTGATTCATACACTTCGCCAGTTGATCTGTCTTGCACAAGATACTTGTCCACCACTTGTCTCAATCCAGCATATGTAAAATCTAAATCTCTGTCATGTTTTATCCATGTGTTTAATTTTTTTAATTCTGTTTCTGTATAGTTTTCTAAAATTTGTGCATCATACACTCCACGATCAACATTCTTCTTGATCACATCAACAAAATGTTTGGGTTGAAATTGACCAAACACTTCTTTGTACACATTCCATAACAGTAGTCTTGATGCCGCAAATTGGTAGTTGGGGTTTTCTAATGTGATGAGATCATTGGCAGAACGTATTAATATGTCCTGGATGTCTTTGGATGTCATGTTGTTGGTGAATTGTATGTGTGAATTCATTTCAATTTGAGATGCACTCACACCAGTTAGACCTTCGCAAGATTGCTCAACAACAAAGTGCATCTTGTTAATGTCTAATGGTTCTTTGGAGCCATCACGTTTGATTATTAGTGTTTCATTTGGTTTGTTCATTTGTATATTTTAAGTTTCTGCTATGAATAAGTGCGATACTTAGTATATGATGAAAAGGCTCTTTAGTAAAGCATAATCGTTAATACTGATGTGGATAATTAGGTATTAGATCAAGTTTTGAAAGCGATACTTCATGCTGGCAGTTGAACCAGTTGAAGTTGTTTTGAATTGCAGTATGCCTGCCGCATCTACTTTAAGCGTAACACCTGTGGCCGCATTTTCTGTGAACTCATCTGTGAATACAACGTTGGTTGGAGTGGACTCAACTCTCAGTGTGCCTCTGCGTTTGGCAGTGCCTCTGGTGATGCTATAGTCAATGTCTACATGCACTTCTCTTTGATTGTCAACTTGCACAGCGGCGTTTGTGTGTGGGTCAATTGCATTTTGAAATGTTGATGCGTTGTCACTGAGTGTTAGTTCATTTCTGACTGGAGTCTCATGGTATAACGAACCTGCAAAGTTAGACATCAAATCAGATCTAAAAAAATAATTGCCATAAGCAAAGTTATTTGCATGTTCAAAATTCAAAGCAGGCAGTTCGGAAGAATCATCTGAATTGGTACCAACATCTCTAAAAGAATTTCCTGCTAAGATGTTGCCTTCAGGTCTACCACCATTGCTGTGAATGAATACACCCTCTGCATCAATCTGATCGAATCTGTTTCCTTGTGCCAACACGCCTGTTGGACCTAGTGTCTTACCGCCAGTGGAGCCATCAGCGCCTTCGCCAAGATTCATTCCTCTGTGCAAGTTTTGAAATTCTGAACCAGTGATAAGAATGTCCTGACAATCAAAGTCAGAGTTCAATCCAAACTCACTTTTTTCAAATGCACAAGATACAAAAAACAACCTTGAAGATTTGTTTGCTTGTGTGCCTCTGATGTCAACACATGCTTTGCCATTTGTTTGGCCATCTTGGTTGGTAAAGTTTCCTTTGAAATGCACATTTTGGACATGTAAGTCAATGGCACTATCAATGATAAAAATGTGATTGTCTGAATTAGTTGTGAGTTGAATATCTTTGATTGCAACACCTTCAGGCACACTGGCTCCATCATCACCTATGCTGGTTGATGTGTTGCCGTTGGAATCACAAGTTCGCATCACACACTCTTCTGTGGCATCAGTTTGACTGATGATGGTGGACTCCATGCCATCTCCCACTAAATTTGAAAATGGATACAACAGAATAGGTCCAGTGATTATGTAAGTGCCACCTGGAAAATATAATCTTCTTTTTTGTTTGCCTGTTGATTCAACAGTCTGTAAATTTGCAATGGCTCTGTTGATGGCTGCTGTGTCGTCAGTTGAGCCATCTCCCACAGCACCAAAGTCTTTGACATTGGCAAAGTCGTCCAGTTTGTTTTGTAATGTTCTAACAACAGGGGAGTTGTTGTCAACACCTGTCACAACAGGCGAATCTGTGTTGCCTCTGAATGTGAATGTGTTGGCAGTAGATAATATGTTGTCATCTTCTGTGATGATCTTTGTGTTGCCTGTTTCAGGAGCACCATCAGTTATTGTGCCATTTCCAATGAACAGTTCTTGTGTGTCAACAGCAAATCCAAGTTCGCCAGCTGCCAACTGTGGCAAAGACTCTTTGAGTCCTCTTCTGTGTTGGATTCGTGAAATCTGAGTGATAGCCATTTGTTGTATTTATAGACTTACAGACGATAGTATTGCTCAACACGTTCTAGCCACTTGTTGAGCCAATATTCGTAGTGACTAGGTTCAAGATCAAACTGTTGATAGTTTAGATCTCTTGAACACATAAAGATATGTCCTTCACGTATTTGTGTGCCATACACTTCGTTGTGTGCTTCAGCATATGCCACCAATTGCAAATAATAATCTTCAACCCATTCTTTTTTCTTAGGTTTATTGGTCTGTTTGAAATCCATAATGGCAGGATTGCCTTTGTATTGTCCAACCAAATCGGTAGTTCCTGAGTACAGTCCTGGAAAGTACAGTGCTTGTTCTATGCCCCACACTTCGTCAACATCAGTGAGTGCATTTTGTATGATTTGATCTGCCATCTTATTGGCCTGTTGATGCACAAGATTGCTCCCTGGCACACGCTGTTCACCACAGAGAAATTTTTCTAAATTGTTGTGCATGGCAGAACCAACACCAGATGCTTCTTTTACAATACGCTGTGCTTCTTTCTCGCCTACTCGCTGTTTCCATTCATTGAGATGAGTCATGTCTTTCGTCTTGGACAGTATGGTTGTCACAGAAGGCACTCTATCACCGTTTGGTGTTTGATACACTCTGCGTCCTGATTCGTTGATCTGTTCCAACTTATGATATTCGAACTTTTCCACAAATGGTGGTGGATTGATATTACTTGTATTCAAAATTTTGAAACTCCTCATACTTGTTTAGTAACACTGCTCCGTTCTTGAGATGGAATCTAGTGGCCATTTCAGTGCAGGGCGACAGTGTAACAAATCTATTCACATGTGGTTTTGTTTGTTCAATGTGTTGTTTCACTGCAAATATTATTTCTGTACCAGCACCTTTAGTGTAACTCCACACTGTGTAAAACACTGCCACAGGTGCGTCAATGGTGCAACAACCTTGATGTAGGTCATATTCATTTGCAGGTACATCGTCTACATAGGCCACACAAATCACAGCATCAATCTTGTCTTCAAACCCAAACACAAAAGTTTCATTAGGATCTGTTACTCTAAAAAAAGCAGGGATGTGAGGACGCACAGGGTCTTGTTCAAAATGGTGTTCTTCTTCCGGAAGGAGTTTTCTAATCATTGAATTTATTATATATTATTTGGAACGTTTACGCAAGGCTCTTTTTGCCATTTTGGACACTTCGTCATTGCCGTTGATGTCCATGGCATTATCTGCTGTGGGTTCGACCACTGTGTCGATGGTGATCTTTTGACCGTCAAACGATTTGATCAAATTTTTGATCATAGGGTCATCCATCAAGGATTTTATGATGTCAGGATTGATGTCGATGCCTTGGTCATCCATAAAGTCTGACAGTGCATCAATAGGTATCACAGCACCTTGCTTGCGAGCATCTGCTTCCTGTTTGAAGTATTGTAGTATGGATGCTAGTTGATGAACGTAGTTTTCAACTTCTGCAATTAACATTATCTCTCTGCACGACCAGCTGGCTCATCGCCGCCGGCAGCAGGCTCAGATGCACCAAAGTCGTCTCCGCCTTCAATGTCTGCATCACCCATGTCGTCACCAGTATCGATGTCCATGTCACCGCCCATGTCGAGGTCATCATCGCCCGCCATTGGAGTTGGTGCTTCACCTTTTACTATTGCAACAGAATCCTGTGCACCTTGTCTTGCTGTGCCCAGTGCCTGTTCCAATGCTTCAAGTGTTGGATTGATTGTGTTTTGATATGATGATGCTTGTTCTTGTCCTAGTTCATTGGACATTCTGTCCACTAGTTCTAGCACCTGTGAAGATTTAATTTCTGCAATCTTCTCATACATGTCTGTGATGGTGTCTACTATGTCTTGCGATGCAAGTAGTATTTCTGATGTTTCCATTTCGTTCTCAAGTAGAGACCTCAATGTTGTTGCGTAATCATCGGATTCATTGCGTCCGACGATTTTCTGTAGGTTATTGAATCTAGTCACGGCTGACGCTCCTCCTCTGATGAATGTGTCTAGTTTGTCTATGATTGGCATGAAGCCTTTCATTAATGGTGCTGGCACTGAACGACCTGCTTTGGCAAGTTCCAATGCTCTCTTGGCTTCAGAAAAATTCTGATTGCCTACCAACAGTCTTAGAGCTGCCATTTCTTTTGCACCTAGTCTGACCTGTTGTTCAGCCACTTGTCCTGTTATAGCATGTCTTATTGCTTCTACCACAGTGGCTAAATCTTTTGATAATTGTTCAATTGAATCTTTTTGTTTGGGATATTTCTTTTCCAGTTCATCTTTGCTCATGCCTGCTTGCATGTCATGTATAAGTTTTTTGAATTCAGGCGCCACTACATCTTCGAGGTCGCCTCCTTGGTCATCATCAGCTTCAGTTACTCCGCCAGCTTTGAATTGCACTGTGTGAGCATTGCCTTCTCGATCTTCATACTCGATAGATATACCTTTGGGACCTGCGCCTTGGCTTGTTATCCTGTATCCTTTACTACCAAGATACTCCATAAATTCTTTGGCATCATCATCAATATCTTCGCCCATGTTGACTTTGGCACCTACTTTTACTTGACTGCCATTATTTTGTTTGTTTGGGTCTTTGGCTTTGACTTGAACATTGCCTTGATCATCTGTGTCTATATCAACTTCTTTGGTGTTGACTTTTGTTGTAACTCCTGGCTTGGCAGGGTCTTCAATTTCAATTTCATCGCCTTGCACTTTTTTGACACGCATCTCTTGTTCCTTGATGATGGCATCATGCAGTAATTTGTTTTCTAAATATTTTGGATTGTTTGCCTGTGTGTTGAAGGCCATTGCAGATTCAAATGACTTGATTGATTGAGCAACGGACTCTTTAAAGGTTTGTAGTGTTGTGTCTTCTAGATCAGTAAGATTTACAGACTGACCAAATCTTTCTTCAATGATCTTGCTCAATTTTGAGCTGGAATAAAAGTCAATGTTATCTATTTGCATGGTATGTGATTATTTATGTGTGACACTGTATCATTTTACAACGTCATGGATTCATACAGTTGATCAATTTTACTCACAATGGTTGCCAAACGATCATGCAGATATTCAAGTGCGTCTTGATTGGGTGTGTGTTTGTGCTTGTGCCTGAGGCATTCTGCATAATTTACTGCATACTCTTTGTCTAAGTGCAACAATTTGTCCAATGTACTGCGGTGTTGTTCAGTGAATTGGTTCATCAGAGTGGCCACACAGATAGCAACCTTCCTGTTGGCAATGTCACGTTTGATGGGTTGGCGCTGTTTGGAAAAAATATCATAAGTCTGTTGCTTGTTGATAATGACTGCACAGTCTCCTATCACCACACCATTTTTGATAGTTTTGGGAATGTATTTGATTGTGTTGCCCGAACGAGTTAGTTTATGGACTGCTCGCTTGATAAAGCTCTCAATACGTTTGATCGGCACCATGGTTGAATTTCAGGTTTCCTTTCCCTTAGTTTGTCATATATTACAAGATGTTTGCGCCAAAGTAAATCGATAATATGCCAATCATCAATGGCAAACATTTTGAGCGTGAAGTCTTCGTTGACAATGTCTTTTAATGTTTTAACTTCAAGACTGTCAAGCACAATTGAGTAATATTTGAATTTGATATTCACTTTATCTTTTTCTGTTGAGAATTCTTAGTCTGCGTGAGGCTGGATTTGAACGTTTGGTGCGTTTGGCTTTGCGAGTCATCACAGCACCTTTTTTAGCACGCAGTTGTTTCATTCTGATGCGAGCCTTGATGTTGATGGGTTTGAAACATTGATCAGGTTTGGCAACAATTCTACCTTTCCTATTGCCTGAAGTGCAACGATACTTTCTCACCACTGAGGTGCCTTTGCGTCCCCAAATTTGTTTTTCATCTAGGACTTCTTCTGCAAATATTTCAAAAATTTTCATGTTAGATCATCATTACTAGAGCAACCACAGTGGATAGCAATCCGCCTATAACTGTTGCCGCTGAACCAATGATCACTTTGGAAGTTTTTTTAGATTCTTCAACCATCACGTCTTTTAGATCAGTGACTGCTGTTTCTACATTTTCTAATCTCTGCTCCAGACGATAGTAGCGTTCAGCACAGAGATCAACGTGTGCTTCTAAACTTTTCTTTTCTGAGTCATATTGAACTGCTGTTCTTTCCATTAATTTCATAGCGTCCTTTCCACGCTCCGTGGGTGCCTATGAATGCCTATGCTGTGCCTGTGCTTGTATTTAGTGTTTATAGGTCCTGGATGTTAAAGTATAAGTTTTTGGTTTTTGTGTTCTTAGCATCAAACACACTAATCTTGATGGCAGCTGATTCCATCAAGTTTGTGATCACAGGCACTTGGTGGCAGTCTTGTTCTAGTCCGCCCAATGCACCATGCTTGTTGCCAAACACTTCAAGTTGTTCTGTGACAAATGATATCACCCAGATGTTGTGGTGGCCACCAAAGTCATCACCAAAGTCATAGTCTTGCATGTCTTGATTGCCTGCCATGGAAACTTTGATGTTGAGTGGGTTGCCTCTTAGTGCAATGGTTTGCAGTAAAGTATTATAATTTTGTAATTGCAGTGCTGATGTTTGAGAAATATCAATCAAAGAATATCCTACCACATGTTGATGCATGTTATTATTTTATATGTTTTGGGAAGTAAAGTAAAGCGGTCCTGAATAAGAACCGCTTAGAAAAGTAATATTAGTTGGAACCAGTTGAATCATCTGATGCCGCTGTTTGTAAGTCAAGTGCTTTGACTGATACAGTTGCCGCAGATAAGTCTGCTGTGGTGCCTGGTGTTGATCCTCTAAAGTCATCAACTGCTCTCACAGCTGTCTGTAGCACTGCTTCTATTGCGTTGTACTCAAGTCCGCCTGTGCCGTCTGTGTCTCTGCTGACTGTGTCTGCTCTTACAATGAATGTTTGTCTTGTGTCTGAATCAGTAAGTGGACCCTTGCCAAGAATGTTACATGTTTGTTCAATGGCTCTTTGAACCATTCCTATTGCACAAACTGCAGAATCACCGGCGTCAAAATCGCCTGTCTCTGCAGACACATCATTAGTATAGTCAACTTCGATAAAAGCTAGTTCACCGTCTGAACCAAACTCTTTGATCACATTAAATTGTGGATTTGCTCTTGCTATTGGCATAATTTACTCCTAGTTATCTAACCTGTCGTTTAGGTCTTTAAGTGCAACAGTTTGACTTGAAAAGTCAACACCGTCTACTGTTCCAAGTGCCTGTAGTGCAGTTTGAAATTCTGCAGCTGTTTGTCCAATGTCTTCATACATGAAAGACACCTTTTGATCTGATGCAGCCAAAGGACCAATCTTAAAGATTGTTGCTCTTTCTGATACAGCTAACATTGCAGAGTGAAACGCACCAGCGTCACCTAATTTACCTGATACATCAGCACCGAAGTCAATCTGTGCAATAGATACTTTTGGGGCACCTAGCACTTCTTCTTCTGTTGCTACTGATTTTGCGCCGGTAAAACCAGCACCTCTTGTTATTGGCATTTTATTATCTCCTTATGTCCACGCTCCGTGGACTTTGCTAGTATTTATTAAAATTTTGTAAAAGAAAGGGGTGATGTTGCCACCACCCCCTGGTGATTATTCTGCTACTGCTTCGACCGGAACGTCGGCAGGAGAGAAAATTCCTGACATATAGCCAACAATGACAATCACTGCCACTGCCGCCCATACCCATTTGTTTTTGAGATGTTTCATCTGTCCTCCTATTTGCCTTTGTAAATGTTGTACAATACCCAGACTGCTACTAGTCCTAACAAGCCTTGAGCTGATAGTCCTGCCAGCACACCTGTGATGTTGTCGATAACAGATATGTTTGGCCAAAACGGAATTCCTTGACCGTTGAAAAGTATCTCCAGGACAATGCCTAAAGCGATTAGTGATACACCGACATCAGCAAGTGATGATGCCCATGATTTGATAGATTGAATGATATCCATCTTGTCTCCTTTTAAGGTTGACCTCCAGTCAACTTGTATATTTGCCGCAGTCAAGATGAGTCAATATACTACCACATTTGGTTGTAGATGTCTGTAGAGTGGTGGAAAATCTTTATGTAGTCATAAAAAAAGGGGGTCTAGACCCCCTTTTGTGTAAAAATGTAAGCAAATATTATGCTTCGCCTCTTCCGTCAAACATGCCATATACTTCTGAGTTTGGACCATCAGCTAACAATGGAGCTGAATCATCTGCTGGAAGTTTTGTTACTCTCACACCAATTGTACCGGCTGAGTCATCGGAAATTGCAGCTAAGATTGCTGTTTCAATGTCTGTTTCTGAACCAGCTTTGACAGTTGAGTCAGCACCTGTACCTGCACCTGCTGATGCTGGTTGATCAAATATGGCTTCACCTTCAACAATGTATTGATACACATCGATTGAGTTGCCAGCTGTTACTGCTGTGTTGATTTGAGCATCTTCTGAAGTTGCTTTTCTACCTAAGTAGTAGTTGATTGCTAATAGTGTTCCACCGTTACCAGCTGATGAGTTGATAACATTGGTCACTGTTTGAAATGTTGAACCATCTGATTCAGGTGTTGTTGCTGAACCTGAGTAGTTCTGGTTGAAGGTCACTTCGATAAATGTCAGAGTCTTTCCAGTGAAAGACTGTCTTCTGATCATGTTGGTTGACCTATTTTTTGTTGCGGGCATTTGAGATCTCCTTTTGTTTTATCATTTGTCCTAAGGGGGGTCAGTAAACTGGATATCTAGAATTGTTTACTCAACTAGATGTATTTAGTTGCTCTGTGCATTAAAATTGTATATAATGAATTTATGGACACTGTCATAGTAATACCTGCTAGGTTGCAGTCAACTCGATTGCCTGGAAAACCATTACTCAAACGCAATGGCGTTACCCTAATTGAAACTGTGTGGCGTCAGTGTGTCCAAACAGGGTTCGATGTGGTAGTTGCCACTGATCATGAAGACATTGCCAACACAGTGAATTCATTCAGAGGCGATGTTGTTATGACTGCATCGGACACACCTACAGGCACAGATCGTTGTGCAGAAGCTGTGTACACCACTCACTACAAATATGTGGTAAATGTGCAAGGCGACATGCCTTACATCACACCGGAACAAATTGTTGAGTGCCACTCGTTGGTCAAACAGTTTGATGTGGGCACATTGATCTATGACATGGCTGAGCAAGAACAAACCAATCCCAACTCTGTGAAATGCATCGGAGTTGAACATCATAGAGTGAAACATGATGTGCATGAATGCAAATGGTTTGGTAGAATGGCTGTGCCTTATGGGTTCCATCATGCAGGCATTTATTCATATCGCATGAATGCACTGCGTCAGTACAGGAGACTGCCACAAGGCAAGTTTGAACAGATAGAACAGTTAGAACAACTGCGTTGGTTGGAACATGGCTTCAGAGTGTTTGCAAGAACAACCACTCCCATCAAGGGAGAGATCAACACACAGGAAGATTATGATGCTTGGGTGTCTTGACTCCACTGCTTCTGTGCAGAGAAGTTGGCTTTGGAAAATGTTAGCCTATCAACCAATTTGACTGCTTGCCCATCATTGTCAATGGCCACATAACCTTCAGGTGATGTTACTTCATATCCTTGATCAGTTTTGATGAACTGTTTGGTTGATTGCACTGAATTGATCTGTGCAATGATTTTATTTTTGATCTGCATGGTGGCATTGTGTATTCTTATGATGGCACTCACACCCTTTTCATTTTCAGCAAACAGTTTGCCCATCACTGCCACTGCCTGATCTCTTTTGAGTTTGGCTGTGTCTGTTTTTAATTTTTCTTTGGCTTGTTGTTGAATGTCTCTGTAATAGTTGATGTACTGTTGCATGGCCTGTTTGGGATCTTGAGTGACACTGCCACGTTTGATTTGAGTGTTGATAAACTGCAACATGTACTGCACAAAGTCTTTGTTGGTGCTGAGTTTCATCCATAGTGGCATGGGCACTTGTTCTACCAATTGATCAATTTTCTTGATGGCAGTTTTGAGTGTGAGACTTTCCTGCTGTTTGAATGTAGCAGTGCCTGAATAATCTTTGAAATAAGCATCGTCATACCACACATTGCCATCTTGGCCGAACTCTGATACATCAACGCCAAATGATGCTGACAGTGTGTCCATGGTGTCGCCATCATACTTGGTGTGAAACACAATGCCAATCTTGGCTTTGGTGATGCGGTCATACAATTTACTGCCTTTTTGCACAGCATATGTTATGGTGTTGGGAGTGAATGTCATGAATGCTTCACCGTCAATTCTTTCAGGCTTCAGCATGCCTGGAATAAACATGAGGTCGCCCTGCACCACTCCACTAATATTAAGGCCGCTCAAATACCTGTGAGCATATTTCAATTTTTTGTTTAATTCTTTGTCAGGATGGTTGCGATCAATGTCTTGAAATGTGTAATTTATTTTGGGTGTGCGAGCATTAAACACTGATTTTGTGCCCACAAAAAACTTGCCGTTGAGTGGGTCCTTGCCACAAATAATCGCAGGTGCTCCATCCCATTTCACAGTTGCCCTGACATCAGCATTGCTGTTGCCTTCCAACATGTCCACCAGGCCAAACAGATATCTCACAGCACTCTTGGCCCCAACCAAGCCGTTGCGAATGATGTCTTCTTCAATGTGATAGAGATGTGTGTTGACTGCTTCTGTTAGGAACTGTTTAATTCTCATCTTTGCGAGCAAGACTGCGATAGAACTTCTTCTCGTCCAAAGATCTTATTGAATTGATGAACTTTTTGTGAAGGTCTTGAGCCTCTTCCTTGTTGTACACTTGATAAAATTCTTGGATGATGTTGATGGCTGATTCCAGAATGTGTTGTGATTTGTCCTCAACAATGTTCCGCTTGGTTGTGCCAGGAGCGGCTGTGGTGATTTCTTCGAGAATTGATCTAGTGCGGCGCTTCATCTTTATATTTAACCATGAATAAATATTTGTGATGTTACATGATTATGCCTTACATTGCAAGCTTGCAGACTATGTGTACAAGCCAGCAGAAGAATTCATGGCACAGGTCAAGAGAGAATTCAATCTTAGCAGTGAATTTTCATCTGTGGATGGGTCCGATGTTGCTGTGTGTTGGGACAAAACTCGTGTGATCATTGTGTGTAGAGGCACACAACCCACATCAATGAATGATATCAAAGCAGATCTCAAAGCCTACAAAACCAAATTCAAAGACATATGCTGGGCACATGATGGATTCAAAGATGAAGTGGAAAAAAATCTTGATTGGGCAATCAAAGTGGCAGTCAAAAACAAAATGAACACCAAACAAGTCAGTGTGTGCGGACATTCGCTGGGTGGAGCCATGGCACATCTGTTTGCACTGTACATTGCACATGAACTCAGCAACAGCCTAAAACTTTTCACATACGGTTCTCCCAGAGTGGGTGGTTGGTCATTCCACAAAGCATGGAATGAATGTGCAATCGAAGCACATAGATTTAGAAACAACAATGATGTTGTGCCTGGTGTGCCGTTTGCCATCATGGGATTCAAACATGTGGGCGAACTACACTACATCAATCACTATGGCAATGTGCGAAAAATGTCCTACTGGCAGAGAATGAAAGACAAATTACGTGGTCGCTGGAGAGCACTGCAAAAAGGACAGCCATTTGATGGTGTGTTTGATCACTCCATTGGTTTGTACACCAAAAAAATATCAAAACAATTTTCTTAGGTTAATTATCTTATATGGCTATTACAGCAATCATGGAACCTGAGATGAGTGATGCAGAATTTTTGTCACAGTTTGACAAAAACACTAGATTTTGTATGATCACAGACCATTACAACACATCGCCTTTCCCTCCAAAAACAACAAAAAAAGTTAATGATGTTCCTTTGGTCGAACAATTGATGCAACAAGAAAAAAATATTATTTTTTTGACCACAGTTTGGCATGAAGGATTGAACAGTTTAGACAATGTGCATTACTACAATCCGCATTTTTTGTACATCAATCATCTTTTGAAAACAAATGAAATAGACATAACAAAAACAAAAGATGTTTCTATAGCTAATGCAATTGGACATGCCACACGATGCAATAGAATACTAGCAAGCCATTGGTTGGCAAAAAATTTTCCTGTCGATGAACTTTTGACAAACTGGAGTAATAATGATTCGTTAGTATCAATCAAAGAATTAATTGAGAAGTCAAAGTATTATAATCCAAAGCACATTCGAAAAAACAGATTCTTGCGTGCGAATTTTTTACAAATGGAAAACGAATACTACAATTTGCCAACACCTTCTCATGGTGACTTTTATAGATTTATTGAACATAATCTCCCCAATCTATTCTGTAAAAGTATGCTCACTATTTTAACAGACACAGGCAATCAAGAAATTTCTAACTCTTTGTCCGAAAAAACTTTATTCGCTATGGCCAGTGGTTGTTTGGTGCTCCCAGTTGGGGTATATCAATGCAATCATGTTTTGCAAAGAATGGGTTTTAATACTTTTGAAAATGTTTTGGATATGACTCACTTGGACAACACAGATATGTATGCCATGACTATATTGGGATTTGAAAACAATAAGTCAATTATTGCCTCAAAAGATCACATGCAACATTTGTGGAACCAAAGCAAAAAAGAAATTCAGCATAACCACAATCTTTCTTGCAAGTCTAATGCAATCGTGAAATTTTTTGCTGAGTCAATCAAACATGCAAAGCATGCTTGTTCTTATTTGCAAAGCGGAAGCGAACCACCGGGAAGAATACTTGCTTTTGGAGTTGTATGATTAAGAGTAATCATTCAAAGGCCCACCGTATTTTTTGCCTTTGATTTTTTTGCCACCCACAGTTACTCTTTTAGATCCTATTTTGTGTGACTTTTTGCCTGTGCGTGATCTAAGTCCTTGACTTTTACAAGATGACAACCATGACTTTGGCAGTGCTGAATTTGGCTTAGAAGAACGACACACTTCAGCTGGTGCTGGACCTATTACTTCGATAAACTTCATACAGATATTTAACATCAACAAGGCCCCGCTATTGCAATCTATATTTCTCATGTAAGCCCCGCTATTAGGGTCTTGATTAGATGCCTTTGATTTTTCTAGCTTTGGATCGTCTAAGGGGATTAACTTTCTTAAGGATTTTTGTCACAGGTGATGTTCTCATGGTCCTTGCTCTTTTGAAGGATGCCTGACCTGCTTTCTTTTTTCTTGTCATTTTGGCTGCAATTCTACGTGCAACATCGATTGGTTTGTTGCATGTGGCAGGGTCCGCTACCACACGACCTTTGCGTGGTCCTGATGTACAACGAAACTTTCTTTTGATTTTAGGAGCACCGCCACTGCGTCTGTCTCTGGCAAACACACCTCTGGATGACTCCTCAACACCTTCAAACAGTTCAAATATCTTCATCAGTACATATTTATGGCTTCAGTACAGGTGTCAGTACATATTATAACAAGGCTTCAGTACAGGCTTCAGCACAGGCTTTCAGTACATTTGTATCGCACTGATCACACTCAAGGCAATGGCAAGATAGGTGTCCCAATTTTTGCGAAAATCTGGCAGTAATGATTTATTACTTTTGCCAGGTAATATTTTATTACTCATGTTTTGCCTCCTGTCAATCCACAAGGCGTGAGGTCAC
>UEXM01001780.1_pt1 | contig 16845 bp, 16 predicted proteins | sample 1796661 | NCBI WGS metagenome assembly UEXM01 (sample SAMEA4772469, study PRJEB27181) | metagenome | reverse complement strand
CCATAATGTTTAGCTCAGTAGCTGTAGCATTTACACCTGTAAGGTCTGTAGGAGCTATAGTAATATTAGCTGTACCATCGAAAGACTGACCAGCAATTGTACGTGCAGTTGCTAGGGCTGTAGCTGTTGCTGCATTGCCAGAGGTATCCTGATTACCAGATGCATTAACACCGGGAAGGTTTATATTAGCTGTACCATTAAAACTAACACCACCAATATTACGGGCGGTTTCTAATGCAGTAGCTGTAGCTGCGTTACCTGTGGTTGATCCTGACGAACCTGTTACATTACCTGTAACGTTGCCTTCAATATTGGCTACAAGTGTGCCTGTAGTAATTGTAAGATCGCCTGTAGATGCACCAGTAAACGTACCTGTACCTACAGTAAACTTGTTTGCACTTTCGTCAAAACCAATAAAGGCATTAGCATCATTACCACGTTCAATAACAATACCTGCATCACCTGAAGCAGAACCTGTACGACCATTACCTAACTCAATAAGTTTATCATCGACAGTCATGTTTGCAGAATTTACTGTAGTAGTTGTGCCATCAACCTGTAAGTCACCTGTAACTGTCAGGTTCTGAGATAGTGTGACATTACCACCAGAAGTAATAGCAATAGCATCTGTATCACTAGAAGAGCCTATGTTGCCGCCATCACTGATAATTATATTACCACCAGTAATGTTTCCTGTAGTTGTAATGGTACTAGAGCCAGTATTAATTGTACCAAAACCAGATGTAATAGAACCTGAGTTAAGTGCGCCTGTTGTTACGAGATTAGGCATAGCCGTTATTTCATCGTCAAGATACGCAGCAAGGTCTGTCATTGCAACCTGTACCATAGTACCGTTGTCGTTCATAACAACACGATCAGCATCAGCTACGGTAGTAGATGTTGCAGAGGTATCACCGTCTAGTATATTAATCTCAGAAACAGTTACTGTAGCTCCATCTAGCTTATTCAACTCAGTAGCCGTAGATGTAACCCCATCTAAAATATTTAGTTCAGCAGTACTAGAAGTAACACCGTCAAGTATGTTGAGTTCTGCTGCAGTAGAAGTAACTCCATCTAGAATATTCAGTTCTGCCGCTGTTGCTGTAACTCCATCTAGAATGTTTAATTCAGCAGTACTAGAAGTAACACCATCAAGGATATTAAGTTCAGTTGCAGTAGAAGTAACCCCATCTAAAATGTTTAGTTCAGCCGTAGTAGAAGTAACACCATCAAGGATATTTAACTCTGCTGCAGTAGACGTTACACCGTCCATGATGTTTAACTCTGCAGTTGTTGCAGTAACACCATCCATAATATTGAGTTCAGCAGTAGTAGCAGTCACACCGTCTAGGATATTTAATTCAGTGGCAGTAGAAGTAACACCATCAAGTATATTAAGTTCTGCTGCAGTAGAGGTAACGGCTGTACCACCCAGTGAAAGGGAAGTTGCAGCTAAAGTAGTAAACGTACCTGCACCTGCACTAGAGCCACCGATAGTAGCACCATCAATTGTACCACCATTAATGTCTGCAGTGTCAGCTACAAGAGCATCAATGTTAGCTGTACCGTCAATGTACAAGTTACGCCACTCAGAGCCTACAGCACCTAAGTCATGTGTATCATCAGCAGAAGGTAGTAGTGGGGAAGCAACATCTGCAGTAACTGTTACAGTATCACTAGCAGCATTACCAAGTGTAGTATTACCGTTTACAGTAAGGTTAGCTGTAATGGTAGCACTCTCGTCAACCTGTAATGTGTCAATAGTAGCAGTACCATCTAAGTACAGGTCTTTGAACTCTACACTAGATGTACCAAGGTCAATGTCGTTATCTGTGACAGGAGTAATAACACCATCTTGGATTCTAATTTGCTCTACTGCTGCACTAGATACCTCTACAAATACACCAACACGATTGTTTGATGTATCTACCGAAACTTTATTAAGTGCATCTGAGTCAGCAATCAGTGGTACGTATGCACCCTCTGCTGTTGTGCCATCATGTTTGTGTCCTGTTGAAGCATTAAACGCAGCAAGTACTTGGTCAAACTCTAGGTTTAACGGGTTAGCTCGTACAACGGCTGTTGCCACAATGTCTGCTGAAGACTGTCTTGTATATCCTGCCACTTTTTATCTCCTGTCGCCTGTGCCATACAGAACAGATACGGCTTGTATTGTATGACTTGGGCTTGTACTATTGGTAACGTAAGATACCGAAATAGAATCCCCTGATCCTGTTATGCTAGTTGATCGTGTTGGTGATGGGTTACCATCATATATGTCTGTTGTATCAAAAATAGTAGATGAAGAATCGAAAAATGAAGCTGCACCTGCTGTAGTCAGTGAAAAGTTTTCTGGTGTGTTAATCTCAGAGTCGCCAAAGTTAAAGTCAATACCTACGTTAATTATTGCCTCACCCTCTGTTTTAAGAAAGGTTTTAACTTTGTAAAAGACTTTTCGTACTTCCGGGTCACCCATGAAATAATAAGGTGTTTGGTACACACTAAAAATATTCTCTGTATTAAAAGAGCTTCCCTCTTCTTGCTTGTACACTTTACCAGAAGTATCGCCATGAAGAACAAACTCAAACTGTCCTATGTATCCACTAGCCACTGCTGTTGCTTCAATACCTACAAGCTGGCTGTACTCAAACGTAGACTGTGCTGTAGGGCTTTTACGAATAGCTGCCAGTAACGATAGAGAAGTGTTAGCTTCAAAGAATAACCTAAACTGAGACTTTCTTCGTAGAACCAGAGCTTTTAGTTTAGTTACATCCTCATTAGCTGTGTAGTTCTCAAAGGTCTTTTGAATCTCACGAGACACAGTTTCAAGTTCAACGTCACCAATACGAGATGTACCTGAGATAGGTCTAACACCGTCTGGGCCAAGGAAGATAATGTCACCACCAAACTCTACTACAGTATCAGGTGCAACACACCCCAAGTCATTAGTAACGTTTTCTACTGTAAAGTTAGAATAGTTGTCGCCTATGATACGCTTAATTTGGTTCTGACCGAAAACGTAAAGCTGATTACGAAAGGCTTTCATCTGGGTTACAGTAAAGCCTATGTTAATTACACCTGCGCCGTTGGCAGGGTCAAAGTCTGTGTCTGCATTAGGGGCAGAAAAATATATGTTAAACGGTTCTGCAGGATCACCAGCTAACCAAAGATGATTAGCAAAAGCACTAGCAAACTTAGGGTCGGTGGGAGCATTAGCATGTGTGATCTGTGTATAGGTTGAGCCATTGTACTTGGCTGCAGGATTTACACCATCTGTCAGTAGTAAGATTTCTTCAGTCCAATTATAACGTTCAAACCTTACTACGTCAACCCCTGTCATTGTAGGGCTACCTGCTGTACTAACTGCAGTCCAACCTATAACAGAAGGAGTACCTACAACTGTACTAGAATGTGAAGATGTACCACCTGTTATTACATTGTTAGCGGAAAAAATAGTATCGGGCAGTCTTCCAAAGTTTATAACAATAGAGTTGCCACTACCGTTGGCTGTCTTAGATATGACTGAACCTGAGGCTGACACTGCAGAATCATCACTTGAACTAACTACAGCAGTAACCGTTTCACCTACAGTAAAAGATGCAGATTGATTGTCCGTGACTACAATAGTGTAGTAATGATTGTAATGATGTAAGTAGTTATTTCCTGATGAGGGTGCTCTACAACCTAGTACGCCTTGGTTTATGTCACCGTTTACTACAAGCCCTAATACTTTACCTGTACCGGGTAATGTACCATAAGAGTTTTCAAAACCGCTTATACGCCTATAACCACCCTCAAGGGATGGCTCCATGTTCACAAGACGTATAGCGCTCCCTGAGAAGTTGTTAGACTGTGTAAGAGGGTCCACGTTGGTTACAAGACCACCTGCCATAACAGATACGTATGTTTGTAATGCGTCAGACATCTGTGTTTAATTGACTGCTTCTTACTGGACGTGTAATCATTGTAGACACAACATTAACAGGCTGGTCTAAAATAAGTCGGCGCATCATCTCAATACCGTCTTTAAACTTTTGTTCGTGCATAGCAGCACTCTGTTCGTTAGACCTAAAGAGCATCATGTACATCATAGCCCCGTCAATAACTACGTGCTTAAAACGGTCAGGTATTAAAGCTGTATCACTTGATGCTGTTAGCTCAGCAGGGAATTTAAAATACCTATACTCAATTACATAAGCAGCATTAGGAACAGGCGTAACGCCAAACTTCTCTTCCTGTGTCATATACACATAATCAGGGGCGCTTCTAGCACCCTCACCGCCTAACTCTTCTAGGGACTTAAACGATGTAATGTATTGATCGAAGGTGAGTAGTTTTAGTTTCTTAGGTGTATTGCTTTCTGTAGTAAGCTGCCTAATATAAAAGGTATCCCAATCTGCTTTGGAATAGTCTGCAGGAAAGTCATATGTACCTGTACCTGCAGTTAGTGTCTGCGTTGTTGTAGTCAACGCAAAAGGCCACTCTTGAGCATCCTGTAACATCTGCCTAATAGATGAGTTGATAGCATCCTTGGCAAGGGCTTGTACGTTTTTAACTGCAGTAAACTCAGACTCAGTAATCTGAACCTCATTAAGTCTACGTAAAAGCTCGTTTGTCAGGTTGATAAAAGTAGCCATAAGAATCTCTTTTGGATGTACGTAAGGGGCCACCCGAAAGCAGCCCCTAAAGTTTTACTTATGCAAGTGTGTCACGATCTACTTCATTAGCAGCCATGTCACCCATGTCTGTGCAGTCCATAAGAACAGCCCATACACGGAGCTTACCTGATGAAACAGCACCACCTGATAGGGTAGCAATTGTTACATCAATGTTGTCATCAGCAACAGCCATTACTGGCTGATAAGCTGCAGGGTTCTGTGCGACTACTGCTGCTGCAGATGTAGCATCGAAACCGTCAACAAATACGTCAGCATCAACCATACCTAAGTCTACTGTGAAAGTAGAACCATCGGATGCAGTGTCAACTTCGATACCTGCGTTCAGGACCATAGTACCTTTAGCTACAGCAATTACAGGAATGACATCAGATGCTGCAAGAGCAGAACCTTTGTCAGACAAGGCTGTTGCCAAGTTTAAGGTAGTTTGAACCATATAAGGGTTGCGACCACGCTGCGAAACGCCACGAGCAGAAGCAAGAGTATTATCACCAAGTGCCATATCTCATTCCTCCCTTATAGACCAGATGTGTAGATTGCGTTCACGAGCGCCTCAGGACGAAGAATCTTGCGCCCATAGAGATGCATACCACGAACGATATCTGCAAATGAATCTGGATCACGGTAAGTCTCAGTCTTGTTAATCTGCTCAGCAGTTGCTGCAGCAGTAGCATGACCTGCAACCAACACACCGTAGTGTGCAGAACCTGTAGATGTGGTAGAGGTTGGACCGTTACCTACTTCAGGAAGGTTGTTGGACATATAGACTTTGAAGCCGTGAATGTTGTTGAAGACCAGACCGTTCTGTAGTCCTGAACCACCGAAATCGGCGTTCAACAAGCGGCTGTCTTCGTCTTTAAGTAGTTCTGCAAACACCGGGTCGATGACGATCCAACGATCATTTGTGCTTACATTTTGCTGGTCAAGCTTACGTGACATCCGTGCAAGAACTTGCATAGGTGTAGCGTTAGCTGTTGTAGTGTTCAACGAGTCAGCACCAGTACGGGGCTTAACTACGATTGAGTTACCTGCTGAACCACTGTTAAAGTCAGAAGCGTCTAGCTTCATGCTTGACAGAAGCTCATCAGAGCCAGCAGTTGATACAGCTTTAGAACCGTTTACGGTTGTGTTAGCTGCGTTAGCTTTACCGTGAATAGCTGATTGCTTGAAGCCAGCCATGTAACCAAGAACGTCTTGGTCAAACTGGTCAGCCAAACGATAAGCTGCACGGTCAGAAGCGATTGAACCGAAGTTGACATGTGAATGTGCTTCTTCGATATCGTCCACCTTGAAAGCAAAATAGTTAGCTTTGTCTACGGTGAGAGAAAAGTCCTCATCGTCAAGGTCTTGTGGTGTGATAGTCGTGCCACGGGCATACGACTTCACTGTGATTTCAGGCTCTTTGATAATCTTGACGGAATCACCCATGTTAGCAATCTCTCCGAAATAATCAGAGTTAGTAATTGCTTCTACAATTGAGGCCTTGCGGAAAGCAAGTTGTACCTGTTTGCTGTAGATTACTGGGCTAAAGTTACCGTTTGGTAGATTACCGTAGCCTGACGCTGTTGCGAAAGCCATAGTTAAATCCTCCTTAGATAGTTAGGCTTATTTAGCATTTTATAAGCAGAACAATCAGGTAAGAGGCTGTTCGTTCTAGGGTGCGACATCAAAGAAACTAGGCCTAGTTTAATGTCTGTCGGGCCTATAGTAGAGCAGGTAAGTCTTATCATATTTGTCTTCGCTTAATGTAAGATGTAAGTATAGTTGCTGAAACGTCTAACAGGGCATACTCACACCTTATTAACATACACAGTTATAACATAGAGTTTGTGTATTGTCAATACTTTATTTATCTCGCACCACCAGAAATATCATAAACAAACTTTCCGCTACGAATAGCTTCCATGATATCATCTGACTTTTGTTCGTACTCTTGTGCGCTCATACGTTGCACATCAGACTCACGCAAGTGTCCAGCAGTAGTATCGCTGTCAGGTTTGGAGACACGTTTTGTTTTTACAGCAGATGCTGCATCTTTATTCTTCTGCCTCTTTCCTTTGGTATCCATGCCGTTGTCTACTTTATATAGATCAATAACACGTATTACGGACTGAGGGTCATCTTGGTTTTCGTACAGTGCGTCCTGTACCCACTTAGGCTGTTCACCAGCCCAATCGTGAAAGTCATCACTGCCACGTAGATCATCGAAGTCTTCATGCATGGCACGGATTTCGTTCTGTGCCTTTGTGCGCTGGGCTTCTGAGTTGATCTTGTCAATCTCTTTCAGGCGCTCATCTGCAGAGCTAAACTTTTCTTGTGCTTTCTTCTCTGCAATAGTCTCGACAATGCCAGCAATCTCAGGGTACTTCTCTGCCCACGCTTCAATACTTTCATCTGACGTAGGAGCACGAACCTTGCCTGTCTTCTGTACGGTGTCTAGCTGCGCCTTGAGTTGCTTTAACTCTTCAGACTGCTTGTTAAGATGGCTACGTAGATCACTGTAGCGTTTCTTGTATGTACGCTCTTCACCAGAGAGTTCTTCTTTTTCTTCTTTAGCAGGTTTATCTTCTTGGGCTTCTGCTTTTTCTTCGATCTCTTCAGTGCGAGACTTCATCAAAGCTTCTAGCTCTTCTTCCTCTTTCTTAATCTTCTCTTCTAGAGGTGTAGGTTTCTTGGGGTTTACAAGACCTGCTGTCTTTTGTGTTTCTACTTCTGCTAGTTCAGGCATAGTTGTTTTCCTTTTTATGTTGGGGCCAGCCGAAGCTGGGTAGCCTTATAGTTATTTAGTTAAGTTTATCTACCGCCAGTAGCCCAAGTACCGCCACCTGCAATAACTTTATCTTTATATTTTTTAATAGCTTCTTTTTCTTCCCTTGCTTTTTTATCAGCTAAAGATTCTGAGATTATACTCGTTCTATCTTCTACGTTTGATACATTAGACGGTCTAGGTTTAGGAAGGTTAGCCTCTCTACTTATTCTGTTTTGTTCAGCTAGTTGTTCTGCAACAGAAGGCCCATCATCGTTTATACTAGAACTGGTAGTTTCTGGCTGTTTGTCTTCTTCTTCTTCTGGCTCTGGTTGTGTTACTACTGAAGCTATAGCTTGCTCTCTATCTTGTATAGAAAGGCCATCTACTCTGTCTGCGCTCATTAGTCTAGCTTTTTCTTTTTCAGAAGCAGATGCGTACTGTTCAGCAAAGTCTTCCTTTTTGTTACGCAGTCGGTTTATAGTTACAAAGTGTGCCGCTAAACTATTGTCACCACTATCTACTGCATTATCAAACGCTGGTTGTTCTTTTTCAGTAAGTAGGTTATTCTTAGCTCCACCAGCTAGAGATGTAGATGTAGGGTCATACTTACCTTTTGGTATAACTAATGCTTCCTCTTTTGGTGGGAATAAATCAGCCATACCGTCACCGTCTGTATCTAGGCCTGTCGGCGGTGCTAGTTTAGAAAGGTCCATGTTAGATATTATACTATCTTCACTTTTTGTAATAAGGTTTGAAACATCTTGATAATAAGGCTGATCATATATAGGCGTACCTGTAGTCTGACCAAATGGATCATTAGCAGCCGCAACATTATTAGCTTCAAACTGAGCACTAAAAAGAATATTGTTTGCTTCTGATGTTAAAGGCTGACCATCCATTTCACCTGTTTCTAATATGTTATTTACAGCTTCGTTTACCTGTGACGCCTTTTTAGCTTTTTGTTTTTTTATAAAAGTTTCAATAATAGTATCGCTGCCTGTAGCTTTTTGTATAAGTCCGATAGGACCAGACAAGGCTGCAACAACTAGCTGCTCAAGAGGGTCTAACTGAAAAGGATTATCTAGAACCTTATAGTTTTCTGCGTATGCTAGAAAATCTTTAACGCCATACTCAGAAGGCTGTTTACTTCTCCAATCACCCCCTGCTGCTTTAATCTCTTCAAGAGCTACCATATTCCTGTCATCTGCGGGTGACCGTACCTCTTGTACCGCCTCTGCCTCTTGCTGTTCTTCTACAACAGTTTCACCCATTTCACGGAAACCTTTTGGTATTCTGCTTAACGGCCTACCATTAAAGAAGAACACAATCATCTTTTGTTTAGTGTCATCGTTAATATATTGTTTACTTTGAAAGCCAGAGAACCTAGAGCCAGTACCACCGTACTGACCATAGCCGCCCCCAACAGGTTCAGGTACTACACCACCCTCTGCAAAGCCTTGTGGCATCTCTTCTTCTTCAACGTCTAGCTCATCATCTCTGAATGGTAGCTCATCACCTTCTTTAATACGATCAAAGCCTTCTGCTGCAGCATTCTGTAACTCATTAAAGAAGTCTTCCCCAAAGTACCGTACAGTCTGGGCATTAATAATAAACTCACCTTCACTGACACGCACGTCAATGTCATCACGTACCTCAGAAGGTTTAGCGCCTATAGGAGCAGTGTTCCCACTTACAGGGTCTTGCTGCTCGTTCATAATAAGTTCCATTTCAGTCTGAGCATTATCTTTCATTTACTTCATCCCGTAAATATGTTAATCTGCGTAGTGCAGCAATCTCACCCTGAGCACGATACACACCTTCAATAGATGTCTCTTGCTCTAGCCTACGTTGCGCTATCTCAATCTTACTGTCAAGCACCTCTAAGAAGTCATCCCATAGAGGCTTATCGTTTACTAGCTTCTTTATTGTCATGTACCAGTAAACCCTTGCTCACCCGGTGTAGGTACTGTACCTGTACCAATGTTACCGCCACCTGCTCCTGTGGTATCTGCTACGCCAACTCCTGCTTGCTCTGGGGCTGCTCCGGGCGTAGGTGGTGGCGGTGGACCTTGCTCTGCACCTGCTGGGGGTTCAGGTGGTGTAGTAAACTTCTTGAGTATCTCTGCTTGGATAGCAGCATCACCCAAAGAGTTCGTCACCTTATCAGGGTCAAGGTCCATACTCTTAGCAATCTCACGAATAATGTAGTCAGACTTTACAAACGGCATTAGGGCTGGGTTAGAGGCTACACCCATGAACTGCATCAGGCGTTGACTGCGTACCTCGTTAGCCATCAGGCTCTCTGTACCAGAAGCTTTTACTTCTAAGTCTCCTTTGATTTCCTTGTCGAAGTCGAACTGCATATTAAACGCAAAGAACGCCTTACCAATAGGGCCAATAAGATAGTCATCTACGTTCTTGACAACATTTCGTATAGAGCCGTTAGCTGCAGACATAAGCATACTGATGCCAGAAGCAGTCCTTCCCACTCCTGATACTCCAGTTTGCCCATGTGCGAATGAAGGAAATCCCGTACTCTCATCTGCTAATACCCTTGCCTTATCAAATAGTTGCATGTTTTCGTTGGCTACATTCGGGAACTTAGTGCCGAAAATGCCTTGACCCGGAGCACCGCCTTGCCGTCTAAAGATTTTTCCGGGGTACACAGATAAGTCCTGACCCGGTACAAGATTGGTTTCATCAACTTCAATGATAAGATTACCTGACAGGGCAGCATTATCTATCGCCATACGCATGAAGCCATTCATAAGCGTCTGCGTATCGTCCATGTTCTCTGCAATACCTACACCAAAGAAGGAGTAAGGGTTAAGCTCGTAGGGTACAGCGTAGTACGGAATACGTGTAGGCTTGAAAGGATTGAGTACAAGACGTAGTACTTCGTTGTTACAAACCCATACGTTTACATTTACTTGCTCTGCATCTTTAAGCTCACGAGGAATACGCACACCGTTTTCTTCTAGTATATCTGTGTCAACGTAACCCCAAAACTCTAGGACTTCATAGCGCTCTGGCGAACCTGATTGCTGGTCATCGTCCTGCATATCCTGTTCCCAATACTTCTTGTCGTAGGACTCACCAAGCTGGATAGCCTTCTCAACAGACTCCGTTCTAAAGAAAGGACGAGACTTCAAGCCACGCATCTGAGAGCGTGTCATTCGATGGCGTTCAATTACGTACTCTGCTTCATCCATGTTGTACGCATCGGGGTCAGGGTAGAAGTTCCACACAGATACATGGCTAGTAGACGGTACAGTTTTAATGGTAGGATCGTAGTCACCCTCTTCATTCCAGTTAGGGTACTCTTTGTCAATTGCAAACGGACCCTTCATAATACCTGTACCAAACAAAGCCATCTCAAAAGAAGTATGGCGAAGCTGTTTATTGGCTCCGCTTTCCTCTAACTGATCGTGTATTTTCTTTTCCATCTTCTTAGCTGCGACCATAGCAGGATGGAATGTTACTGTATCTTGAGTTGTACCCGGACCTTCCATAACTTTGTCAGACACAGCCTCAAGCTTATTCTGTAGTGGACCCATACGTTTCATACGGTCATACATTGTCTCGCCCGGCTTCAGCTTTTCATCAGGGTCAAACAGAAACTTTACTTTAGGTTCTTGTTCAAAAGCGCTACGCAGTGGGTCCGTAGCTTGCTCAGTCTGTGGGTTCAGGCTGATATGCATAGATTCTGCTACACCCTCAGGTAGCGTTGTAGGGTTTACCGTTAGAGGGAAACGAGCATTACCAAATAGAACATCTACGATCTGACCGTAAGCTGCGAGGGTCTTTGTCTTTGTAACCTTAACAAAGATACGAGACTTCTCAGCCTCAGTAAACTGTACATCACCGCCATACAAACCTCTGTAGTTTCGGTAAGCACGTAGCCATCGGTTCTCATCTGCGTATCGTGCATCTTCTGCACGGCTAAACCGTGACTCAACGTAAGACACTACACTAGGTACATCTAAGTCATCACCGTCTTGAATAACAGACACGTCATCTGTTTCAAACAGTTCACCTTGTTCGTTTACATTATCTTCTTCTGCCATGTTACTTAGTATCCAAAGGTTGAGTCTGCAGCTTGAAATCCTGCATTGTGTGAAACTGGGTTGAAGTCCCATAGAGAACTTCTAGGTCTTGTCATTATACCATACCTAATAGCATCGTACAAGTGATCTTCCGCATTAGTATCTACGTCTTCTGGATTTCTTTTATCCAAAGGGATACTAGGTAGTTGAGCTACGCAGTTCGTGCAAGTCGAAAAGAACACTAACCTTGGCTCATCGGTGTACTCATCAACCTGCAAACGGCGGTGAAGCTCGTTTTTACCTGCGACCCTAGAGCCTCGTGAACGGTCTGAAGGCCTCCACCTGCATCCCTTTGCGTTCATCTGCTCTGCCAAGGAAGGGCCAGTGTCACCTCGTTTGTGCCACAGGGAGCTATCTAACACACCGTATCTTATACTACCATCGCCACTCTCAGCTTCAAGTACCATATCCGCTAGATCAGTAGCTGTAACCTTAGAACAATATAACTCTCTGTATACAACAAGCTGCTCGCTGGGTGATACAGCAAACCAGACAACCCCTGTATGACTCCCGTAGCCGTAGTCGCAAGCTCTAAACTTAGTCCAGCTTGAGGGTATTTTAAAAGGGTCCACGACATGTATGGCTCTGTTCCACTCAGGGAAGGCAGCACCTTCATTAACATCCCAATTACCTTCTAGTAGTTGCTTGCGTTGATGTTCTGGTAGTGACAGAAGCATTGCTTCATAGTCGCCACTATCAGCTAAGTAAGGATTATCAAAGAGGCTGGCAGGTATAAACCTTCTCTTGAATAGGGGTTGACCAGCTTTACTATGCCCTGCAGGGAAGCGCAACACCTCACCAGACTCTATGTCCGTTGCCCAGAAAGGTGTATTAGGCGATGCTGGGTCAATGAACATTTTCTTAACCCAAGCATGACCGACACCGCCGGGGTTAGTAGTAGCTCGCATGTACAAACCTAAGTCCTTGTTTGCACTACGTAATCTGGATCGCATATAGTCCCACGCAAAACTGGAGGACCACTGAGTGAGTTCGTCAAAGGCTACGTAGTTAAACGCCTGACCTTGGTAGCGCATAACGTCTGTGTCTCTATCCAAGTACGACATCCAAAGTGTGCCGCCTCTTGGTGTAGTCCATTGCGACTTACGCTCAGACCACTTTATTCCGGGTATAGCCTTAGGGTACAACTCTTGGCTTTTCTGTATAAGTTCCCTAAGTTCTTCTGTTGTGTGTCGTACAAGCAGACCACTGAAGTCTGAGTTGTTCATATTACGTAAAGGGTCAGCTAGGGTAGCGTAGGACTTACCACCACCTGCAGCGCCACCATATAGCACCTCACGTTCACCTGAAGCTAGGTACTCTGTCTGAGGTCCGGGGTTGGGCCTAAAGACAATGTTCTGTGCTTCCTCTACGTCATACTCAGGGGGCTTAGCTACTGCTGATATCTTCTTGGTCTTCGTAGGTGTAGCGGCCTGTGTAGTTTTTTTCGAGCGCTTCGATTTGGTGTAACGTTTTTTGGAGCCGCTTGGCGTACTCACGTTTAATTGTAGTAATGTGCTTTCTTTTTCTTTCGACATCTATACGTTTCTTTAAGCCATCATGCGTTATATCTCTACCTGACTGTGTAGTTAGCCACGCCGATACTTGACGTAGGCTGTACTGCTTCAGGTGTTTCTTAGCTAACTCTAATAGCTCTAACTCCTTTGGTATAGGGTTTAACCACCCGTCATCTTCAGGGTCTATCTCGTAACCAAACGGAACGTACTTACTTATTCGTGGGATACGTAGCCATACCTTTACCTTGTACGGTACTCTAGGCAGCATCCAGTATTCGTGCTGAAGAGGTCTTTCCTTACGTAGCCTCAGTATCATCTGCATTCTTAGGGGGTAGAATAAACAAACCACCTGTCGATTCTACGGACACCCTCTCCGTTTTGACAACTCCTGCACGGTCTAGTATCTGACCTGCAGCCATCATCTTCTCTTTAACACCTAGCTGGGTAGGATCGTCCAAAGCACTCGCATATGCCACTGCAGCCTTAGGACCAACCCTAGACATGTATAACTTAGTTGCCTCAAATATCTCATCTTTCAAAGCCTCTACTACCACCGTTGATGGTGTGTTATCACTATACCCAGCTAAACGTTTAGCGACAACTACATCACCACCAGCCTCTTCAAAGAGTACTGCCATGAAAGCCTGTTGTTTTTCTGTAAGTTGTCTTGTGCTCATATTACTTTCCGTATGCTAACCTGTAGATTTCTGATCTATGGACGCCAATATCTTTTAGATCATTGTCTGTTAAGTTCTGAAGTTGCCAGTAAGCTACACGCCGTATCTGTCTTTGCTTGTAACCTTCAAACATATTGTTAAGCCATTTCATTGCACTATCTCCTTTTATTGTTGTGCGAGATAGTTATAACATATGTATGACTAGATTAGAAATGCTATTTCGTCATACCCGTCTTGCAGGTGTGAAGTATAAACGTGCAGATAGTGTAGCACTAAAGTCGTGACTTGAGGTGTGCCTATGGACTAGTATCTTATCACCTTCATGTAGGAACAAAGGACCACCACCGATAAACTGAGTATGTGAACTTCCAGTTATAGCCTCAGACAAAACAAATGTGTGGTACGTATCTGTGTCTGCGTGATACACTTGGATGCCTATGTTTGAGTTAGATGTCTGATCGTTAGACACCTGAAGGAATACAATCTCAGCCTCATGGCTAGAAGGGCAGGTAAACAATAGTGTAGCATTATTAGGACTACCACCTGTACTAGCAGAGTTACCAGTTACAGCAGCGAACTTACTGGCTGTCCTAAAGTTAATACCTGCCATTCTTTATTTCTTCTTCTTACCTTGAGCGCCGGGAACAGATGCACCACAGTTAGCGTAGACCTTACCACCTTTAGCCATTCCTATACCAGAAGACATACCTCTGGCTGACATCATACCTTGTGGCGCACGATTAGCTGATGGGCGGTAGCGGCTCTGCTCACCTTCCATAGGCGTTGCAGGGCCACCTAGAGCGTAACCTTTTTTCTTCTTCATAGGTTTACCTGATTTCTTAGCTGCAGTTTTAGCCATAGCCATTCCCTTAGGCGTGTACGGGTATTCTTTTTTTCCTACTGTAGGCATAGTGTATCTCCTTATGCTATCACAAAGTCTACGTGCTGACCTTGCGTAGTAAATCTGTTATGGTTCTGTGGGTGATAGGCATAAGCAGTTTCATTCCTATACTTATCTGACTTCTTATCTTCTGCTTTTTGTGTGGCCTCTACAGTGTCACTCTTACCTGATTCAAATACAATGTTCTTATGCGTATCAAAAGGCATAGCTGGTAAAGGAAAGTGATCCAGTAGTCCTAAGCTAACATTCATATCGTAAGTATCCACTCAACAAAGGCTAAGAATACAATAAAGGCAATAACCCACTTCATATTCTTACGTAGCCACTTAGGAAAGTCCTTAGGTGCAGTCTTCCAGTTCACCTTCTTTAACCAACCAAAAAAGCCCCACAAGAGGCTTGCTAAAGTATGGGCTGAACTAATAATGTTCCACATACTACTTTACTTTCCTGTAGGCTCTGGTTTTCTTTGCGATACTTTTAGGTTGAGCCACATGCTGTTTACCTGCCTTCGTGCCTTTTCGTTTAGCTCTGGTTGTAGCTGCATACTCACTGCTGCTAAGAGACTTAATAGCCTTAGCAGGTAGATAACGCTCACCAGTTTTAGCACTAGGCTTGCCACTCTTAGTACGCCACTTCTGTTTAGTCCACGACTTTAAGCTCTTCTGTGACTTAGCAAGTGCCAACTAGCAACACTCACACTGTGGAGTGCATTTACGATTAGTTATAGCGCACCATAGTCTTTTTAAATACCTTATCATTTATATCCTCCCCCTTTTGCTTTGTACTGCTTAGCTAACATCTGGGCTTTTCTAGCTGACCACTGACCGGGCTTACCACCCTTACCGCTAGCCTTAATATTGTTGAACAAACCCTTACGCATGGTAGGCTTAGTGTAGTTACCTGCTTTATTTACTGTACTTTTCTTTTTAGCTGCCATATTAAACTACCACTCTTGTCGTATAGTTAAGCATCTTGGCCTTCTTCTGAAGGTATCTCTGCTTCTTTAACTTCTGAATAGGGCGTTTGCGCTTAGGCAGCTTCTTACGCCGCACAACCGCTACATTACTCAACTATATCAAGACCCCTTTACCCACTTCTTACTAGGTGACTTGGTTTTACTTGGGGACCACTTACTTTTGTTCGCCCAGTAAGCTGCACTCATCGGACCCTTCGCTATGTTCTTAGCGTGGCGTGACTTAAATGCTTCACGTTGCCCGGCTGTCTGGTTCGTCTTTACACCCTGCTGCCCATAACGGATAGTCTTAACCTTATCGCCTTGCTTGGCGACTACAATGTGCGACTTTGTGGAGTGACCGGGGGTACGCTTGGGTTTATTGTACCCAGATACACCTGCACGTTTTAACCTTGGGTCGGGTTTCTTAGCCATACTCACGTTCTCTCTCAGGGTCTAACACTTCATAGGCAGATAAATGCCCTTCTAAGTACATAGCTCTCTCTACGTGATCTAAAGTGTACCACTCTCCAGTGTGTTGGTACAAAGCCTCACGGACATAGAACACATCTGACTTAGGTATGTGTACTTTTTGTAAAGCACGAGGGTTATTGTCTGCTATAGCCTTGTAAAAGTCTTCTATAACAGTTTCGCTTGCATATAGTTGTACAGGTTTTTTACGCATTGTCAAGTTTTATTTATAAAAAAGTGCGTGTTACAGAGTATATGTACATACACGGTAGTGATGGAGGGAGATACAGGGGTGAGGCGACACTACATATACGTAATTCTACCCTATAACACGCTAGTAGTAACTTTATAGTTATACTTATTGTAGTTACTGTACTAAGAGTATACTATTTATAGTTACTTGTCAATAGTTAATTTATATAATAGTTAATATTTGTTAAGTTTAACTTTAAGTTTAACTATCCTAAGTCCAATATTCTATAGTTACTGTATATATAGTCTATATTCTTTTGTTTTAACTTAAAGTTTAACTTAGGGTGCTACTGCTACGCAGTTTTACACATATTTAGGCCTGTGTCAATACGTTACGTTACGTCACTTGTTTCAAAAACCCCGTGTGTTGCAGAGTATGTATATATAACGCCCTAACCCCCCGGTGGAGCACGCCCCCCATCACTCTCCTTATACGTGCACTGGACAACCAGTGGTTGCATGGACCTGCCAAGCTCGCCTTAAACGTGTATTCGCTACGCTTTTCTATATGTAACGCATTGAACACACTGCATAAATGTACAGATAA
>UEXM01001779.1_pt1 | contig 16865 bp, 19 predicted proteins | sample 1796661 | NCBI WGS metagenome assembly UEXM01 (sample SAMEA4772469, study PRJEB27181) | metagenome | reverse complement strand
GGTAATGGGCTTCCAGATGCCGCTGACCCGCCCATGCCAACCATGGCATCAAAAATAGTAAACGGTGAAGCGGTTTGACCCTCTGGAACGCGAGACACTCCCCTGAATTGATCCCCAAATTGTCCGATTTGTTTTAGCTCGTCAGAAAGCGGCGCACCCCTTCTTAGCTGCGAGGCTAAAGACTGAGCATCTACATTACCGCCTTGATTGACGGCTTTTTCTATGGAATAAGTCTTAGCCATTAATTGACGAGCATTGCGGAATTCAGTCAGCATTTGCACGCCATCATCGCCTGCTGCGGTCAGGTGTCTTTCAATCTGATCTTCAATGGCTGAAGCACCCTTACGGTAAACCCCGCCCATCTGGCTATCACCGCTTCGAAAAGCGGTATCAGCCTGACCCCGCAGGACTTTGATCATGTCCATAGCGTCGGCGGCATCGAAGGCGTTCACTCGTAAGTTATCAACCGCCGTCATTACGTCGTCAGCAACCGCGTCAGGGAAGGACCCAGCCGCACCACGAAACTGCGCTACCACATCATCTAGCGAGCTTACAAACTTATCATCTGTAATAATCTGCCCCGCACTTCGCACAGGGTCATACCCAGAGGCTACTGCCTGTCTGCGAACCTCTCGCAATGATTCAAGGCTAATCGGGGTATCATCAGCCAACCCGATAGACTGCCTTGCGAGGGAGTTAGTTACTGGTTGGTTTCTTAATTGTGCAAGTTCTTGGGTTTTGTATTTTCCTGAAAGGGCTTGACCAAGCTGCGACATTCTGCCGCCACCAGCCTGAGTAGGCGTTACCGAATACCCTTCCTCTACTCCCTCCCTCAGAATGGTGTCTCTTAGCTCATTTGTGGACTGTGCCGCACCACGCTGAGCACCTTTATTTCTCAATAAGGTGGCAACTTGATTACCGCCGTACTGACCAGCAACGCCCAGACCAGCACCCGCCGCAGTGTTTAAAAGGCGTGATTCGTCCTCCGTGGTAGGCTGTAGGGCTCCCGTTATTGCTCCTGCTGTGGCCGCTCCCGCGTAAGTATTTGCGCCGGGTATCATCATTGCAGGCGCAAGGGCTGCCATATTGCCCGTTATATTACCCGCAACCCCGAAACCAGAGTCCATTAGGTTCTCGTCTATGCGTCGAGACTCTTCGACATCCTCATCGCTCACAAGGCCAATCATCTGACCAGCGCCACGACCAAGATCCGTAAAGGCTTTTCCCGCACCGGCTAAAAACTCTTGGCCGGAAGACATGGAGTCTAAGGGGTTAGGCGTTACATTTTCTTCTTCAACCAGTTTTCTATACGCACCGGCAACCGTGTCAAATCCTGGAGTTCCCTTTAGGTCTCTGTTATCAACAATCCATTGTGCAAAATCTTCTTTACTGGGCAAGGATAGCCTCCGCTTCGGAGATAATATCGCGCTCACCAAAATATGAAGTCCCGTAATCTTGCTGATAGGCTTGGTCAATACGATCCCAACTGGCTTGAACTTGTTGTTCAACTAAATCGAGGTTTTCAATAAATTGCTCTTTAGATTGCGATTGCTCCAAGTTGCCCCATACGGCTTGTAATAGTCTGTTTTCCATCTCGGAAACCTGACCCAATGCTCCGCCTGTAGGTGAGTTATCACGCATCTCTTGAAGCCGATCAAAGCCTATATTCGCTTTAACGGTTGCCAAATTAGCCTGTAAGTCGTAAGCAGGAGTACCGGCGATTTTTGCGAGACCAGACCCTAGAAGGCCAGTTGTCCATATGCCAGCACTCTCTCGGGCTTGCCCAATAAGGTCGGAAAGCATAGAAACCTGATCGGATTTGGCGGTATTTTTCGCCCACGACCCCGCTTCCTGCTCAGCCAGCTCATTAGCTCTATTTTGTTCATATTCGGCTTGCGACTGCTCTAGCTCAACCGCCCCCACCTGTGTTGCCTCATCTACTGCCTGAGAGGTATCAATGTCGGCCACATCTTGTAAGTGATCAGTTGTCTGACTGGGCGCTAGATTAGTTTCAAATACAGCCTGTGGAGCGCCACCGGGATTTACTGGATTAATAACAGCGGTCTGATCCCCTTGGTTAACCGTTTGAACCGCCCTCTTCATGTTAAGGAATTGAGTCTGCTGATCAGGGGTCATTTTTTCGAATGCCTGCCATTCTGCAATATTGCTTGGCATAGAGGCGGGGGTATTTGCTTTGGCTTTCGTCAGGGCTAATTGGGCCACTAACGCCTGTGAAGCGGGGTGAGATACTTCAGGCAATTCGCCACCAGAGGTCATTGCGGATAGGAGCTGTTGCATCTCTTTAGATTGTATTTCTTCATTTTCGGCCCCCTGACTCGCGGCTTTTCTGCCTAAGTGTCCTGATTGGGCTTGGTTTAAAACCTGCGCCAATCCAGACATGCCCGTAGGGTCTGCGCGATTTCTTTGAAAACCACTAAGGTTTTGAGCAAGGGCTTTTTGTCTTTCTATTTCAGAAGGTGAGGTATAAGGCATTATTTCTTACCTCCTATACCGCCCATAAGAGCAGCACCCATTGGTCCGCCCGCTACCGCGCCTGCAAGGTCAAATAAGCCCCCACTTCCAGCAACCTGATTTTGATAGTTTTGTTGGGCAAAGTTACCAGCCGCCATCGTGGCGTCCATAATCGGAGCCGCTTGCACGTTAGATCCGGCAAACTGCTGGAAATTAGGCAAGGTTGATTGATTGCCCGTTCTTAGCGCATTAATCTCATTTAGAGGAAGCTGTCTAAGCATAAGGGCTTCCTGAATAGCCCTATCACGCTCCGTCGCCTGAGAGGATTGAAGGGTAATATCTTCACCAAGCTGCTGAGACCTAATGGCCGCATTAAGCTGAGCTTGTACCGCCTGCTCATCGAATCCTTGAGCCCTAAGTGATTGCTCAAATGTCGCAAGGTCTTTGCGCTCTCCAAATTGCTGACCACGTATAGCCGCATTCAGTTGAGCCTGTATAGCTTGCTCATCAAATCCTTGAGCCCTAAGTCTTTGGGTAAAGTCGGCAACCGCCTGATCTTCTCCAAATGTCTGTCCTCGTAAGGATTGATCCGCCGCTTGCTGGGTAGATTGCTCATCTAGCCCCTGCGCCCTACCTTGAGACTCAAGATCAAATAATCTCGATTGCTCTTGTCCGGCAAAAGCCCTAGCACCTAAGCTGAAGTCATTTTCAGCGCGGTTAATTTCATCAATACGAGCATCGTACCCACTGCCGCCAGGATTAAATCCTCGAGCAATTAAATCGGCCTCAGTTTGCGACCTATTATCAGAAAACCGGCTCGACTCTCTGTTCATAAGCGCGTTATAGACTTCATCTACACCGCCCGCAGATCCTTGAACCGTTCTAGGGTCTAAATTTCCTGTATTAACCCTGTTAATATCAGGTAAGTTTTGCGTAGAGAGTGCAGCATTTTCTGGAAGTAGATCAGTGTTAATTCCAGAAAAGTCCGTCAATCCATCGGTGTTTAGAGAGGGTGTAGGAAGGCCGGAGGTGTCGATATTAGAGAAGTCTTGATACCCTGATGGGTCGATGCTAGAAACATCACCAAAGCCGGAGGTATCAAATCCAGACCCCATCATATCGCCCACCCTGCCAAGGCCATCTATAGCGCTTTGGTTTAGGTTGCTAGATAGCTCCGTTTGTTGATCGTACAGCCGCTGCTGTTCTGGAGAAAATGTCTGAGTTACGGTTGGCTGAAGGTCAAACAGGCTGGATTGGGTTCTGGGAGCCGTGTACCCACCGTAATATCCGTCATCGCTTCCATTGTCGTAATAATCGTATCTGCCATTATTAGACTGGTAGCCACCACTATCCGCCGTTGGGGTTGACTGGCCTTGCTGGTTGCCATACGTCACTGTTTGAGTTCCGTAAGGCGTAATAATATTGGGGTTGGACAGAATGGAGGTTTGTAGCCCCGCCTCTAGATTTGCCTCGCCTTGCTCTTGAGCAGCGCCGCGATAATCTGGGGCAGGTGGGGGGCTTGGTGCGCACATATATTATAGCCTCTTAATACAAAGCGTCCCTACGGCTTCATAGCCTAGGAACTTCATTAGTCTTACGGAATTGTTTGCGTTTTTGGAGTGCATGAGAACTTCACGAACCCCTAATTGTTGTAAGTCGTTTTCGACAAACTCATAAAATCTTTTGGCCGTCCTACCGCCTCTCGCCTCGGGCAGTAGATACCAATTATCTTCAGTAGCAATCTTGACTTGGGTGTGCATAGACTCAGTAACGTACACACCGAGATACCCCACGTATTTGCCGTCTTTCTCGGCCATATACATGCGGTGATAGCCAATGTCGTTGTAATTTATATAGCGCTCTTTATCGGGGTTAAGAGGGAAAGATTGATATGCCTCAGTTTCTTCCCAATGCTTCTCCGCCATACCCATAACAGCGCCCCAAACATCACGCAAGGGCTCAACAGAGAACTTAACCAATCACGCCACCATGCTCATACAAGTAGTCTGTTGACACGTAATGCAACTCCGCACCAGTGACCGTGCCACTCATTCTCTGCGCCGCTGCAATACCAACACCAAAGACGGTTTGCCAGCTAGAATATGAAGATAGAGATCCCGCCCAAAAGGCTACATCCCACATCGCCACATCCCACATGGCAGTATTCGACTGAAAAGCGGTTGAACCCAAAGGAGAATTGAGATTGAAATCAATGCTCATCCCCATCCCTACATCTGGAATGCCATCGGATAAAAAGGTAGGTCTCATGGTGGTGAATTGCTTAATTCTTTTAGTGCCGAAATAACTAAAAGCCTGCTGCATATCGTATGCTATCGGGTTCCCGTTATCGCTCAACTCCTGCCAGAATTCACCCACTACACCATTACCGCCAAAATACGGCTTTTCATTGAAAATACACCAGCAATTTGCCGCTATATCCTGAAACTGACCAAACGCACCTGTAATGGTGTTCATGGCGTACTGCTCTTGCTCTGAACCCTCTTTGACCGGCACATTTAACAGCAGCATATTTGCGCCTGGATAATGGCAAAGTGACCACCCAAACCTAGTTTTATAGCTCGCTGCTGCCTCGGCCATAGCCGACATAATGGGATAGGTAATAGCGGCTTTAGGGTCTGTTCTGTCACCAATTAAGGCCGCAGATAAAGGGAATACTCCATCTACTCCGATGAGCAATAAATCCCCTCTAAACTTCATCAAGCATCGGCGGCCAATCGGCTCACCAATGTTCCACACCCCTATAAGGCTCCATGACGAACTAGAGCTAGGGTCCGTGCCTTGATAGACAACGACCTGACCCTCTGAGGTAACTACAGCTAGATAGTCGTCTAAGCCCTCTCCGGCGTCCAGCGTCCAAGTGCCTGCGGCCATAATGTAGCCGCCCTTGTAGGCGATACCCGCTAAATCAAAAGACTTCGCTAATCCACCCACCGAATCAACAGGCAAATACCATAATTTCAGTGAGTCTTTTTCTACTAGATACATCCTTCGCTTGAAGGAAACCGCGCTGACAATATCCGAGGTCGTTAGACCCGTTATAGCGGGGCTAGAAACACCAGTAATAGTTGTCCATGCCGACCCATTCCAATATCGAGGGGAATCCGTGCCGTTAAAGCAACACAAATAACTTGTGCCAGATGAGTTGGTAAAATTCAAGTCTTCCCATCGTGCATTGGTTAGGCTAGATACCACCGCCGCACCAACCGCCCCCGAAGAGGTTACATTGTAAAAGTCGGTTCCAGCAGCACAGAATAGCGTTTGCGTGCCATCTGGTTTGTTGTAGGGCATCAGGGATTCCACCTGACTGCCGATGCCTGTTACATGGTCAGCATATCCCTTGCGAACACGTACACTGGTAGGTTCGGGAAACATGTTTATTAGGCTGTTGGCATATTCCTCATCCATGTTCGCCAAAGAGTCTTTTGCATTCCAGCCCTTAATAGGCGCGGCAATGGAATATTGACTAGCAGCTTGAGCGCCACGCTGAACCTTGCGCTGTGCGGCCTGTCTCAACGGATCGGGCTCCAAGGGTTAATGGTAACGCCCGGAACTATTGAGCCCCCCGGCGAGTTGAGATTAAGCCTTCTGTTAGCGCCGTCCCTAGCCGCCTTATCTGATACTCTTTTTTCGTAAGTGTTGAAGTCTTCCGAATACTCAAGACTTTTACGCTTTCTCCATCGCCAGATGATCCCCAATGTCATTAGCTCCTCATCAAGAAGCCCCACATCGGTATCGGCAGCCCATGCAGTCTGTCCTGCGCCAGCGGAGGACTCACACCAGAACTTAGACTTGTAAGCGAAGTAGGCTGAATCAGCGGACGTAGGTACAGGGTCTATATATAGGTCTCCCTCCCTGACGTCATACCGTTGATAAGGCCCAGTGATTCCATACGCCTGAACCGCCTGCCACTCCGTTTGGTTAGTGCTTTCAAGAATCGGTAGCGTTGTGGTTCGGTTCCACATGGTTTCTGGGATAAAGGAATCAAAATCACTAGCGGTAACAACGGTGCCGTTCAGCGCGCCTTGATTAGCCGCTAATGTAATGGTCCAAGAGTTTTCTTTGACCAACGCAGACCACAGGTGGCGAGTGGCAAGGTCTCTTCCTTCCCGCTGGGCAATCTGTAGTAACTGCGTGACTTGTGCGTCAGTATCACCAACAACTGAGCTAGGTTTGGCTATATTCAAATCTAGACAGGCGTCTTGGATAATGGTCAAAAGAGACATTACTAATCCTCTACTTTTGGGCTGCTGTCAGCTCGTCAAACTTCTTCTGTAGGTCAGACATTTGCTCCGCCTGCTCGGCTATTTTCTTGTCTTGCGCCCTCATAGTTTCTGCATCTTTATTGTGTGCAGACAGGTATGCCTCGGCTTTTTTCTTGAGGTCTCTAGCGCCCATACCCATCTCTTGCATAGCCTCTTCAGTGGCCTCTGCCAGCTTCTCAATGCTGTAGATTTCAGCGGCCATAATTTGCTTTTGCTGGGCTGGTGTAATTTGGTTCCAATCTTTAATTGGTGTGCCTTCGATCAGTATTTCTCCGTTCTTTTCGAAGTGGTCGAATCTTGATTTGCAGCTGTCATAAAACCCAGAGGAACACTGTCCATCCTTAAGCTTTTCATCTAGTTGATTGATCCACGGGTATATGGTTTTTTTGACAGGCTTCTTACCGTCTTCAACAACCCACATAGAATCCTTAGCGATAAACGGAGTTTCGGATTTCGTGTCTCCATGCGCTCGGACATAAACCTTAATAACGTCCTTAAACTGAACCTTGCCTTCCTTCTCCGATAGGTAACGATCTTCTACAGCATCGTTTACAAATCGTAGCAGTGGCGGTTGATCGTCCTGTACGGTAACGGGCAAATTGCTCATAATATTTTCTCTAGTTAAAGTAAAAAAAGGGGGCCGAAGCCCCCAGTAAAATTAGTATGCGAAAGCCGCCATACATTTATCTGCACTATCATCAATAGCGTAGGCACAAACAGGATCGTCAGCAGCCGTGGCTAAAGTTAGTGTTTTATCGGTAGTGGACAAAAACAGCGCATCACCGTCAGCGGGAGTGCCCGCTAGGTTGTTAGCCGCTGTAAATGGCCCAGTGACTTGAACCCAAGTGTAGTAAGCCGTAGCCGCCACGCCCGCGATAGCGGCCATAGCAACACCAGCACCAACAGGCTTAGTAGCCGCGTCAGTGTTGTCAGAAACTACCGTGTTGTTTTCAGAAGCGCCTGGAGAGCCTAGGTAACCTAGAACATCGCCAGCCACAACCGCAACAGTCGCAGTTTCATTTTTTAGCTCAACGTACTTGTACTTCTCGCCGCTAAAGTTCTGATAGACCGTGCCAAGTTCATACTCAGCAGCGCTATCAACTCGAGTCGGTATTACTCCAATCATATTGCTCATAACAGCCTCCTTAAGCTTTGAACACGCCTTGCAGCGATCGGTTAGAACAAACCAGATTACCCATTGTGATAATGGGGATTACTTCCGCGTCTTGGTTAATAGGACGCATCTCTGGAACCTCGGTCATATCCGCATCTCGGTGACATACCAACTGGAGATAATCCGTGTTGAGCATGTAGCCGTGCGAATTCGCAATGCCTGATCCACCATCAAAGATCACATCAGCCGTTTTGTACTTCATAGAAGTAAAGCCAGCGCTCGCCTTGTCAGCAGACAGATCAGCATCAGTGGTGTAACGCTTGATGGCGGTCTGTGAGTTTTCAAAGAAAGTGAAATAATCGTTGGACATGGCGATTAGGTCGGGCTTGTCTGAGCCACGAACTAGCTCTAGCCACTGCTGAAGCATGAAAGCCTCAATAGTGCTTGCACTAACAGTAATTGCACCGCCCGATATAGGAGCAGCAGCACTCTGTACAGATGCCTGCCAAAACGTGTATGTGTCTCCGTCAATACCACCCAAAGTACCGCCAGCGGTATCAGGGATAATGGCTTGAAGGCCGTTGATTTGATTTGAAAGCGAACCGGCTGAATAAACATCCGAAGAATAGTTATTCTTGAAAGTTCGCATAGCATTAGTAAGGCGGGATTTAGCCAGATTAATTATCTGTGAATCGCCTGAATTAATGCGAAGCTCACGACCGCTTGCGGTAACGTGAACAGCAGCTTGCTTCCAGTTGTACTCAGCAGCACTCAGTACGTCAGACGCGGATACGTCTAGTACATCGTAACCAGAGTAGCGCTGGTAGGTTCCGTTTTCTGCGTAATCGAGTTCTTCCACAATGGTTAGTCCACCGTCTTCAACTCTCTTACGCCCCTTTTGGTTCAAACGCATTAACAACGCATTGTTGTTGGACACGTTATCCGCAAATTCTTTGCGATGCTTACGGAAGGTAGTAGATACCAGCTCCGTAAACGTGCTATTGGGACTTGTCATTTTATAACTCCAAAATTAGTTTTGTCCGGCTGCCTTAATGTCAGCCAGCGCTTCATTCATGGTGTCGTCGATGCTGCCGGTAGGTTTTTGCTGTTTGCGCTCGGATACGCCTTTCTTGTCAAGGTTCGTCCTAGAGGACTTCTTGGCTTCGGCTGCCTTCGCTTTTGCCTCTTCCCGACGTTTCGCTTTGTTCGCTACAGCCAGTTCTGCCTGTATAAGAGTGCGAGTGTCGGGGTTCGACCATACTGCTGCTTCATACGCTTCTTTCAGGCTCATGGTGCGGCCTGTGCCTTCTGCGGAAGTGATTAGCGCAGCCATCTCAGTCCTTACGTTTTCAAAATAAGGGTGGGCTAACTTGTCGCCATCTGTCTCTTCTGCAAAGGCAGTAATGTCAGCTTGAGCAGTATCTTGTGCGCGTTGTTGCGCCGCCTGTTGCTCTTGCTGCTTTCCAAATCTCAACTCCTGAATTTCCCTTTGTAGAGGGGCCAGTGCTTGAGTCATTTGATCTTGCTTAATACCCAGATCTACACCGTAGTTCTGAGCTAATTGAATAAATAAGTTTTTCTTCTGGTCCGCTGGCGCGGATTCAAGCTGATAATAGGTGTTCAGCATTGATGATAGGACTTGGTTGGTATTCGCCCCTTTAGAGCGTATTAACGCCTCATAGGGCTGAGTAATCTGACTGATTTGATCGAAAGCGCTGGCCTTTTCCTTGACCGCGTTAACTCCGGCGATCATCTCGCCCTCTCGTTTCTTGACCTCATCTCTAATCGCTGGATCTAGGTCTTTCCACTTGGCTTTAGCGGCTGCGCGCCACGTCGAAGGAGGGTGGTCGGTTTTTAGCTCGCTACTTGGTGTATCGGCCTCTTGATCCGATGCAGCTTGCTCTCCATCTTCAGAATCGCTTTCCTCCGCATCTGTATCTGATAATTCAGTATCTTGATCTGATTCTTCAGAATCTCCTGCTCCGCCTTCATCGCTTTCCTCTTCAGGGTTGTCGCTGGGTTCTTCTTCAGCCTTTGGTTCGGCTTCAGGCTCTTTTTCCTCTTCCGGCTCCTCTTCTTTGCGCATCTCATCTAGAGTTGCTTGCATGGATTCTTCTATTGTTTCTTCGTTTTCTGAGTCAAGGTTGTTCTCACTCATCTGCTAACCATCCTGTATCAATTGTGTTTTCTGGCGTTGTTTGCCCTGATTTAAGTTCGTGGAATGTTCGCTCCACGCCCTCGCTTATGGTTTCTTCAAATTTCTTGTCTTCGTGCGCTAGATGCCTGGCGGTTTCTTGGTTCTCGGTTGCCATTCCTTCCCATTCCCTACATCCCGATTCTTTAAGGTCGTAATCCCTCTGCTGGTCTGTAGAAATGACATTCCCTGTGGAGGGTGATTCGTAAGCGGCAAATCCCTTAACGACGATCATTGGCCCTTTAGGGCGCGGCTTTCTCACCACTTCCGACTTAGGGACTAACTTGCCGTCCACATAAATCCAACCGCCTCTCTGGACAGGTCCGTCCTTAAATGGGTAGTTTTCTCTGTATTGGTCAGACACGGCTTTGCTCACCAGCGAATCGCCAGTGACATCATTCTTTGTAGCCATTACGGGGTGGTTGGTTGTGCGCTAATTTCTGCCATTCTCATGGCGTGGGCTTCTCTAGCCTCTAGCATGTTCATACGAGATATTTCCATCTCGTCGGCGTGTTTCTGCTGCTGCATCTGGAATTCCATTTGCTTGCTTTCTTGCTCCATCTGAAGCTCTTTCTGTCTAGCCTGCTGCTCCATTTGCTGACCCTGTAGCTCCATCTGCCCCTTTTGCAGTTCTAATTGGGCCTTCTGGGCCTCTCCATCATCTTGCTGAGGAGGGTCGTCAGCCATCTGTTCAAAAGCGTCCTCAACCTCACGGCCAAATTTAAACCGGCGAATAATAGAAACACCTAACTTGCTGGCAGCCTCCATTGTCACCGCGCCCGACTGAACCGCTGGAGCGATAGAATTGAAGTATTGCGCCATATTTCCCAGCATCTCACTAACCGCTTTCTGGTCGGCTTGCTGGTCCGCTGCAATAGTGGAGTCGGTCTCTATATCCACCCTAAACTCTAGGAGAACGTCAGACCTTAAAACGGTGTTTATATCGTCCCATGTGGGCTGGGATAGAATCTCTTGCAACTGCTCTGGAACGGGCGTCTGTGCGGCTTGATATTGCTGTGCCGCCATCGTCGCCTGCTGTTTTTCTTCTGCTGTCGGATAACTTAAGCCAGTCATTACGGAGATGGTCTGATCTTCAAACTTCTCAGTAATAATCTCGGATGTCAGGGTAATCAGGTCTCGAGCGTATCTCTGGACCTCTCGTTGCTGTTCTTGCAGTCTTTGAGATCCAAACTGAGCCTTAAGCTGTTGAGCCCCCAGTGTTTCATTGGCGTTGGTGTCGCCCCTGAGAATATCGGAAATGCCCGTAATCTCGTAAATCTGCTGAATAAGGGACTGTCGGTAGACGTATAGCTTCTCCAGCACTCCTGCATACATTTCAACAGGAAGGGTCCATATGCCCTTCTCAAGACCGCCACCCTCTAACAGCCTGTTAAGGTTCTCAGCGGGTATAAATTCATTGTCGTTAGAGTCAAAGACTTTCTTAAGCTCAGCCATCGTGGAGTCATACACCCCTCGAAGCCTTAAGCCGCCGATAATCCTTTTCATTCTCCACGTAATATCGTCCAGCTCATCAGCCAGAATCTGATACATGGAGTATTCAGTTGTAGGTACTAAGGTAGTGGAGTTCTGTATGGCATATACAGGTCTAGGAATGGGCCAGAAGTCTTTTAGCTTTAAAGGGTCAGGTTCTTTGGATAAGATTTTGTCCTTATACGAGGGGGCGAAAAAAACCACCTCGCGCTTCTCCTTGTCCCACACCTCATGAATAAGGCAGCGCTTAAATACTGTGTCGTCAGACTCGTTATTATCGGCTTTAACGTCATACTCTACGTGTTCCGCAAGGTCAGGCCACTTTTCTGTAACTTGATCCTTGGTTAGTTCGTGGTCAAACCAAATAAAGGGAACTTCTTCCCAGCATTGACCTGGACCCCTGCCGAACTTATCCCAAGCAACCTGTTCGTATTCGACCTCTTCGTAAGTAACGGTCTCTACTGGCTCGAAATCTTCCGGCGCATTCTCTGGGGCGGCTTCTGTCTCAAATGTGGGTTTGTACTTAACCCGCGTAACACCCCTACCGGCCAAGAGCATGTCATTGACTGCCGATTGCATAACCGCGTTCAGGTCAGAGCAGTCTGCCGTATAGGCAATGCCTCTCTCAAGTATTTCGGAGATGGTCTTGCCTAGAGGGTCTTTGTCTCTGTATCTGCGGCGCACATCAGGACGCGGTGTAGAGTTGTATAGGGCGGGCCTTTTCGTTTCAACATTCGCCCACAAAATATTAAATATTTCTTTGCGTTTTTCACCCTCTCCACGCCTTACATCATTCTTATAAGTGTCTAAGGAGACCTTTGCATCTTCGCGCCATTTCTTTTCATCATCTTTAGCAAGATCGATTTGGCGCAGCCAAGTACGGACTTCGCCGTCCTCGCCCTTCTCTCGCTGCTCTAGTTCACCAGATGATTCCATAATTCTCTTGTTCTCTATGTTGCTGTTTCGTAGCCGAGCGTGATTGATACGCCTACTGCGTTGTTATTTCCTGATACCAGTAAAACTAGGTCGCCATCACCAGATGGGTAAGTAAGCGTGCCGGGGTCGTTTGGTCCACCTAAGTTAACGTCTGTTTGAAATACAATGTTGTTTGTGTCTACAGGCCCAAAATGATCTGCGTCTGTGCAGTGAAGCCCATGAGAGCCAAATTCAATGTTTGTGTTAAATATGTCGGATTTGGTTGCCATATCAACGTCGAACACCGTTACAAGGTCGCCGTTGGTAGCATCAACATTCTTCAAATAACCTACCTTGAAATCCCCCGTAAAGTTACTTGCGGGGTCTATCTCTAAAATGATGTATTCAATAATGACTTCGCCTGTGAAGGTGTGAGGCCAATTAGTCGTATCGGATAAGTCAACCAGCATATAGCCGACATCAGTGCCATTAGGTGTAAGGGTTACGTCAAGATGAACAGAGAAGGTATTTGAGTATCCATCTACCGTGTAGATAGAGGATCTACCGCTTTTAGTAACGGCCCCCGTGTTTACATAATTATCATCATCATCTTTAGAGACTAGGACAGACCGAGCTATTACCGCCTCAGTTTCATCTAATAGAGTCTCATTAAGCTGATGCCCTAAAACAACATCTGCGTTATTAGAATACTGAGTCTGTATAGAAAGGTTCGTTGCCTCTGTAGAGCCGTTGACATACTTAATCCGAAAGTATTTCTCAACAATGTTCCACATATGCGGTTGTGCAAATCGAGTATCAGACCACGTTCTTGAGGGGCCGCCCCAAGTCACGCCGTCATGGGAAACCTCAATAGTCAGAGTGCCATCAGTGGCGTTGTCGGACGTTATCGCTATCCCTGCTCTACCGAACTGAGATACATCCTCACTAACGCCCTGAAAGGTAGCACCAGCCGCTAGAGTTGCTGCATCCCTACTATTGACGTTATTAGCAGAGATTAAATTGTCAGCCTGACCGCGCTCTACCGAAATACCGTTGTTCACAGGTTTAATTCCTGTAGCTCTCGGTAGATAACTGTAAGCAACCCTGTACCAGAAGCCTCAACCTTTAATGAAGTCTCAAACCGCAAACTAGCAATGTCGTATCCATTACCAACGGCAGCACTAGCGGGAACCTTCAGCACGTCTACAGTATCGTCTGCCACCACAAAGTCCGCACTGGGAGAGGTAACAACTATTACCCCCTTTACCAAGCAGGGAACGCTGGAAATAGTGGCATTACCAGACGAACAATCCGCCGAGTAGTATTTCCACTCCATTTAAACCCCTACAAGAGGTTCATAAACTATCGTGATACTGCCGGTTGCTGCGTCATCAGGATCAACCACTAAAGAGGTATCAAACTCAATGCCAGGAAAGTTAAGGTTAGACCCTGCTGCCAAAGACGCTACAAGCGTAATGACCGAGGTGGAATCGTCCTTAATGGGACATGCCTGACCAGATAACACGGTATTCACATAAACGCCCCATAGGCGGCACCTCCCCGTTCTTACTGTGGTTGAGTTATCACTGACATCAACGACCATGTATTGGCGGTTGCTGTGGGTATCTTGTACGCCTGACATATTACTTATCCTCGTTAGCTAGTCTGTGGCTTCTCACCTTTCCGACCATCTCGTTAAATGTTCTATCAAGAGGCCATTTCGTAGGCTCTTGCTCTTTTGGAATCTTGCCCTCTTCCCAAACCACGGCTACATAACGCAATCCGTCTGCTGGGTTTGAGGACCAATCATGGAGAGGCTGATCCCTGAACTTCATCAGGCGGTCATCCCACTCTCTTCTGTACTGCTTACACGCCTCTATTCCGTCATCGCATCCATCGTCTATGAAGGCTCGATTAATGAGGTGTCTAGTGGCTTGAATGCCGTCCTGTACTGACAGATGAGGCACTATGGAAACCTTGCTCCAACCAAATACAGCGGCAAACTGCTCCTCAACGGACTTTCCCTTAGCTGCAAAGGTCTTAGCAGCCCCATCGTGAGGAATGTGAACAGATCCGTAGTTATATGCTCTACGCTGCTCTAATCCTGGTATGTCTTCGCCGTACTGAACCTCTATTTGTCCTTGCACGATATTTATGTGAACGATTCGCCCTAACATCTGCGAACAAATGCCGTCTGGGTCTTTACCGGGAGCGGTGTAGAAGTCAATTATTCTTATCTCACCGCCAATAACCTGAAACCACCAAACGCTAGTGTCATCAGTTCGACCAATATCCATCGCGACATGAACCGGCCAGCCCTCATCATGGGGAACGGAGCAAATACGCCCCTCTTTCTCCATCTTCTTAAATTCAGATGAGTAGTAAGCCCCGAGAATGGCCGCATCAAAGGAGCATTCATACTCTTGCTCATACAGTGCTAAGCCTTGATCCTCTCCGTAGGTGTCTACATATTCCTGTAGCTCCACAATGCACTCAGCGGGTGTTAGGACGCCTGTGTCATGTATCGTCAATGACTGTGCAAAAGCATCAGTATTCTTCTTGGCTGCCTTATACGTCCTGTGGGCGTGGTTCTTGCCTCTTGGCGTGGTGATAAATATCTGCCAGCCGCCGTTTTCTCTAATGATTGGCCTTAAATAGCCCCTTACTGCGGGATTAGCCAAAGCCCACTCTGAATAAACTATGCCTACTGGTGGTGAACCAATAGAGCCTTGGAAGTTATCCGACCCCAAACACTGCCATGTCGAAGCGTTGAACCTCGACTTAATAAGCATTTGTGATTCATTCTTAGTAAACAGCTCATCAGGAAAGACATCATCTATTCTGCGTCTTCCCGTTTTAGGGTTAACCGCATTCCATATAGCCATCCTTACCTGATTAGCTAAGGGCAGCATGTGCCAATAAGATCCAGCCCGCTTAGCCATTTGAGTAACAGTGAACTGCATTGCAATTTCATCTTTACCAAATCGCCTATGCCAAATTAGCTCAGCGTGTTTCCCTCCGTTTTGAAGGTAATTCCACGCCGGTTGTTGCTGCGGTCTGGGTTTCCATCCGTAAGCTGGTAGCGTTATTTCTTGCATGTTATATTCAGGCTATGAAAAAGCTCCTAATCACTTTGTTGCTTGTTGGATGCGCCAATCCCTATATATCTAGCTTTCTGCTTCCTCTTGAGGGAACACAAGCTCAACCCCAAATCGTTGAAAGATTCGGAGTGCCGGATAAAACTGTTTCTATTGGTGATAAAGAGGTGTGGGAATACACGCTCAACGAAGAAAGCTACACCTCGTCAACTGGGTACAATTTCTCTACTGGTGACGTAGTAGAAATCACCTTTGAAAACGGCGTTCTTGTCTCTTGGGAAATCAGCTCTCTGTAACTAGGTTTTCTACCTTAATAATAAAGCCGCCTTCATCGTCATTAGCAATAGACTGAACAGACTTGCCTTCCATTCTGTCGCCTAATTCTTTAAGTGCAGCCATATCACCAGCAACAGCTAAATTACATAAAGTCTCAGCAGCTTTATCAAGCGTACCGTTCTGAATAGCGTACTTGCGTATAGCGTCAGACCATATCTTTGCCTTTGCTGCGTTCTTATTACCTTTCGGTGCTCCTCCAGCCATAGTTAACTCAACCAATAAATAATTGCTTTACTGGGCTTTCTTAGCCTTTAACCTGTCTACTACAGATTGAACATAGGCTGAGTTTTGAGTGGTGGAGTATTTAAGAAGTCGGGCGATAACTAGAATGGCTTTATCCAGAGCATCATCGATCTTGGTTCCTTCCTCTGTGTTCTTCTCAATAGTCTCTATTGCAGCAAGAAGTCCAGGGCCAGCCTTTTGGATAAGTGCCATAGCAGCGATAAGGAATGAGCCTCCGCCTATCAGGGCTCCAGTGATTACGTCTAGTATTTCCATGATTACCTCGTGCGGTGCTCTAGTTCCGCTATATAAGTGAAAATGTCTACCATGCTGTCTTCAGCAAAGCAGATGTACTCTCCTATCTCGGAGTAGTTAAAGTTTGGTCTTGCTATCGGGGAGTAAGCTGGGGTCGACTGGTGTGCGCACCCCGCCAAAGTCATCAATATGAGAGCGAACATCAGATTCAATCGCTTCTGCCTCATCTTCAAACTCCTCTCGTTTGTTCTTAGCGTCTATTACAAAGAATGCTTTTAGGGCTAGGGTTATGGCTTGGATAATTGCTCTTAGCCCTGCCATCTCGCCTTACCTGTTCTTGAATCAATATGAGTAAATCTCTCGTATGAACCTAAACCTTCTGGATCTACCTCATCCTCGCAGAACTGCTGAACAGTCCATGCGTCTACCTCAGATACAACAATGTCTGCTGCTCTGCCGTATAGGTGTTGGGAATTCTTTGAGCC
>UEXM01001778.1_pt1 | contig 16870 bp, 20 predicted proteins | sample 1796661 | NCBI WGS metagenome assembly UEXM01 (sample SAMEA4772469, study PRJEB27181) | metagenome | reverse complement strand
AGGCTTTTGCTCCAGGCTTCCTCTCCTTCGGGGGTCCGGGGGAATGCACTTAGGGGGACTATCTCTTCAACGATGACTTGATAGACGCCGGCGTCGAAGAAGCGGCTGCTCTTAACTGCTTTTATAAGATTTCCGATCCAAGTTAAGTGCTTGTTGGAGACGGGGCCGAAGGATTGATTCTGTCGCCTCAAGTAGTGTGCAACTTCAGGAGGAAGACCAATGTCTTCAATGCCTTCTTGAAGCAGATAGTTCTTCCATTTGTTTGGGGAGCGCAAGTACATCAGATATAAATAGTTTTCACCTCACTTAATGTCAGCAGCTATTTTCCACTACTGGGCGGTGGCGTGGGTAACTTCTCGATTCTGCGATAGTCATCTTCTAGACGAACTACATCATGAATCTCCGCCGTACTTACTTCGGCGAGACGGACATCTGATTCTTCCGCGCAAAAACGATGGACGGTGCCGGGGGCAACATGAAAAATATCTCCCGGATGCATAGTATGTCTTTGGATTCCCTCGCCGACGGCTGACGGTCCTTCTTCGCAAATGAGTACCCCGTCGAGTACCATTATGGTCTCTTCTTTTACATTGTGATATTGGCGCGAGAGCCGGTGCCCCTTCTTAATAAAAAGAATTTTTCCAGCATACCGGGCTGTGGTCGCCCAAATTTCCTCATGTCCCCACGGCTTATCAATAATACTTGCTTGCTTTAACATCTTTACCCTTTCAAAAGTTGTGTATGGTTTTTAGTGAGTCTCTCCGCTACAGCCGACGGGGCTCCTACTATCACATGAGACTGAGTGGTGTCTCCGTTGTTTGTGACCACGAGAGTGAATTCATGATCATGATTTAGATCGCGAGGGAGAAGTCCCTCTTTCATTAAACTACTGTAACCCTTTGCTTCGCGTATGGATACTACGTACTTCTCGTTAATCCATACTTCGTTTAACGTAAATCGCGGCTTGGCAGTCCGCTCAAGCCGTGGGTTAAAATCGGTTTGGTTTAAGACTTCTATAAATCTAATCATTTAATCCCCCTAAAGAATAGACACTTCCACTCTTGACTGTCCACTCATCTCCTTCACAGTAAACCGTGAGGTAGCCTGCTCCGCCCTCATGATTCGTGACTACTGCAACCGCCGGGGCTGCTGTTTCTTTGATCCGTAAGGGAATCGTCAGCTGTGGGTCTGTATGATCCTGATCACACCCTATGAGGGTGACGGACTGAGGTATGTGTACAAGATCTCCTTTTTTATATTGCACTCTTCCCTCCTTAAATTCCCTGGTCCATATCGGGGTACACGAGGTTCCCCTCATCGCCAGTGCTTACTTCGGATTTGGTGCGAGCCCTCTCCAGCGTATATTCTTGATAGCCTATAATGATTTGTTCGATCTCATCCAGCCGCGTTGCTACATTGTAGAGGGCATGTCGTAAGTCCTCGATCATTTCCATAGCTCGTGGAGGGTTTTGGGGGTTAAGTTCGTCGGGACCTGTTAAGTTAACCTGAATACTTTTAAACATATTAACTACCTGCTGAACATCTTCAGCTGACAGCCCTAGAATCTTAGACGCTTCCTTTAAAACATCTTCTTCATCCACTGTATAGGAAAGCTTTACTCTCATTGTATTTTTCATGTTCTCTAACTCCTAAAATAATGCCGACCAGCCGGTGCGGATCAATAAGCCTACAACGGAACCTCCGACAATCCACATCAATCGAGTATTTGTAGATTTCCAACTCTCAATGTGTTGAATGCGAATGTCGAGTTCCTTCAAGCGTGCATAGAGTCCCGAGTCGGGATTATAAACTGCTTCCTTGATTTTATTAATGTTGTCAGCTAACTCATCTTGCTTGTCCAAAAGTATTTGAACTTTGCCAGACAATTCTATCATCATTACTGTAAGCTTTTGCTGTTCATCATCAGTCATCACGGGGCACCTCCAAGCACACTAAATAGGGCTATACTTCTATAATAGCATGCGAAGTTGTAATCAAAGTGCCAGCGGCGGAAGCTGCGTTCTGCAGGGCAGTTCGAGTGACTTTCACGGGGTCAATGATACCAGCGTCGAGCATATCTACCATCTGATCATTGCGGAAATCATACCCAGTATTCTCCCCCTCACCCTCCACTCGACTTAAGATCAGATCGGCGGAAAGTCCTGAGTTCACTGCCATCTGTCGGAGAGGCGCAGTGACTGCTTTGGTCACTATATCTACCCCAAACTGCTGATCAGCATTTTCTACAAGTACATTCCCTACATTTGCCGCGGCACGTACAAGGGCGACACCGCCCCCTGCCACAATACCCTCACGCTGCGCAGAGTTCACAGCCTCAAGAGCATCTTCTACACGGTGTTTCTTCTCAATCATCTCTACCTCTGTCGACGCACCCACGTTAATGACCGCTACTCCAGACGCGAGTTTAGTGATACGTTCTTGAATCTTATCACATTCCTCGATGTCCTCTGTGGAATTTAGTTCCCTCTTGAGGATCTCGATACGCCGGTCGATCTCTTCAGCGTCACCCTTGCCGCCAATCACGGTAGTGGTAGCTTTGGTGATATCCACCGATCGACATTGTCCAAAGTGATGAAGCTTAAGATCCTTGAGTGCCACTGTGGATTCTCGACTGATAAATTCTGCCCCGGTAGAAGTAGCCAAGTCCTCAAGGATGCTTCTGCGACGAGCGCCATAGAATGGAGCCTTGACGGCAGCAATCTTCATCGTGCCACGCACGGTATTCATGATAAGAGCAGCGAGGGCTTGCCCCTCAATCTCCTCGGCCACAATGACTAAGGGTCGACCATCGCGAGAAACTAGTTCAAGGGCAGGTAAAATCTGGTCTACATTTTCAATCCGATTGTCGGTGACCAATAGAAGAGGGGAATCGTATCTGGCTGCGCCGCGGCGTTCATCGGTAATAAAGGCTGATGCAGCGTAGCCGGATTCCAGTCGGAACCCTTCAATCACATCAAGAGAGGTGTCAACGGTACGAGACTCTTCAATTGTAATTGAACCATCTTTTCCAGCCTTATCCACGGCGGTAGCTACGAGCTTTCCAATGATGCGATCATTGTTGGCGGAGATAGTGGCAATATTCTCTACGTCCTCTAGTGTCTCGATGTGGGTCGCACTCTTTGCCAGCTCTTGGACTATGCTCTCAACGGCGACGTCAATGCCTCTCTTAAGCTCAATAGGAGACGCTCCAGCGGTGATGTACCTCTGTGCCTGGGTGAGGATATCGCGAGCAAGGACAGTGGCTGTAGTAGTGCCGTCGCCTGCCATCGTGTTAGTCTGGGAGGTTGCCTGCTTAAGAATCTGCGCTGCAGCATTCTCAAACTCGTCTTCAATGTGAACGAACTCGCTCACTGTGACTCCATCTTTGGTGATGATGGGAGCTTTTCCTTTTTGATGAAGGATAACATTTCGACCCTTTGGTCCCAGTGTTGCGGCTACATTGTCCGCGAGAGTGTTAACTCCCCTTAATACTTTTGCGCTTAACTCGCTGCGCTTCTCAAACTTACACCTAGGCACATAGCACCTCTCTTTCTTATATTACTTATTATAACACAGTTGTTTAAAATGTCAAACTATTTTTTAGGTTCGGCTGTTACAATCTTAATTGCTTTGTCTGTAGCTTCTCGAAGCTCTTGGGCTTCTCTGATTGCAGCATCGCCGAAGGCTCTACGATTGGCACCGCCCTTCTTTTCTCCAGCGCCCAGGAAAAACTGATCAACATTGTCTGTGAACTCTTGAAGGTTTCGATAAACCGGATCTATAGTAGTCAGCAGCATTTCAGCATAGTTCTTCCAGACTTCTTTGAGCGCATTCTCTCCAAGCGGAACGGTGCCCAAGTCCACGTGACTAGAAAGCTTGGCAACTTGAGCCTTAGAGAAAGAAAACTGTTCTGGTTTTTGCGCATAGCCGCGGGTCAGCTTAAGCGCTTCGATGGTGGCATCCTTACTGCCACTCTCAATCGCCGCCTGAACTGCTTCATACTGATCGACGGATCCAAAAAGCTTTTGCATTACTGGGCCTTGCAGGTTGATGGGCTGCAGCCGTATCATAAAAGGCCCCAGCGCTTGAAGTTCTTCAGGCGGGAGGCTCAAGAGTTCATCCAGGGCCTGGCGTCCCCCTGGTGTGGGATCGTTTTTGTGAACTCTTTTATTGTTCAACTTCTGTGTTGTTACCACGGCGTTCACACGCGCTTCTTCGCCTTTTACTTTTTCTAATGCGGCTCCCAAATCAGCGACTGTTTCAAAGGGGCCCTCTTTCTCTTCTTTGTAGTGCTTTTTAAAGGGATCGGCAAAAATTCGTAAAAAGTTAGGTAAGGTAATAACAAACTCACTAAAGTGTAAGTTTCCATCGCCGGTGCGGCGAGCATCTAAATATACAATCTCCCCGGGCTCGTCCTTCTCAAAGTGCCCCACCATGTTTTTCCACGAACCCTTAACGGCAGTCGTGGGACCCAAGAGCTTTAGGGAATAGTGGCGGCCACCCAGAATAACATCTGTAATCGGCTTGCCTGTCTGTTCATCGTCTTCTCCTACATCCACAATCTGGACCGACTGTCCTCCGAAAAGTCCGGCGAGGAAGCCTTCAAAAATGAAACCAGCTGCGGACTCAGTGAACTCTCTTTCTTTGCCGGCGAGAGTAGAGAGGATCTCAATCATAATAAGGGTAGACAGAATAGTGCCAACGTCGGCATCCTTGACGGAACCATCCAAGATGCTGTTCAGTCCGTCTAGTTTGGCCTTGATCGAGTCGCCGGCGATGTTTTTCATATAGCGCTCAATACGCTCACGGTCTTCGTTATCTGGCTTACCCCAATCCTCGGTGAACTTGAGAGTGGGAAGCTTGATGTCTATCTCCTTCCCTTTTGCATCTTTCGCACCAACAGGCATCTCCGTTAAAAGCTTAAGCACCTCGCTTATAAGGTCTTCTGTATCGTCCTGCTTTGTATAAAAACTCTCTATCAATGTATCAATATTCATGGTATATCCTCGGGGTCCAGTACTAATTAGATGATTTTGTCAACAATACCCATTTCTAATGCTTCCTCAGCAGAGAAAAACTCATCTGTGTTTTTGGAGTAGATGTTATAAATCTCTCCTGCAGTTAGATTAGAGTGTTCGGCTAAAAGCTCTACCATCATTTCCTCAACCTTTTTAAGTTCTTGATAACTCGATCGTACCTCTGGGGAAGATCCTCCGATGCTGGCCGAACAATTATGGAGCATAAGTCGGGCATGCTTTGCCATATGGCGCTTGCCCTTGGTGCCTGCAGCAAGGAGAGGGACAGCCGCTGAAGCGACTTTACCATAGCCGAATGTGGCAATGTCCCGGTGTTTCTTAACCAGCTCCATCAAATCATAGATAGTAAACATTTCAGTTACAGATCCGCCCGATGAGGAGATGAAGAACTCGATGTCGTCTGGGCGCTCGTCCTTTTCTTCAGATCGGAGAATACCGCCGCCATTGAAAGATAAAAGCATAAGTGCTATCTGTTGGGCAGCAGATTCAGTGATGTCCCCCACCAATCCCAGGAGGGGCTCTGCTTCATCGTCTATCCCAAAGGGAGACGCTTCGGGGTCTTCCTCGTCGTGCGGAGGGTGTTCGGGGTCGTGTTCGTTGTAAAACATATTAATACTCTTCTCTTCCTGTTAGTTCTTCAAGCTCAGTCTGAAGATGGGCGATCGCCTCATTCCAGTTATTAAAGGGGAGCATGCTCCTAAAGCCCTTAGGTACTTTACTTATTAAAGACATTATAACCGACTGCTTCCAGTTTGTCAACGTTTGATCATCAACTGTTTCAAAATCGGCAATCTGCTTAGATGTAAATCCGGACTCTATCATTTGCTTGTGCTTTAGAGTCTTAAGGAACTCAATGTCCTCAATGATTCCAACACACATCAAAAGGAGGTGGGCGATGACTTGACGAAAGATTCGATGCATATGAACCACCTCCAGCAAGCGAGTCAAATAAAAACTCGTAAACACTCCACACATAAAACCAAGAACCACAAACACAGTGAGGTCTTGCATTGTTACTTCATACATAATCTATCCAAACTAAAAAGGCTGTGGGGGTGACCCACAGCCTCTAGTATATGTTAGGAGCGCTTGAAAGTCAAGCGTTATTTTTATTAGGCTCTCTGGAGTTTCCGGAGGGCTGCCTCGTCAGCTCCGAGAGAGTCGGTCGTGTATATGTCGCCTAGGATTCGTCTGGCGAGTTCCTTCGGGTCCCCAGAGTGCCCCATGGTCCCACTGGATTCAGACTTGGCAAGGGCTTCCGCGTGCTCTCGCTGCTCTGGAGTGAGATCACTCTTGGTGAACTTCCGGTGCATTTGGTCTATGGCGGACATCACTTGACCTGTATACTTGTCGGCATATTCGTCGGCAGACGTCCCAGTTGCGCGAGCGAGACCTTTTTTAGCCATACGACCCAGGTCGCCCATCACGCCCTCGTTTACATTAGAATTTTTTTTTAAGGCGCTCTTCAGAATTCGTGCAGCAACACGCTTCGTGATCTGCTCTACGAGTTCATCCGTGGCAGCAGACTCCTTCATGTAGTCCTTGTGACCCGGATCAGTCTTGGACTTATCACCCTTGTTGCCACCCGCGGGACCTTCATAGTCCTTGTAGTGTCCGTCTTTACCTTCGCCGGCGCGCTTTCCTACTTTGCCATCCTTGTCCTTGCGTCGGTACTCGCCCTTCTTGCTGCCCTCTTCTTCGTTGACGTAATCAACGCGCCCGTGACCCTTTGTCTTGGCGAGAGTACCCTCCGCACCACGCTTCTCGGCACCCTTGCGCTTGTCAGCACCGGGCTTCTCCTTCTTGGCGGTGTATGCCTTTTCTTGGAGCATCTCATCCTCTTCGGCATCCATCTCAATAGCTGCATCGTCCATATCCATGGCGGCATCGTCCATAACATCAGCCTCAACCTCGTCCTCACCATCTACTGTGGCTTCGACTGGCTGACCGGTTACGTCCTCTAGGGCTGCTGTAAGAGCATCCATCAGATCACCTACGGAAATCATCTGCTCTGCGCCGTCATCGGCACCTGCATCTCCCATGTCTGCTTCGAGGTCATCAATCTCGTCACCTTCGCGGTCGGCTTCCGAATCCATATCGGAAAGCTCGTCCTCGGTGGCGTGAAGCTCTGCCTCTTCGTCAGCCTCTTCTAAACGACTGTTGTTGTCGGGGTGACCATAGCCTGCGTCGCCCTCTTGCTTCCCACGACCGTGGGACTCATCTAAACCCTGTACAAAGCCCGGGGTGAGTGGCTGAAGCTTTGCTAGCTTCATGAACTGACGAATCTGCGATTCGTTTAAAAGATTCTTTTTGGACATAGTCTATGTTCTCCTAACATATATGTGCGCGAATATGCTACTTTTAAATAGTATTTTCCTTCAGCAATGTCTTTTTTAATTTCTGAAGTGCTGCATCTACAAGCTGTTTGGCACGCACTGTGCTTACATGGTGGCGCTTTCCGATCTCTTCTAAAGTCATGGGACCATGCTTGATAACCGCTACGGAGGTGCAGTTGAGATCTTGTTCGTAGTCTAAATGTAGCCTACATTCTTGGTTGCAGCAGGGCTGCTTTGTAAGTATAGTTTCTTTAATACATTTTTTCATAATTCTGGTAAATCCTCTTCTAGTATATCAAATATATTTTCGATGTCCTCGTCTGTCAGTGCCAGATCATGCAACATCTTCTCACCTTGTTCTCGCAATTTGCGAGATCTTGCAGCTTTTTTCTTAGATTGTACTTTCTTATTAATTTTGTAATCGTCTAGAAAAGCCATAAATAGAGGGTCCTGACTCAAGTAAGATTCAACACAGTAGCGAAAGAACTCGCTTTGTGTTTTAATCTGATCATAATACAGTCTTATCTTTAGGTTCTCGTGGAGCTTGGCGTCCAGCGAGAAGGATAAGAGAGAATGATTGTCAGGAATCTTTTTCATCGCAGGATGTGCGTCCCGCTTTCTGTTTGTCCGCTGGCAGTTTGCCGCACAAAACGTGCTTTGGCTTGCAGCTCCGAAATGGAGCGGGCGCCTGAATAGGATAACCCACTCCGGATTCCTCGCTCCAGCTCACTCAAGACATCGTGGACCGTGCCCTTATATGGTACTGTAGTGGCAATCCCTTCTAGGGACGCCGTCTTGCCTCTCCATTCTACTTGGGCATCCTTGCTCGCCATACCCCGATAGGCTTTAAACTTACCCTCGCGTGTGTTTATGACATCGCCAGGAGTTTCATCAGTACCTGACAAGAGAGAGCCAAGCATAACGAAGTCAGCGCCAGCTGCCAGAGCTTTGACAATATCTCCCGAGTTACGGATTCCCCCGTCAGCAATGATGGGAGCGTTCCTGTCTGATCTCGCGCAATCAATAATTGTGTGAAGGCCCGGGACGCCATGCCCAGTCTGAACCCTAGTTGAACAAATAGAACCGCCACCAATATTGCAACGCACACTATCGGCTCCCCAATCGACCAAATCATTATAACCCTCCAAGGTGGCAACATTGCCAGCCATTATATGAACCTTATTTCCAAAGGTTACTCGTAGCGCACGAAGTGCTTCTTTCATTAGGATATGGTGACCATGAGCCACATCCACACAGAGTATCTGTGCGCCATTAGAAATTAGCGTTACTGCTCTCTCTAAATAGTCCCCCGTAGTTCCGATCGCTGCGGCGGGGGTCGAGCCGGAGGACTCAATCTCCCGAATAATCGCACACTGTTCCGCTATACTATTATATCGATGCACGATAGCTAGTCCTCCAAAAGAACCCATTGCACTTCCCATCGAGCCCTCTGAAATTGTGTCCATAGGGCTCGCGATGATAGGGGCACGAAAAGTGAGTGGGGAAAGCGAACTATCAAGCGACACTTCTGATCGACTCTTAATGTCTGAATACTGGGGCGCCAATAACACATCATTATATGTTAAGACTTCTTCTAATCTATCCATTTTCCAACTCCTTTAATGCTTCTTGTATTGTACCCCAACATTCGGGACATGTCAAGTGTACTCTTTCTTCTCGGACGGTAACATGCCAAGTTTTAACTGTCTCGTGAGTTCTTTCAAAAGACGTTTTGCAAACACAACACTCCGTGGGGTGCTTAAGCATCTGAGAAGCAGCATCAGCCATACGCTCTTGGGCATCTTGGCGCTCCTGCTTTCTCTTTGCCTTGTTTACTTTGCGTAACTTCTTCATAGTATTTCGTCAATAACTCCCAGCCCGAGAGCCTCTTCGGCAGTCATGTACCAATCGATCTTGTTCTTCAGAATCTGGGTAAGTTTCTTCTTGGGAATGTTAGTCTTCTTGAGGGTAATATTCTCAATCGTCTTCTGGAGCTTCTTAGTCTGCTCTAGGCTTTCCTCTAGGTCTTGAACCTTACCTCGGAAACCACTGGAGACCTGATGATACAATGGAGTAGACAGTTCATAGGCGAACCTCTTGTGTCCGCTGATCAGAATCATAAACCCACAGGACATGGCGCAACCAGTGACAATAGTGTGCACTGGTGTTTCACTCTTCTCCATGACGCTCAGGAGTCCGAAGCACTGGTAGACAGCGCCGCCATAGGAATCAATATAGATCTCGATTGGCTTGGGTACATATTCAATATCATTGATGCCGTAGAGCTTTGTAAGATAATCGTCGCTCTTGTTAATCTCAATAATCGCCTTGGTGAGCTTATTCATTGACTCTTGATTAACCTGTTCAGGCAAATACAGAGTGCGAAATTTGGGTTTTGGTAAGGTGCTACTCATGTGCCTGTACTCCCTAGAGCGCCTTCACCCCGATCCGAAATAGTAATTGGATACCAGTCATAGACGTCCGGAGTTTCGCTCGCCACGAAGCGTGCGTGCACTACCGGGACGACCACCGCCTGAGCAACCTTATCCCCGGGGGCAAGGTATTGGGTGTGGGTTCCTATATTGTGTAGATTCACGAAGACTTCTCCTTCGTAACCACTATCGACGACGCATGCGCCGACTAGAAGCTGCCGTTTATGGGCAACGCCTGATTTGTTCTTAATCTCCATCATGTAGCCATGGGGGATGCCAAATTTACAGCCGGTGGGGACGAGTACACTCTCGCCCGGTCCAATCGACAGCGCTGTTTCGGACTCCTCGCTAGGGGTCCATCGTAAATCCAATCCGGCATCGCTAGGATTGGCTCTTAAAGGAGGGAAAGCATTCCCTCGCATCATGTGATATTGTAAAATCATTTTGTTTTCCTTTCTATAATATCATTCAAATCTGTTGTCCATGTGTCACCCTGTGTAGGATCAATGGGGATACGCAAGGAGGATGCAACTCTCCCTGGGTGTTTGGGGTGTGGGGGGAGATCTCCATACGCGGAGTAGCTCCATGTAAACTTCTTAGTCAGCGGATACGTACAAACTCCGAGCAGGCACACCTTATTATCGTCTGATTCATCTTCATAATAAAGATTGGCGGTTGTGTTGGAATCATCGGCATTCCTATAGCTGTGCTTATAGTTACGCAACGGAACCTTGTCTTCCTTTACTTGCGCATAGGATCCTGCCGAACAATTCTTGTGCTCAACCCAGTACGTTTGCCCATCCTGTTTGATTTCCAAGTCGGGTGATTCCTTTTGTCCATTGGGATGCATTGTTACATCGAAGCCTTGCTCCTGCAGATCATTTGCTGCAGCGTACTCGCACAGATGTCCCAACCAGTTGCCCAATTTGTTTTGTAAGCTCTGTCGATACTTGGGGTTTGCAAGTACAGACTCTATAGTGGCTCGCACTTGGGGATCTCCCAGGCTCAAAGCATTATAGAAAAATTCTTCTGCTCTCATGTTTAAATCCTTTCCGGAGACTCTGAGAAGACGACATTAGTGCCTTTCCCATCCGATAAATAACTGCGGATATATTTCTTCCATCCCGCTTCTGACCCTAGTTGAAGAAAAATGGAATCATTCTTGTAGGATCGCAGATTCCATTTCCCGGACTCGCGCAAGATATCCACTTTGTTGATAATCACATCCGTTACACCATTCATGTCGATGGCGCGTTTTAGGTCACGGATGTTCAGCCAATTGCATTGGCGAGGTCGACCAGTTGTAGCCCCAAATTCATTCCCCAACTGTTGGAGGAGATCAAAGGCGCGCCCTTTGCCGTGAAAGTCTCGCGCGCCGACATATGTGTCATACGCCTTCGCGACACCGTAGACCTTGCGTACCGCTTGGGGCGGTATACCGTTTAAAAGCGCGCCTGCCGTCGTACAGTGGCTTGAGGTGACATAAGGGTATTCTCCCCAGTCTACGTCCAGTCCGTAGCCCTGGGCGCCCTCACAGAGGATCGCGGTATCGGTAACGTTTCCATGGAACTCCAGATACAAATCAATAAGATAAGGCTCCAAGGCGGGGACCGCTTCCGCTCGCATGCCGGCGCGGCTGTACTTATCGCGGTATGCGGGTCCATTCCCTTGTTTGGTGGTCCCAATCGAAACGTCTTCTGAGTCTTCTGAGAGGTGGGCTTCAGTGATAATGTGGGCATTATTGGCAATATAGATCAACCCTTCGGTATCAATACCCGCTTCTTCAAGCATCTCTAGCTCGCGGAAGAACTGTTCTAGGTTAACCACGCAACCACTACCGATAATGGATTTGACCCCAAAGAACACTCCTGCTGGAATATGGTGGGTTATAAACTTCTCTCCATTGTGATAAATGGTGTGTCCGGCATTACACCCGCCGTTAAAGCGTAGGCAATGTGTATACTCCCCGGACTTTAAAAGATGATGTGTTACTTTTCCCTTGCCCTCATCACCATAAGACAATCCTACTACTATATCTGCAATCATCATTACCCCAACAATCTTAAGTTACGTCGGATAGATCTGGTTGAAAAACCCCACGCCGGATCAAAGTCTAGTTTGCCCATATAGGGGCGGTTCAAGTGGATCCTATCCTTACCTTCTACTATACCCCAACAGCGGAACTTTGTCAACACTGAATTTGAATCAATTACGGCAACAATCCAATAGGGCTTACCGTTCTTGGTCTTTTTGCGAATGATCTCTCTGGGGATGAACCACACGAGCCCTAACTCTGGATCATAGTCTGAGATGGGCGGAACATAGTAGCTTTCCAGCTTGTTGCGCACCGCTTCCGTCATCACCAGATGCATTGGAAAGATGCCGGTGAGGGTAGTCTTATTGTCGATTTCCTCTTCGACCGAAAAGTCGCCTTCGTCGCGATACTCTTCAATGTTTTCGAGAAATTTCTTCTTGCTATACACTCGATCAACCGCTACTGCAGACCAGAAGTGTTTTCGCCCACTAAACCGATCATCCATGAGAGTGTTCATAGCCCCCGACCGAACCAACACATCAAGTGCTTTTTTGTTTAATTTCGAATAAACGATGTTTTCATTGAATAAGAAGTCCTCGATATCCGTAAAGGGGCGATTGTCCACAATCTGTTCGATGGCAGCATCCCCCAATCCTTTAAGACCTGCTAGCGGCTGCACCAAGCGCTTGTCATTATCGGGATCGATCTCCCACACAAACGACGAGGTGTTAACGTCTGCTTCCACAATCTCAAAGCCGTTCGACTTCGCGATGTTGATAGCCTTCTCCTTACGCTTCTCTGGTTCCTTATCGAGGAACGACGCCATCCATTCTACCGGATAGTAATTGTAGAGCCACGCGCACTGGAACGAGATTGCCGAGTAGGAGATAGCATGTGACTTGTTGAAGCCATAACCTGAGAAGTACTCGAACCGCTCCCACATATCCTCGGCTTCGCGTTGGCGAATGCCCTTCTCCACGCAACCGTTGATAAACTTCTGCTTGAGTTGGTTCTTGAGCTTTGCTCCCTTACCTGTGCCTTTCTTCGTTAAGACCTTGCGGAGCATGTTACCCTCGTCTAGCGTGAGGTCTTTCCCGAGCTTGTGGGCGAGCAGTGCGATCTGCTCTTGAAAGATAAGGAACCCGTATGTTTCCCTTGTAACATCCTCCACATGCTCATTGATATAATCAATCTCGTCCGGCATGCTCTTAGCTTGAATGTATTGCTCGTGGACGTTGGCGGAAAGTGGACCTGGGCGGTAGATCGAAGTGATGGCTGAGATATCAACTAGGGACTTCGGCTTTGCGTTCGCGCAGAATTCCTGTGCTCGCTGTTCAGTAAACTGAAAAATACCGGCGAAGTTTTGCTTCTGGAATATATTCCTGTACACCTTCTCATCCTCGAAATCAATCTTATCCGGGTGGAGATGGTCGTCGTAGAATGCTTTAACATCATCGAACGTCGGGTCTGGGTTATCATGGTGTCGCTTCAAGATGTGACGGATTGCTCCGTCAATCATTCGAAGGGTCGATAGTCCCAAGAGGTCAAATTTAATAAACCCCAGTGGTTCTAAGTGGCGGAGGTTCTGTCCCTCTGCCCAGGGTGACTGCCTCACCCCTCCCGAACTAATGATCGGCATGTGCTCATTCAAGTCATCCGCAATCAAGACACCGCCGGCATGCCGAGAGCAGGAGCGAACCTGCCCAACTAGCGCTTCCACGTGTGTCTTGATATGCGGATGCTTTACTAGGAAGCCGCGGAGAGAAGGAGACAACTCCATTACTTCTTCCCAAGTTGGAGTGTAAACACCTGCCTTAATCCCGTGTTTGGCTTTCGCTGCAGGGGTGGCTTCAAAGATCATACTGGACGTAACCTTGTTCACTTCCGTAAACTCAATTCCGTAGAACTTGGAGATGTCCTTGATCAGAGACTTCAGCTGAAGGGTGTTCCAGTTTGAAATAGGAACAACAGAGTTCTTACCCCAGTCCTCCATCAGCATCTCTTTGAGTTCCATTGGCTCTGCAACATCATAATCGATATCAGGATAGTCGGTCGCGTCCTTACGCAAGAATCTCTCAAAGAGAAGTCCGTATTTGATGGGGTCGATCTGTGTGATCCCCAAAACATAGGCGACCAGTGAACCCGCAGCAGAGCCTCGACCTGGGCCAGTTAACTGAACTTCGTTTGCCTTGTCAGAGATAGCCTTCATAGTCAAGAAGTATTTACTAAATCCTCGGTCCTCGATAACATCAAGTTCCATCTGGAGGCGGTCAGTGTATTCTGTATTGTCATGGAGTCCCCGAAGTCGCAATCCTTCCAGAGCATAATTCACCAGAGCCTCCGCATCTGTGAATCCAGCCGGGACCACAAAGTCGGGAAGCTTGACAGTAGTGTCGGGTACGAAGTTTTCAATTCGATTGAAGGCAATGTTGTGAGTCTCAGTGATTGAGTTCATTACCAACTCATCATCATACTCGAATCCGCCGACCTTAGAATAATACTTGTAGGCGTCCCACATCTGGTTGCCGTTCTTCGGATACAGTTCGTACCCAATCTCTTCGACACCCTCTGGTAGCTCTGTGTTATCTTCTGCCCATGCGGGAGTTCCCTTACCTAGCCAGCCGAGACGCTTGTACAACTCTCGGTCCTTCCAGGCTTCCGTATTGGGATAATGACTATCAGCGGTAGAGATCAGCGTAATATCAAACTCCTGGCACACCTTAATAATATACTGATTCAGTTCGTGCTGTTCGGGAATGTTGTTCCATTGAAGTTCTCCGTACCACCGATCACCGAAGATCTTAACGAACTGACGACTAGTCTCTCGCATTGCCTCCATCACCGCTTCTGGTCCTTCCTCTCGGTTGGCCCAATAGTTGCCAGCATAAGGTCCACCCAGGCAAGCCGAAGCTGCGATCACGCCTTCCGAGTACTTATCTAGAAGATTGTAGTCAACGCGCGGGTACCTATAGAAGTTCTCTTCCCGATAAGATTCGGAGATCAGCTTGAATAAGTTGTTAAGTCCCGTCTGGTTCTGAGCTAGTAGCACTAGGTGCCGTCGCCGATTGATGACTGACTTGATGGCTTTCTTAGATGCGTCTTCGTCCTCAACGGTGGCACCGGAGGTATCCCCCTCTTTTGCGAGGGATTTGGCAAGCTTCTTGTCTTCCTTAATTCGGTTATAGTCATCACGCCATTCTTCGATGGAGGGGAGGAAGTACGCTTCCACGCCAAAGATTGGCTTGAATTCTTTCCCCTCTGCCTGCATCTTCTGCCAGTGTAAAAACTGGTGTGAGAACCCATTCATGTTTCCGTGGTCTGTGAGAGCGAGTGCCTCGCCCCCATTCTCATAGCAAAAATCCATGTGCTCGTTTGGGTAGCCAATGGCATCAAATATTGAGCCGGCTACGCTGTGTGCGTGTAGTCCTACGAAAGGAATCTTCTTATCTGTCATCTATTTTTTCCCCTATACATTACAGTTGTGCTTGGACGCTTGGTTCTCTTGCCAAGCTCCGATGATATAAATTTACCATATCCGTCCCAGGTTGTCAAGTCATAAAAACTATTTATTTCTTGTTGGGTTCCGATTGGTCCTCCCCCGAAAACCTCCTCCAGACTGTAGTGCCTAGACTTAAGGCGCTGCTCGGGGGGCAGCTTCTCTGTAGGAATTCCTCCGTCCTCTGGAGCTTTCCATACAGCTGAATTGGTGGTGATGACATGTTTTGCTCTTCGCCATTCCTCGGGATGTAGCACAAAACTCAGGGGCGCTCCGTCTTTCACGGTTTTCCCCTCATGGGAAAAGTAGAAGGGTTCCCTTTTGCGCACGGCGGCGCGGTGCCTGATGACCTCTTTGGGGTCCAACATTCCCATGGGAAAAGAAACATAATATTGTTGCGGTTCTATCCAGCGAGAAAATGAGCGCATAATCCAAAAGCAAACATTAGCCCCATAAATGATAGACCATGCGTAGTTATCCACTCTATCGCGGTGTCGAGGGTGGGTGGGAACATAATAAATCGGCACCTCCTGATGGTGTGGTGTTCCGAAGCGTTTAAAGGTCCCCTGGTCAATAGAGCGAATGTCAGTGGCATATTCCCCCAAGCGATAACGTATCAACGGAGCTATATCATCATTGGCCACAATCCATATAGAACTGCACCCTGCATGCAAGCATTCATATACTGCTGCTTCTAGAGCAGTGTAGTTAGCTCCCACGGGTATTAAGGAAGAGTCCCACTCCATACCAAATTCCGTATTCATTCCAGCTACCGGAATAATAGCTGGCATATTCAATTTACTCATGAAGGACTATTCTCTTATTCAGCTCGTCTATGGGCTTAAAATGGAAGCTGTTTTTCATAGTATGGCGGAAGGAGTGCTTAATCTTTAGGCTCCGACCGGTCGGTTGCTTGATGTTGTGTTCTTTGAGTTTACGCTCGATAAAAATACGGATAACGGTGTCTGAATAGTCAAAACTCTTAATGTCCTCATGGCTAATGACACTCTTAACTACAATGTCCTTAAAATCGCCTGAGGTATTTCTATCTATGCGATTTGATGTGACAAACGTGATGAGCTTAACAAACTCGTTGTGGGGTTTGAGGATAATCTCTCGCCCCAAGCGTGATCCAGCAGTGATATCGAACATATCGTGCACCAAATAGTCCTTGATAACTTCCTCCACCCCCACATTGCCACAGTTGTCAAGGTCGAAGACATGAAGTTTCTTAAAATTAATCATTACTTTGGTATTACCCTCGGTAACAACCTTTAGTTTGTCGTCGTCCAGTCCAACTGTTTGCACACCAAAGGGAATGGGAAGCAATGATCTCATCCCCAGATCAAAGATACCCTCGTACCATTTGCTTTTGATGTCTTGGTATCCGACGAAGTGATGGAAGGGGCGCTGGTCGCTATTCACAATCAGGTGATAGCCGTGCTCTCGCGCAAACGAAACCGCCTCCTCTCGCCACCCAAGGACTATGTTGTCGAAGGTGTATTCAAGAGGAGGCAGTTTCATCATAGTGCTAT
>UEXM01001777.1_pt1 | contig 16876 bp, 21 predicted proteins | sample 1796661 | NCBI WGS metagenome assembly UEXM01 (sample SAMEA4772469, study PRJEB27181) | metagenome | reverse complement strand
TTTTATACAAATATAGTAAAGATTATACCATTAAATCAACCGTAGACAATCTGTCAGTTGTTTTTAAATTTATATGACAGAATGTCAGTTATGTGTATTGATTTTTGGTTTGGCATGATATTGATAATATCGTTGTAAAATTAATAAACTTAAACTAAAAAACCAAAAAAAATGTTACGTAGACGATTTAATTTTAATGACTTGTTCTCTGAGTTTGACTCATTATTTGATGGATTTAATTCTTACAGTAGTCCTATGATGGTTAGAGGTAAGAAAAATGTAGAATCCGGTGACGATGAAAATGGTACATGGACAAAAGAAACATTTACATCAGATGACGGTTCTTATCAAATAACCTCTATATATAGGTATAACACTGAATTACCCACAAAAGGTTCAGATGAAGTGAGCGAACTAAAAATCCAATTAGAAAATGCAATTGATAAACAGGATTATGAAACCGCCGCTGAAATTAGAGACCAAATTAAATCTATAGAGTCTAATCAAGAAAAGATTAATGAACTACAATCACAGCTTGATGATGCAGTTACAAAACAGGAGTTTGAAAAAGCAATTAAATTACGAGACAAACTGAAAAAGATTAAGTCTTAAAAAACGACCCCTCAGTAAAATGAGGGGTTTTTTATTCATAGAAGTATTTATAATAATGAAAACCTTTTAACATGGCTATAAAATCAGAAAAAATAATAGGCTCAAAAATAATAAATGAGATAGATTCATCTATGTTAGTCAGAACTGAGTATGATACTATAACAAATAACTTGATTGTGATATTTCCTGGTGAAGTGTGTTACGAGTATAATAACGTACCGTGGTCTATCTATACTAAATTTAGAATGTCTGAGTCACAAGGGAGTTTCTTTAATAAAGAAATTGCAAAAAAATATGATTATAAAAAAGTTATAAAAGAAGAGAGCTAATTATGGAACAAGACAATAAAATAATTAGTAGTTTTTACACTAAAGACACTCTTAATTCTGAGATTTGGGAAAACCATGATGATGTAGAAAATTCAAAAATTAAACCAGAAATAAGAGATGGTCTTTTAAAAATTGCAAATGAATTCATAAGTTTTCTTGGTTTTGATATTTTCGTACAGGATGTTACTATGACAGGTTCGTTAGCAAACTTTAACTGGTCTGAGTTTTCAGATATAGATTTACACATAATATATGACTTTAAAGAATCAGGAGAAGAAGAGGAATTATTTCGAGACTTGTTTAATTTAAAAAGAACGGTTTTTAATTCACAGCACGATATAACAGTGAAGGGATACGAGGTTGAAACATATGTCCAAGACATGAATGAGCCTCATATGTCAACAGGAGTTTATTCAGTATTATATGATGAATGGCTGACACAACCAAAACCTGAAGAGGTTAGTATTGATAAAAATGAAATTGAAGTTAAGTCAAAACAATGGATGAATATGATTGATACATTACTTAAGGATTTAAAAGATGACTCATTACCTGATGGTCTTGAAAAGATAGATAAATTAAAGGAAAAGATAAAAAAATATCGTAGTTGTGGTTTAGAAAGAGGGGGTGAATACTCAAACGAAAATTTAGTTTTTAAATTTTTAAGACGTAACGGATATATCCAAAAACTATTTGATAATAAAAATGAATTGATTGATAAAAATTTGTCAATACAAGAAAAAGTATCACCTTAAATAGAAAAAAAAAGAAAATACGTATTTACTACATATTTATTTAAAAAATATTATTATGGCAATAACCGCTTGTACAGACGCAACTGAGTATAAAATATACAGTGGAGACACTGAAACTATTCATCCAGAAATTAACACAGTTGATTGGAGTGGTAATACATTGGTTATTATACCATCAAAACAGTGTCGTTCAGTTAGAATCGGAGGCTCTGGTATTAATAGTTAAACGAAATTAAAAAATAAAAATATGGCAGATTTAAGACCTTTAGGTAGTGAAAAATTACAAGGAATGGATAAGATTAATCGTATCCTTGAAATCTCTCGTTATAATGAGACTTCACAAAGTTTAAATGAAAATAGGACTGATTATACAATACAACTAGCCGATGGAAACTACTACTCAATTGTAAATGAAAAGAATGGGTACATAGTTAAAAGAGGAATTAACGAGTCAGAGTTTGATTATATTGAACCTATGAAAAACAGAAAGTATCATAAGTCATATTCTCAAGCAATGAAAAAATTAAACTTATTGGCGGGTGAATTAAACCGCATACACGAACATGCTGAAAATATTAACTTAATAGGTGAAGAAAAAAAGTTTGTTTTAAAGACACCTGAAGCAAGTATGAGTGATATGGGTGGTGATACTACACCTCCTCCCGCACCTGAACCATCACCTGAAGGTGGTGAAGATTTAGGTTTAGATATGGATTTAGATTTGGAAACCCCTGAAGGTGGTGAAGAAGAATTAGATTTAGATATGGATTTGGGTGGTGAAGAGCCATTAGAAGGAGGTGACGACGACGAAGACACCTCTTTTAAAACAATTCAAAAATTAACAGGTAAGTTAGGTCAAAAACTAAGAACTCTTGACTCACAAGAAGGTCTAACATCTGAAAATATTAAATACGTATTAAATTCAATCATTTCCGCAGTTGACTTAGAAAAATTAGACGAAGAAGATAAAGATGATATTTTAGCTAATTTTGAAGAAGAGATTGACTATGATGATATGGAAGGTGATTTAGATTTAGGTGGTGAAGATGAGATGGACTTAGACTTGGATATGGACGTGGAAGAAGAACCTGTTGCCGATGAAGAATTGGCTGAGGGTAGTATGTACTTACAAAGTCCTCATGATGGTCAGTGGATGGATGAGTTTGATAGACCATATGGTGGGGAGTTTGATTTTGAATATGAAGACGATGAGGAATTTGGTCCTGACGACTTTGAAAAATTACTAGGTATATTACCTGACAACCAAAAAGTCTTTAGTAGAGAAAGACCTGATTTGTATGATAAATACGCAAAATTAGGACCTATTAAACTACGTAGAAGAAAGGGTGACTCACCTATTGATACTGTATTGGATGAGGTTTTTGCCGAATCAAAGGTTGATAAGGTATTATCTAAGTATTTTGTTATTTCCGAAGAAGAAAAAAAGAAAAATGATAATAAAAACGTTATGAGGTTTATTACGGAAAAAGTTCAAAAAGTAAAAGTTAAAAATGAAATCAAAGAAATGTCTAAAACTTTTGAACAAGAACTAACTTCTGAGTTTTTAATGAAGGAAAATAAAAACACTAAGTTCTTAGGTAAGACTAATAAAAACAACTTAGTCTTTGAAATTGACGGTAAACAACTTAAGGTATCACCTAATGGAGAATTGCTATGAGGTTAATCTACGTCAACGAGTTGGGTCCCAACTATAAGGGGGATAATATATATGAGTTTATATTCTCTGACGTAGAAGAAGTATGGGGTGATGAGTGGGATGCTGAACCAGCTTCAGGTCGACCATCACCCCCAAACATTGAATACATTAAGAAAGTTGGTGTTTTGAGAAACTCAGATATTGAGTTGGAACTAGTTCAAAACTCTGACTTTTTTTCTGTTTATGACGCAGTTGAAGATGTTATTGCGTTGGGTTGGGAAAAATCAGATTCTGAACATGTTATTGACGACAACTATACTCGTCTTGTCTTCAGATATGGTGATTCTGTAAAATCCGTAGAAGATAAATTATACGAAAGAGATATTGTTCTTTCTTATGAAAAAAGTTTTGTGACACATGAAGAATAAAGAACATAAAATAGTACGACTACTAGATGAGGGATTTTCTTATGATACTATTAAGAAAATGAACGACTACCATCTTAATAAGATTTATAAAAAACTTGTTAATGAGGAGGAAACCTCTACTGTGCAAAAGACAACATACAGTAAGTCTGAGGTACAACAGATGAAAGATAAAAGCGGAGGACTAAATGTTAATGGTACCGTTACACCTAACGATGATGGTTCAGTAACGGTAACTCAAGAAATGGGAGAGGAAGATTCCGCAGCATTAGATAAAATGGCGAACTTAGACCCTAACGAAGACCCAAATCCTGAAGGTAATGAAGATGGACCATCAGATAATATGAATGCTAATGATGGTATGGGTATCTTTGAAGATATTAATGAAGAGGAAGTTTTGGAGGCATTATTCGGTAAACCTAAAATGAAAACTCCAATAACTACATTAGGTATGTTTGAAGGTGAAGTTGACGAAAAATTTGAGTCAAAATCACAACAAAGGTTATTTTATGCCAAGTGTGAAGAAGAGGGACCAAAATCAAAGTGGTGTAAAATGGCCAAAGAGTTTTCTGACGACACTAAAGATTTTGACTCATTACCTGAAAAAGTAAACGAAGGTACAAAATGTTGGAAAGGGTATGAAAAGAAAGGTATGAAAACTATGTTTGGGAAAAGAGTTCCTAACTGTGTTAAAAAAGAAAGTAATGAAGATAAAATTAGACAAATTGAGGAAAGTATTGTATCTTTGATTAAGAAAACAAAAGGTAAGATGTTTACAAAAGGAGATATTCTTTCTGAGCAACCGAGTATTGCACCTGCAAGACCTACGGTTAAACCTGGTGTTAAACCTGAAAGAGGTACACCTTACAAACCAAAACATAGTCCAAAACCTAAAGCGGGTACTGAAATTGCACCTGCAAGACCTACGGTTAAACCTGGTGTTAAACCTGAAAGAGGTACACCTTACAAACCAAAACATAGTCCAAAACCTAAAGCAGGTGAGGAGAGAGGATTACCAGAATTCCTTAAATTTAGTAATTTAAATATACAGTTTAGAGATGAGTAAGTCAGTAAAACAAATTATGTCTCGTTTGAAAGAAGCGATTGAATATGACGGTCCTGAAAGAATGGACAGAGAAGTTGAAAGAAAAATCTCTAGCGGTGAAACTCCTTTATCTGATAACCCTGCGTTACCTGGTAAAGATGAGGACGAATTTGATAATTCATTTGCCGAGTTAGTTGCATCTGAAAGATTTAAAGAAGTTGTTGAAACAGTAAAGCGTTACACTGGTATGCAAGACGTATCAGGACCAAACGCTTTTATGCAACTTCAGATGATGTTACAACAGGCAGTACAAACAGTTAAATCTATTGAATCTAATAACGAAGGTTATTTGGAGCAGTTAGCCGTTGATTTGGTAAAACAAGAATTATCTATTCCTGATGATGCGTTCCAATACGATGTAGAACTGCAATCAATGCCGGGTCAGATTGATACATCTAAAATGATATCCGAACCTGAAGAATTAGACGATGAAGAGGTACAACAACAGTTTGGTGTTGATGCTGATGAGGCTGAAGATGACTTAGAAAACTTTATGGCCGCCTTCGAAAAGTTCGATTTAGAAAAAGCAAAAAGAAGGTTTATTAACTCACTAATTCAAGGGGCGTCTAAAAAGGGTCACTATATGTTTCACATGGTTGAAGAACAATTAAATACTATTAATCCTCAACTTTTAAATCTATATGGTGTTTTAATGTCAATTAATGATTTATTATATTGGATTGTCCCCGACCAAATGGTTATGTCAGCGGCGGGAAGTGGAGAAGGAGTACAAGGGTCTGAAGAAGTTGACGACACTACTGACCCTCCAACGATTAGGGCTAAGGGTTTATTCTTCCCTGTATTGATACATGAACTTATTAAAGGTGTGTATGAAGTATTAGGGACCGCGGGATTACCTGACGACCCTAAGGCCGCTGAAATGGTTATGGGTCAAACTGATACATTACCTTATGAGGTATGGGATTTGAGATTGGGTCCGGTTATATGGAACAAATTTAAAGCGTCTTACCCTGAAAAGTTATTTGATGACGATATGAGGGAAATTCAGAACTACCTATTTTCTCGTTTCTCTGCGTTATCTACAGATGAATTTTTTGAAGTTGCAAGAATGATATTGTCAGGTTCAGATGAAGGTAAACAATTAGTAGATAAAATGGTTAGTGAAATCATTTCAGAGTTAAAACAACAGGAATATGATGATGCAATGTCACAATACCGTGATGATGATGACGATATGGACTTAGATGACCTATTAGGTGATTTAGGTATTTCTTTAACATAAAACTTTATTAAAATGTCTATATGGCGTTAACAAAAGAAAAAGTATTATTAGAGTATGCGAGGTGTGTAAAAGACACCTCGTATGCGTTAAAGACATATCTACAGACATATGACAATACACAGTCAAAATATGTTCCGTTACAGTTATTTCCTGACCAAGAACATCTAATAAATGATTACGATACTCACGAAGAAAATATCGCTCTTAAGTATAGACAGGCAGGTGTATCAACAGTAACATCCGCATGGATATCAAAAAAATTAGTTACTGCTTCAAAAACAAAACCTGAAAAAATTCTTATTATTGCCAACAAACTTGACACCTCAGTTGAGATGGCGGGTAAGATACGAGCTTTTATCGACCAATGGCCGAGCTGGTTTGGTATCAGCTTCTCCAATGAAAAAAATTCACAGAGACATTACAAACTAAATAACGGTTGTGAGGTAAAATCAGTCGCGACATCTAAAGATGCCCTTCGTGGATATACACCAACAATTCTCGTATTTGATGAGGCGGCTTTTATTGAGGCGGACAATGATTTCTGGTCCGCATGTATGGCCTCACTTTCTACAGGTGGTAAAGTAATTGTAATATCCACACCTAACGGTTTTGACCCCATATATTATTCTATCTATGACCAGTGTTTAAGAGGAATGAACGATTTTAAAATTACAGAAATGTATTGGTATCGTGACCCTCGTTACGCGAAAGATTTAAAACTAATTAAATGTAATGATATTGTTCATTACATGTTGAATAGGGAAGACTACAACGACGATGAAATAATTATTGATTATTCACACACAAACCCTATGGAAAGGGATTTTGAGGAAATTAAAACCCATTTCTTAGATGGTTATAAACCTTATTCTACATGGTTTGAGGGAATGTCTAAAAAACTTAAGTTTGATAGACGTAAGATTGCTCAGGAATTGGAGTGTAATTTCTTAGGTTCAGGTGATAATGTTATCCCATCAGACACTGTAGAAAAGATAAAAGAAAATTTTATTCGTGACCCTGAAAACAAATTTATGGGAGGTGCATTATGGCAATGGAAAGAACCAGTTGTTGGACACAAATATATTATGGGTATTGATGTTTCTCGTGGGGATAGTGAAGACTTCACAACATTCTGTATTATAGATTTTGATGAAAGAGAACAGGTGTTAGAATATCTGGGTAAGATACCTCCCGATGTAGCTGCTGAAGTGGCATATAAATGGGCTACAATGTATTCTGCGTTTATTGTAATTGATATTACAGGTGGTATGGGTGTGTCTACAGCACGTAAGCTTCAGGAGATGAATTATAAGGACTTATATGTTGAGGGAACTAACACCGCTGACAAATGGAAGTATAACCCAAAAACTATAGAAAAAATACCAGGTTTAAATTTTAATTCAAAAAGAGTTCAGATTGTGGCATCTTTTGAGGAGGCGTTGCGACATAATTTCGTTGTACGTTCTTCTCGTTTAATGAATGAATTAAACACATTTGTATATGTGAACGGTAGACCTGACCACATAAAAGGACAACACGATGACCTTATAATGGCAATGGCTATGGCAATATATGTGGGGGAAAACTCGTTCACGCAACTTGAAAAAGTGACTGAACAAACAAAGGCAATGATGGAAAGTTGGATGGTTAACGAGACTCCGGTTAAGAACAGTTCAAAAGAGTTTAATCCGGGATTACCTATGATGCCGAATAATGTAAACGACCACAGAAGACCCAATGGTTTCACACAGAAAGATTATCAAGATTATGGGTGGTTATTCGGTGGAGGAAGAAGATAAACTTTAATTAATTCAAGTAAAGTTTATATTTATCTAAAAAAACGATGGCTGACAATACTAATTATACAATATGGCAACGATTAACAAAGGTATTTGGTCCTGATTCTACTTTAGACCAACAAGCACCTGTTTATCAGTTTGACAAAAAACAGATTTTAAAAACTCCCGATAAAAAAGAATACGAGAGGGAAAAATTACAAGCACAACAAACTTTATATCTAGGACAACAATGGCAAAAGATAGAAAATAACCTTTATACTCAAGCCGTTTATTATGAACCAACAAGATTAGCATCGTTTTATGATTACGAAAGTATGGAGTACACTCCTGAAATTTCGGCTGCTTTAGATATATACTCTGAAGAGAGTACTACACCAGATGAGGACGGATATATCCTTCAAATATATTCTGAGAGTAAAAGAATAAAATCTGTCTTAGGTGACTTATTTAACAATAGACTTGATATAAACGTAAATTTACCTATGTGGACACGTAATACGTGTAAGTATGGTGATAATTTTGTTTATCTTAAACTCAGTCCCGAAAAAGGTGTTATGGGTGCACAACAATTACCTAATATTGAGATTACGCGTCAGGAAAGAGGTATGAAAATTAAACCTGAAAGAAATAGTACTGACACTGATAATGATTCCTTAAAGTTCTTATGGCAAAATAAAGATATTGAATTTAACACATGGGAAGTGGCTCACTTCAGATTGTTAGGTGATGATAGAAAATTACCTTATGGTACATCTATGTTAGAAAAAGGTAGACGTATTTGGAAACAATTGATTTTATCGGAGGATGCGATGTTAATATACAGAACATCAAGAGCCCCCGAAAGACGTGTATTTAAAGTATTTGTTGGTAATATGGATGATAAAGACGTTGAGCCATACGTAAACAGAGTCGCTAATAAGTTTAAAAGAGACCAAGTAGTAGATTCTCAGAATGGTAATGTTGATTTACGTTACAATCAAATGGCCGTTGACCAAGATTACTTTATACCTGTTCGCGACCCTAACGCACCAAACCCAATTGACACCCTACCAGGGGCTCAGAATTTGTCAGAAATAGCTGATATTGAATATATTCAGAAAAAACTTTTAACTTCTTTAAGAGTACCAAAAGCATTCTTAGGTTTTGAAGAAGTTGTAGGTGACGGTAAAAATCTATCTTTACAAGATATTCGTTTTGCACGTACCATTAATAGGATACAAAAATCTATGATACAGGAGTTGAATAAAATCGCAATTATTCACTTATATCTATTAGGTTTTGAGGATGAATTAGGCAACTTTACATTAGGATTAACTAACCCATCAACACAAGCCGACTTACTTAAGGTTGAACAATGGCAACAAAAGATTCAACTTTATAGAGATGCGGTTACTGACCCTGGTAACGGTATATTACCTGTATCGTCGTCTTGGGCTAAGAAACATATTCTTGGATTTAGTGACGAGGAAATTAAACTTGATTTACAACAACAAAGAATAGAAAGGGCAGTTGCATCTGAACTTGAAAAGACACCTGAAGTTATCGGTAAAACAGGTATATTCGCAAACATTGATAAGTTATATGGTAACAAACCTGGTGAGGGTGGTGATGCCGAAGGCGGTGAAACTACAGATACTGGAATGGGTGACTTAGGAGGTGCTCCACCATCAGGTGGGGGAGGTTTAGACTTTGGTGGTGATTTAGGTGGTGGTGATTTAGGTGGTGATGATTTAGGTGGTGGAGATGAAGGAGGTGGAGAAGCACCAGAAGAGGTACCAGTAGAAAGATTTGTAAGAAATAAAGATTTAGATTTATTAGTTGAGGACGACCTAATTAACGGAAAAAGTATTTTGGATTTATCAAAAGGTAGACATTCACTAGGTGAAATTGAGGATAAATTGAACGCATTACTAAAAGATTGATATTTATTAAAAAAATAATGTTATGAGTTCATTCGGAATAATAAAAACTAAAATAGAAAGATTGTTAGAAAGTAGTTACGGTAAACCGTCCTTCAAAGATAATCTTAAAGGGTTTGCGTCCCACGTAATAAAGAATAAATCAATATCTGAGGCGTATTACCTTTATGATGAATTATCATCTGAAAAAGGTTTAAATGAAAGTATTGTTGATGATTACATTACAGAATCTTTTGACCACTTAAAGACTATTATAGACAATAATAAGAAAAAAATAGAAGAATTAAGTGAGTGGATAAATGACCTACTTAAAGAGGATGTTGACAACAACTACGAAGATATTGACAAACAAATTTATACTAAAAACGTAGTTAAAGAATTGGAGTCCTTGTTGGAGTCAAAACAGAGAATTAAAAGAACTTTATTATCAAAAAAAGTTACCGAAGAAAATAGAAATATAAATTTACCAATATCTTCTATGATGTCAATCGCCAACAAAACACTTAATAAAGAAATAGAGACGTTAAGTGAAGAAGAAAAAAAAGAACTTAATTTCTACACCTCATTAAAAGGTAAAAACTTAACTGAAGAGATAGAAAAAACTAAAAAACAAATTTTAGAAAAGTTACAGGTAAACCTAAATGAGTCTACCGATACAGATTTAAAAGACAAAATTCAGAAAACAATAAACAAAATCAATGAGTCTAAACAAACATTAACCTCATTGTATAAATTAAAACAATTAGAAAAAGGATTATGACTACAATTAAAGATTTCGTATTAAGAATTTACAACCTATGTAAAGATTGGGTTGTCGCTAACGGTATTGAAGGTATCGTTGGATTACTCTTAGGTTTATTCCTGTGGACTACAGGTCAGAAAATTTTCGCGGGTGTTGCCTTCGGTGTTTTCTTTACCAGAAACTGGGACCTTTTAAAAGGGTGGGTTTTAAGTAAACTAAAGTGAAAAAATTTTTCATGTCCTTAATGGGTGATGTGGATGGTCAAAAATCATCTAAAAGATTTATTACCATCTTAGCATTTTTTATGATGTGTATCGCCTTCCTTGCAAATATCTTTATGGATATACCTCTACAACAATTTGTTTGGGATGGTATGATGTATATAGTAGGTGCGGGATTAGGATTTACAACAATTGAAAAGTTCTCCCGAAATAGGGGGTCAGAAGAATAAAAAAAAGGGACTCATTCAGAGTCCCTTTTTTTATTTACATAAATTGCTTTCTTTTTTTCTTCTCTTCGTATTACAGAATCTTTAGTATATTCTTGATTATCTCTAATCTTTTGCATTTGTTTAGTCCTATGCGCTTTGTACTTATACTCTTTAAGCGCCCTTTCTATATTACCTTTTTTAACTTTTACTATTAGCATTATATATAAATATGACTTTTTTTGACATAAGACTAATAATATACTATATTTTACTTAAATAAATAAACTTTAAGTAAAGATGGGATTATATGAAGAAGGGAAAAACGGCACAAATAAAATTATTTAGTGATGCAAAATGTTATTACGGAACTGTAGATGCAAAAAATTTAAAAACAGTATATGTAGTGTTACAATCGTGGGTAGAACCCATAAAAGAATTTGAAAATTGGGATAGAGCCACTGGTATATTAGAAAGGAATATCAAACACGCACTTATTGAGGTTGTTGACCCTGAGCTATTTGAGAAGTTTAATATAGTAGATTTGGACTTGAGGAGTAGTGGGATACAAAAGGGGAAAAGGAGTTTTATGAATTTAGAAATAACTCTGTATGTTAAAAATCATATGGATTTTAAGTCACCAATACTAAAAGACAAAATTAAAACAATCATTAATGGAGTATATACTGATTGTTTGAAAGGTATGAAATACTTTAAAGTACATAAGAGTAAAACGACAAAAGAGTTGGTCTGATATATTTATAAAGAAAAAACATGAATATATTAGGACCAAACGATACGGGTAGGGGTATTTTAGTTGAGTGGGACGCAGGAACAATTAACCCGCACGATAGTCGTAACGCAGAAGTGATTAGAGAATCCTATGGTCATTTAGACCATTCAAAACCTTTTGAGTTTTACGCCACTTTACAGAAGTATGACACCCCCAACCGTAACGGAAGGGTATATCCTGAAAAGATATTAAGGAGAGAGGCTGACGCATATAACAAAGCGATTCAAAAAGGATTGTCTATCTCAGAACTTAACCACCCTGAATCATCATTAATTGATTTGGACAGAGTATCACACCTTATCACTGAGATATGGTGGGAAGGTAATACTCTTATGGGTAAGATAAAACTTTTAACTTCACCAGGTTTTCACGAAAGAGGTGTGGTGTCTTGTCCTGGTGACCAAGCAGCCAATCTAATGAGACAAGGTGTTACTATGGGTGTTTCTTCTCGTGGTGTAGGTTCACTCGTAAAGAAGGGGGAAAGAAATGAAGTACAGGATGATTTTGAATTAATCTGTTTTGACTTGGTGTCGTCACCTTCTACACCAGGAGCATACCTTTTCTTAAATAAAGACGACAGAGGTAAATATGAGGAGAACTTGGAAGAAGAGACTCAACTACGTTCACAGGAACCAAGAATTGACGGTGGATTAGGTGCAAGTGTTGACTTAATGAAAAGACTTTCCGATTATTTAGGTTATTAAACCTTATTAAAAATAATTACTATGGACGAAAAATATTTTGTTGCAAAGGTACAGTATGACCTTCCTGATGAGAACTCAGGTAAAATCAAAAAGATTAGAGAAGAGAAGTTGGTTAAGGGGTATAACGTTACCGATGTAGAAGCTAAAGTGACACAAAACTTCAAAGACTTTACGTATGATTGGAGAATCACAGCATGTGCAGAAAGTAAAATTGACGAAGTTTACGAGTAATATCGTATGTAGACACGAAAGTATATAAATATCGTATACAGGTACGAAAATTTTTTAAATCGGGGGAAACCCCGATTTTTTTTTGCTAAAAGTTATAAAAAAAACACTTTTTTATTATTAGACATATTTATATGTAATAATAAACGATTGCTAAATATTAAAAATGGCAGAAAAAAACTTAGTTGAAGAAGCTTTATTGCAAATGGAAAACTTGCAAGAGGCTATTACAAACAATGCAAAAGGAATACTTGCTTCTACTATGAAGGAAGAAATCAGCGAATTAGTAAAAGAATCTTTATCTGAAGAAGATGAGATTGAACTTTCTGATACTGAAATATCTGAACAAGGAGAACTTGAATTAGATATGGATGTTGAGGATGAAGATGAAGGTGAGGAAGAAGGTCTTGAATTAGACTTAGACGACGCACTTTCTGATAATGAAGAAGACGAAGAGTTGGAAATGGGTGATGAGGAAATGTTAATGACTGATTTACCTGGTGACGACTTGGAAGTTGACGACGAAGAAGAAGTTCTTTTACCACTCGATTTAACTGCAGCTTCTGACGACGAAATCTTAAAGGTCTTTAAGGCTATGGGTGAAGATGATGGTATCATTGTTAAACAAGACGGTGATGATGTTCATTTGGCCGATACCGAAACAGACGCAGAATATGTGATTCAGTTAGGTGAATCAGAAGATGAAGAAGAAGTTATGGAAACTGAAGACGAAGTGTCTGAAGGTGACGAAGCTTACGAAGAAGAAGACGTTGTATATGAAATCGAAATTGGTGAAGAAGAAGAAGCTTACGAAGAAGAAGAAACTCATGAAGAAATGGGTGAAGGTTGGGGAGGTAAGAAAGGTGACGACTCTAAGTCTCACAAAGATTACGAAACCACTGAAGAAGAAATGTCTGAAGAAGAGGAAGAAATGACCGAAAGAAGTTTAGCTCAAGGTCAAAGAGCCTCTTCAGAAAAGAGTAAGGGTTTACCAAAACCAAAAACTATTCCAAACAAATCTCGTTATAATGAGTCAGTTCAAAAAGAACTAACTCAACTTAGAGAAAAGAATGAAGAGTACAGAAAAGCGCTCAACATCTTTAAGGAAAAGTTAAATGAGGTCGCGGTATTTAATTCTAACTTGGCATACGCTACTCGTTTGTTCACAGAACATTCTACAACGAAGCAAGAAAAAATAAATATATTAAGACGTTTCGATGGTGTCGAAACTCTTAAAGAATCAAAATCTCTTTATAAGACAGTTAAAGAAGACTTGGGAGGTAAGGAACAAAATGTTGTTACTGAATCAGTACAATCTAAAGTTACTAAGACACCTACTAAGGGTTCTGCTAACAATCTAATTGAGAGTAAAACTTATGAAAATCCTCAGTTCTTAAGAATGAAAGATTTAATGAGTAAATTAAAATAAAAATAAAATCCTTAAAAAATTATTAAAATGGGAGCATTATTAGAATCAGGTCTAGTTGGTAACATCGGTCTTAAGCACTTAAAAGTTATCAAGGAAGACACAATCAACAAGTGGGACAAGTTAGGGTTCCTCGACGGACTTAAGGGTCACTTAAAAGAAAATATGGCGCAGTTGTATGAAAACCAAGCGTCTCATTTGATAAACGAAGCAGCTGCTTCTGACAGTTCAGGTTCTTTTGAAACTGTTGTTTTCCCAATCGTAAGAAGAGTTTTCTCTAAGTTATTGGCTAACGACATCGTTTCTGTACAGGCTATGAACCTACCAATCGGTAAGTTGTTCTACTTTGTACCAAAGATTCAGAACAGAAATTCTGACGGTTCACACATCCCTCCATTCGGAGCACCAGGTGGTCCTACATCAAGCACTTCAGGTTACACTAATGCAACAAACTTGTATGACCGTTTCTACGAAGGTGAAATCCCTGAGGATGACCCAGCAGGATTGTTTGACTACTCTAAAGGTAAGTTTAGTGATGTAACAAAGTCATTGACCGCTGTTAAGTGGAGTGATGGTGAGTTAGTAGTCGGTTCATTGGGTTCAGACTACACAGGTCTTAACGTAAAAGAAATCTTAGTTGCATTATCAGGTTTCTCAAACGCAGGTGCTGGTAAGTTAATCGGACCTGACGGTAACGCTATGGACACTGAAGAATTCCTTTCTTCATTGCAAGTTTACTACACAGGTGCAACCAAAACTTATTTACCATTCAGAGTTGTAACTCAGAAGTATGGTAAGGGTATCGTTCAGTACGGTTCATCTACACCAACTACATTCCCAAGTGATGGACCTGGTGGTTCATATGATAACATTTGCGATGCTAATGGTGTCATCTACTTGTCTATTGATAGTAGTGTACCAGTTGCACTTGGTGGTACTGCCACTGTTGACGGTTATACTGGACAGACAGTCACTGCATGGACTTTACAAGCTGATTACAGAATCTACGAAACATTGGAATTCGAAGACGCTATCGGTGAAGTTTCGTTTGACTTAGAGGCTGTTACTGTTTCTGTAACAGAAAGAAAGTTAAGAGCTCAGTGGTCACCAGAACTCGCTCAAGACGTTTCAGCGTTCCACAACATTGACGCTGAGGCTGAATTGACAGCATTGTTGTCAGAGCAGGTTGCGGCTGAAATCGACCGTGAAATCTTAAGAGACTTAAGAAAAGGTGCGGCTTGGACATTAAGATGGGACTACGATGGATGGAGAAAGTTAAACACTACTTCAACTGCGTACAACCAAAAGGATTGGAATCAGACATTGATTACAGCAATCAATCAGATTTCTGCTCAAATCCATAAGTCTACTTTAAGAGGTGGTGCTAACTGGATTGTTGTCTCTTCTGAGATTTCAGCAATCTTTGACGACCTTGAGTACTTCCACGTTTCAAACGCGGCTCCTGACCAGGACCAGTACAACATGGGTATCGAAAGAGTAGGTACATTATCAGGTAGATATCAGGTTTACCGTGACCCTTACTTCCCACCAAACACAGTATTGTTGGGACACAAAGGTTCATCGTTACTTGATACAGGATATGTATACGCTCCATACGTACCTCTTCAGTTGACACCAACAATGTATAACCCATTCAACTTCACACCAATCAAGGGTATCATGACAAGATACGCTAAGAAGATGGTGAACAACAGATTCTACGGTAGAATCATGGTTGATGGTGTTAGAACATTTGACCTAAGAGAGTTAAGATAATTTATATCTTAGTAAAAATAGAAAGGGAGACTTCGGTCTCCCTTTTTTATTTACCACATTTTCTATAATTAGACCTTTCTGATTTACAAATTTTAGAATCTTCACCAAATGACTTACAACGTAATTCCATTAATTCTTTTCTATTATATTTAAATTTATCACAATCATTTGATTTATGTCCTTTTAAAACCTCACTTGTAATTTCATATTGTAGTGTGAGTATTTTACTAATTAAATCATTTTTGCCCATCATTAATGTCTTCTTGTGGTAAAGGTTGTGGTGTAGTTAGTATTCTAATTGCCTTTGATACGACTTCAGACTCTTCTATATTATATAATCCTCTATTGTGTGCGTGTCGTGTTGCATGAACTAAACAAAATAGAGCTTGGTCTAAGTTCATATCATCAATAAATTTATTTAATTCGTGTTGTTCGCTATAATTTATTGTATTAAATAATGTGTTTATGTTTTCGTCTTGTTCTTCCATGATAAATGATATTTACCTAATATTTATAAAAAAAGTAACACAAAGTCAAATGGATAATTATATTTTATCAGAAGATTTAGCGGTATGGTTCGGTAAAAAGAAAAAAAAGAAAGGTTCTAAACAACCTAAGGGACCGTGGGTTAATATTTGTAAAAAAAAGAAGGGTGGAGGACATCCATCATGTGGTAGAAAAGATGCTGATAAAGGCGCGTACCCTGTATGTAGAGCTGCGGGTGTTGCGGGTAAAATGTCACAAGAAGCTAAAGACTCCGCCTGTAGAAGGAAAAGGGAGAAGGAAAGAAAAGACACACAAACAGGTAAGGGTCAAAAACCAACAAGAATTAAAGTTAAAAACTTTAATAAAAAAAAATCTAAAAACGAAAATGTAATGTTAGAAAGATATATTAAAGGTATTGTTTTAAAAGAACAAATGTCAAAAGAATTAAAG
>UEXM01001609.1_pt1 | contig 16882 bp, 11 predicted proteins | sample 1796661 | NCBI WGS metagenome assembly UEXM01 (sample SAMEA4772469, study PRJEB27181) | metagenome | reverse complement strand
CTGCAACGGCTCTCTTTTGATTGTAAGAACCAAGAGCTACTTTTTTTAAACCTTCTAAGTAAGTGTTAGCCAACCAAGCTCTTAATTGTTTATCATTTTCTATATCTAAATAAGAATCGTCCCAGCCATTGCCAGGAACCATGTTTAATGGAGTGTCAGATATTACGGTGTCATATATCATAGACATCATATCTTCTCTACCCATAGTGTTAAACATACCATTTAACTGGTATTTATAATTAGTTTCTAAAGCGTTTTCTATTTTAGCGCCACCATTTTGTGCTTTGTTAGTTAAATCCATTATCTGATTAAAGCCAACATTGTTTACTAAATGATAATTGTATGCAGTGTCTTTTTCAAAATCAGAAAAAGGTATATAATCTCCGTCGTGGTTTATTTGAAAAGTTCCTGTGGGTTCTATAACAATATCAAAATCATTATTTTTAAACAAAGAATTTAAGTTATCTGTATTACCATTTATAATAGAAGCTTCACTTATTCTATTGTTTTTAGTATCATCATAGTACTGTTCTCTTTTTTGCTTAAAAAGATCTAAATTTTCACTAAGCGCTTTGAAAGAACCATTTATCTCATTCATTGTAGATATAGCCTTCATATAAGCTGGATCATCAGCGTCTAGCTCTGAAGCTGTTCTAGCAGCCTTAGCATATTTGTTTCTGTTTGAAATTAAAAAGTTATTAACTTCGTCTCTCATACCAGGTTCAACTTTAGCTACATCTATAGTGTCCATGCTATTTACATAGTTCTTTAGCTCAGCTTCATCTTGGTTTCTTTGATACTGAGCTTGTCTAAGAGCCCTAGCAACTGCCTCGGTATCATAACCAGCTTGAAGCCCAGCGTTAAAACCACCTTGTATGTTTGAAAAAGTATCTGCGGCTATGCCCGCGCCTTTTATTAATGCTTGATTTGCCATATTAAATTATTTATAAACCCATACCCATGAAAGTTCCACCTTCGTCAATGTGTTGACCAAGACCACCAGCCATTTGACCAACTCCACCTGTTATAGAAGCTGTCGCGGCGTCTCTAGCAGCGTTTGCAGCGCCAAGTCTCTGTTGTGACATACCTAGTAATGTTTCTGTTTTATCTTTTTCTGCTGCTCTAGCGTTTTGAGCACCTTGCAATTCTGCATTTTGAATACTCATTCTTCCACCTGCGGCTTTCATTTGATTAGCTTGTTCTTGTTGACCTATACTTACAGCTGATTGTTGCGCTTGTTGATTAGCAGAACCAGCTAAAGCTTGCGCCATTGCAGCAATACCAGATCCACCAGCTGCGCCAGCCATATTACCCATAATATTAGCTTGACTTTGCTGAGCCTGTTCTCTTGCAAAATCTGCTGCTTGTGTATTAACCGAAAGGTCTTCGTAAGCGTTATCTAGGTTTGCCGCTAAGTTAGATGTATCTAGGTTTTCATACCTAGCCTTGTTTCTATTCATTTCAGCTTGAGCCTCTCTTTGTTCTTTTTTTCTTTTACCAGAGCCTATTATACCACCGGCTACACCCATAAGCCCACCGACTCCTTGAGATATTAGTGCTCCCGCCATTTTTACAGGTGATTTTTTATATAATCCTTGTGCCATTTTAATTAGTGTTTATCTTATTATAATTACAGGTTATTTACTACTTTCAAATATTTCTGATCCTACTGAAAATAATTCAACCTCTATTGTTTTGTCGTTTCTAAATTGTGCCTCTGCGTAATAACCTTTTAAATTAGAAGTATTACCCTCTGAATCTTTTGTAAAAAATATATAACTAGTATTAGTTGGTGGGCTAACACTTGTGTCTATTTGAGCTGTTACCGTTACGGTTCCATTAGCGTTTATAACTATAGAAGTTACTAGACCTATTTCTACTATTTCATCATTTGCAGCTAAATAATAAACAGTATCACCAACTTGTAGTGATACGTTTACTGCTGTAGGAAATGTTAATGTTATTGGCTGTGTAGGCATAATTTATTCTATTAAGGTGTGCAAGTTAAATTAGTTAATGCTATTGTAGCTCCTCCATCACCTTGATCACTACTTACAGGTGTTTGTCGAGTACCACATTGTGTAACGGAAGTACCACGGCCGACTGTTATTGTTTTTTCAGCTAGTGTTATACAGTCAAAGTAAGTTACATCAACTGATTGAAACTTAACATTTGCGTGATTGTAAGCTATTGTCCATGTAGCGCAAGTAGCATCAACACCAGATAAATCACAAACATCACCACTAGCTGCTATAGACAAAGAGCCAGTCACAGTAGGCGTTGGTGTTTGTAAAGCGCAAATAGAAAAATCATTCATGCCTTTAAAAACATACAGTTGTCTTTTTATTTTCTCTATACAATCTAAGTAAGTTATAGAACCACCATCATTACCAACAGTTACATTAAACTCTTTGCAAGGATTAGAGCTACCTATTGTTAATAAGCTAGTTAAGTCTAAAGTGTAAGTCACATTGCTATCACCATATCTTTGTATTGAACCTGGATCTACTTTTACAGTAGCTGTTGTATTTGAGGAGTCTAAAGTAGCCACTGTAGGTAAAGCTACCGAGCTACCTTTTTGATTAGTAAATCTAAGAGTTGCTTGATTTGTTACGCCTGAAACCGTTGCTGCAGGTACAGTAACAGCTGGTGAAACTGTTATGTTGTTACCGCTTACATTAGTAACAGTACAAGCAGGTGGATTACCGGTTGTAGCAAGTTGAAAACCGTCTGAATTAGACTCAACACGCATACCTGTAGTTATACCTGTAGAACTGTTAACTGGTATTGTTGTACTATTGTTTACAGCAGCAGTATTATAAGTAATAACATCTGGAAAGTTAGTCCACGAGGCAGTCGGATTGTTGACTAGAGACATTGCAGCTCCATTAGAAGCAACAACAGTCCATGTTATATTATTAGTATAAGCTACAGAATTTAATTCAGGTGTTAAATTAGCTACAGAACTTCTAGTTAATGGGCTTCCAGTTACATTAAAAGTTTGACCGTTTGACGTACCCGTTGTGTTAAAAGTAAGATCTATATCTGGATATTGATTTAAACAAACTGGATTCGGCTTTGGAAAAGGACTAATTAAGTTACCACCCGCTAAAGTAAGACAATATTGAGCCACTGAAGCAGAAGCAGGTATTGTTATGTTTATATCAAAAAATCCTGAAGTTGGTATTGTTAGCGTAGGAGTTGTTGCATATGTTAATAAATCACCAGCACTGTCAAATGTGTAAAAACTTAGTATTGATCCATTGTTGGATGCTAAAGTGAATGTTGTTGTAGGTACTCCAAAAACCCTCATTATTCTACCGTCACCAGAAGGGTTTAATAACGAAGTATCTAAAGTGTAATTAGTTATTTTAGTTTGAACAACAGCTATTTGAACTGTTTGCGGTATTTTTATTTTAACCACATCTTCATAAACAGAACCAATTGGAAATATATAGTATATCTTGAAGTTAGAATATGTATGGTTACCACTACCGTCGTAAACTTTTGTTTCAACAATGTTGTAATTATCTACAACCATATTCGGTCCGCTATACTCTATTACAAAATTATTTCCAAAATAATAACCACTAGCAGCTGTGTATGTTTTATCTAGTAATAAAATTTGTTCACCACTAGTTCCATTTGATTGATAAGATATTTCTTCAGGTACGGGACTACTACTAACTATAGTCATGTTTGTAGCAATGCCTTCAGCTATATAAGTACCACAAATCTCTATTGAAGAAGGTTTAGCCGCTCCAGCAATACACAAGCCTAAAGTAGTTGCAGTATTAGGCATTGTGAAAGGATTATCAAAAGTAACAGTAACAGTAACGTTTACCCCGTCTTGAGTAAAAACAACAGTGTTTACGTTAGCTAAAGAAGTATTTATCCAGCTAAAATCAGAAGCTGTAACTGTAAAACCTGCGTTAGGTGATATAGTTAAAACAGCTGTCTGATGCGAGGTGTATACATTTGTTCCTCCTGCAACTTGATAAGTTACGTTTGTTATTGTGTAATTGTCAAATGATTGTGTAGCCATTATATCGCGTTCATGTTAGTTATATGTGTTATAACACTGTTTTCAAAAACAACTATTTTGTAAGTATCTGGTAAAGCTGACCATGTACTATTACTTAAAACTTGTTCTCTTGACACTGTAAAATTGCTTGTGCTTGTACCATTGTACACTTGATCTGTTCTATAAACAAAAGATCCTGAGTTTGAGTTTGAACTTAGCGCCGCGCCTTGGTTGTTAAATAAAGTTTGACCTACAGCAACTGCGCCAGAGGCTGAATAACCATAGCTGTAAGCGTATATACCTAGATTTGATATATTTACAACAGAGCTTGAATTTACCCAACTTATTATTGCTGATTTTAAATGAGCAGCTCTTAAAGCTGGATTAGCTTGTGCGTTACCAATAGTGTTAAAGTTTATAGTATAATTACCTTGTCCAGGAATATTTTTAAACCAACCTAAATGAGTATATATGTTAGCGTTTGGAGTAGGTGTACTACAAGCAGCTAGCGTATTATATTGTGTTTTAGCTGATATAGTTCCGTTAGTAACTGTTATAACAAAGTAAGTGTTAGGTACAGATGTTCCTCCAACATTAGCGTTTAAAGCATTGTTATCAGGAGTTGTAGCTGGTTCTATATATAAAAATTTACCGCTTGTTGTTAACTGAGAATTATCCTCATTATAAAGTTGAGTGTTTACGTTTATGCCTTGGTTAGCAAAAAACTTGTAATTGTAAAATTCTTTAATTATATCATTAAAACCATTTGCAAATTGATTATAAAAAGATTCAATATCACATTTTACTAATTGATCTGTGGTTATAGACGTAGTGTTTACAGTTTCAAGCTGTGGGTCTTGTTTTACAGCTGTCCAATGGTACCAGAATTTTTTAGTTGTGTCTGGATTTACAACACCTTCTGTGCTACAACTAGTATCAAGGTTTACTGTTAAACCAAAAGTAGTAGTAGCTCCACCGCTTATAGTTGCAAAACCTAAGCCTTGAGTTTGAAAAGCTGATGAGTCAACATTGTTGTCACAGTTATCTTTATAAAATGTTTTTAAACCTTTTATTTTGTTAAAGTATTTGTTTTCTTTTTTAACAAACTCTTTTATCTGACCTTCTTCCATGTCAGTATTAATATAGTTTGTATACCAACCAGGCGTTACTGTTTCGCTGTTTATTATTGAAGGAGCTATTTGCTGGTGAACAACTTGCTCTATACTTAACCCGCTTAATCCAGTGCTAGTGCCATATTTATATCTTCTTGAATCAGTACCAGCGTAGTTTAAGGTTTTAAAACCTTTTATAGACTCAGTTACATCGTTTATTATTACATTAACAGAACTATCATACTGTGTGCCATAAAAATTATTATAAACAGAGTTAGAAGCATGCTCCCATATTAATCCTTTATTAAAAGTATAATACTTGTCATTTAATGATTCGCCACTTTCTAGTGGATAAAAAACATTACCAGTTTTAGTGTAATAAGATTTTCTACTAGTCCAACCATCAACAGTTTCTTTAAATGATACTGTAGTTGTTTCTATATCGTCAGATTCATCGTTAGATACTTCACAGTGTGTTTTATCTTTTGGTGTCTTAGAAAGCTTATCTTGCCACTCGTCGGTTAAAAAATCTAATGTTAAATTATAGTTTTCTTTGTCATCATTATAGCTTCCAATTATTTTAGTAGAACTAGGTAAGTTGTCTGCAAAAAAGTCTGACATACCTTTTAAAGCTATATTAGTTATACCATCTTGCGATAGTCTAATTACAGCACCCCTGTTTTTATCTGCAAAGTAACTTCTAAAGCCATAGTCAGCAAAAGATTCTGGATTAGTACTAATACCGAATTCACCAGCGTAAGGTGTTGCTTGGCCCAACACAGCTTTGTTCGATGTTACATTAGTACTGCCATCTGCATTAAATAAAGCATCTTTATTAGCTAGTATTCTTAAACACTTATCTTCACATAGAGTTGTTAAGTTCGTGTTTTTAGAGTGAAGCTTTTGAATACTACCATACTCAGGGTTTAAATCTTTAGTTATTGGTTCGGCTTGTATAAATTGATTTAACCTATTTATACCTGCTTGCGAGTTATATATTTGTGAAAATATCAAGCCACTACCTCTTCTTTCTTCTGCATACGGACCTGGGAATATAGTAGAAACTTTAACACCCTTACCTATTTTAGGTGTATTAAAGTCATCTCTTATTCTATCTGACTCTACAGCATTTCCAAAAGAGTATACATTAAAATAAGGTAGTATTTTTGTTTGTCCTTGTAGTTCAGATATAGGATAAGCCTTACTAGCTTCGTAGTATATATCTAAATCAACAGCTTCTTTAGGTTCAGTTTCAAATATAGCTGGATTGCTAGAGGATAATATAGAGTTATCATCACTAACAACTTCTTCTACTATTTGAAAACCACCCACTCTATCTACTCCAAAACCACTCACAGATCCATCACCAACCCATTCTTCCTCTATTCTATCTTTTAATACAAAAAATATAGCTTGGTATTTGTTGGCTTTTATTCCTTGTTGATTACCACAATGCATGGTATATTTACCTCTATACCCGGCGACTCTGTAATGTTCTTTTATCTCGTAAGGTCTTGTTTCAAAACCTTCATAAGCTGTTCCATCTCTACCTATTATTTTTATCAATAACCCTTCTTCAGCGGTAGACATCGGCTTACCAACATACCCAGCCTCTTGCGCATAATACTGTATTTCATTAGACAAAAAGTTTGAATTACCACCACCCGCGAAAACAGCACCTATACCTGGATTATTACCTAGGTGTTTTGGCATTCTATATACATCTCTAAATTTAGTGTGTGGGTTAGAGTTCTGTGGCGAACCACCGAACAGTTTGTTATGTGAACCGTTGCCCCCTGTACCTATTCCTTTAAGTTTTTTCTGATGTCTACAATCATAACCAATTTCACCCTCTTCACCTGGGTCTCTAAGAAAAAATCCATTTCTATCTGCTAGATCAACACTAGAAGTGTCTATGTTTGAACTCGCTGTCGTGGCTTGGTATTTTATTTGGCCTACAACAGCGTATCTTTTATTTGTTAAGTTAAAAGGTCTAACTACGTTAGTTTCAAAATCAGCGTCTCTGTTTATTTTAACAAAAAACCTACCCTCAAACTCTGGTAATCTTTCTTCTACTTTTTTAGTTATATTTATTGTGACATTTGTTCCAGAAGCTAGACCTGACGTACCCATCCAAGAAGCATCACTACCTAGAGGTTTATCAAGATTAACTATGTATTGAATAGTGGTTGCTCCTGAAGGGCCACCACTTGCGACGCCCACGGCATTTGTTCTGTTACCACCTGTAGATATTATAATAGAAACATCTCCATTAAACCCGCTATAAAAATCATTATTAACAGCGGCTGTAGGCCCATCAAATGTTAAATTAGAAAAACCTTGCTCAAATCCAGCTGTAACTTGGCAAGAGTGGATTGCTACAGATTTATTGTTAGTAGCTATAAAATCAGGTGCTTGACTTTGTATGTCTAAAATTTTATATCTACTAGGTCCTATAGAAGGATTGTCATTATCGTGTTGTTTTTTAAGAATTAAATAAGTTTCAAGATCAACTTTGTTTCTTTCCGAAGACGGAAAAGACAACCATATATTACCGTCTTCAGCAAAATAAAATCTATCTAAAGCTAAATTATAGTACTCGTTAGAAGTGTCTTTTATATAATATTTAGCATGAGTTATCCAATTTGGCAAGTTAGGTATTGTTTCTAAACTAGCCGAAAATGAATTAACCTTGTCTGAAGTTTCTTTTCCTAAATTGTAAGTTGCTGATGGATTTGTAAAGACAGGCGTTTGTCTACCGTATTTATCTTGAAAAACTACACCTAATTGATACTTTCTTATTGACTTTATAGATGGTTTTGGCCTTAAAAAATCTTGGTTAACGTCACCTTCAGTACCATCCTCAATATTACCAGGGTGTTGACCTGTGTTAACGCTAAGGCTTAAAGTTGGTTTAGGTACATTAAAGTTTTGTAAATAATTAGCGTATATTAATCTGTTAGCAGATATTTCTTGCGCTTTTGCTACTCTAGGAACGTTATCAAAAACTCTTAACAATTGATTTGATTCAACTGTTTTACCTATTAATTCTGTTGTTAGTTGAAATGTTGTTTTAGTTCTGTCTTTTATTGTGTCTACCACGTATATGTTATTAGAAGTAGAATGCTTATATAATATATCCAACTCTATAACCTCTTCGCTACCCCAATCCCAGTCTTTTAATATTAAAGATCTTATATGGTTTTGCATACCTTCGTTGTAACCGTCTGATGAAAGATATTCAAAATCATCACCTTCAAAAACAGCTTCTGTAAAAGGTGAAAAACAAGAATATTCACCGTTTTCATATTTCCATCTATAGGCAAATCTTGGGAACACAAACTCAAACATTGGGTTTTTTTCTTCTAATAAAACTTCCCAAGTAACTAGTTCATCTAAATTATCTCCAAACCTAAGTATGTTACTTGATATTGACATTATTCTACCAACTATAACAGACGTGTTTATAGACTGAATCTCTATTCTAACCTCGTATTCATCTGTGTTGTTGTTATCATTTATAGCACTACCTTTTAAAACTATATTATCTCCTTGAGTATAAGTAGAAGAAACATCTTGACCAACATTTATTTCAATTGTTTCCATGCTAACAGCATTTCCTGGTGATCCAGCCGCAGCAGGTGGAAATTTAGGAGTGGTAGAGTCTTGGTCTTCAACCCACTCACCATATGTTGGTAAAGATCTATACTCTATAGGTTGAAAATCAGTTGGGGCTTGTGTCACATATGTAAAATTAAACCACTTATCGCCACTTGCTGGAAAATTACCAACAAAATTAAAAGTACAACTAAGTGGTGTTACTCCAGTTCCTGGAACCTCAACTCCAGCAGGAGATCTTGTTGACGTAGACACATCAGCAGTTAAAGTATATAAAGGAGATTTTTTAATAACAGTAATATCCTCCTCAGCAAAATCAACAGAAGATGTTGGGTTAGAATATATAGCTGTAGATTTATTGTAGCTTGGAACTACAGTATGTGTAGTGAAGTTTGTTGAACCAAGTTTCCATTTAGTTATATTAACTTTTTTTGGCTCATTTAAGTTATCGGTAAAATATAATAAATCATCTACTATATTTACACCTGTAATTAAATGTTTTTGATCTTTTGAAAAATTTAATATTCCTTTTGTATCAACAATAACAGGTGAAACTTTACCAGTAGATTGATTAAACTCAGCGATAGCGCTTATGCTAGGACTTGTTCTACTAGCGTCGCTAACTATAAACCAGTATATACACTCTGTTGGTTCATTTCTTATAGAACCAATACAGACAGGATTTACTAAATCACTTATATAAGAAGAAGACCAGTCACCATTAGAAAATGGTTTACCTTTTATTTGAGAATTACCTTTTAAGTTCTGTAAAGCACCAACATTGCTAGACTCGGATGTAGCCACTGTTACGTTTAAAGCATCACGGTATTGTCCATTAGGAACCATTCTCTCATCAAGATCATGATTCATCTTGCCCTGAGTAAAGTTATGAATAAATTCTGGCATATTTTAGTGTTTTATTATCTTAGATTTACCTCTCATTACTTGAGCAAGTTCCTCTGATTTTAAATTTGATAATCTTAATTTAGCTTGGCGTGTTGCCGCAAACTTTTCTTTTTTGAATCTCATTACTAAATACTCTTGAGTGTTTGCTCTTGTTGCTAATATAGCGTAGGCTATATGCTTGTACATTGCTTCTTCAGCAAACTTATGAACTAGCATCTCCGCATCAGTACCTAGTGAATCGCTTATATATTTTAATGTAACTATTTTACCAGTTAAACTAGAGTCAAAAAATATCTTGCCTCTTAAATTATCTATAAAGTAAACTCCATTACTATTTGCAAGTTCAGGATTTAAACCATATCTTCCACCATCTGCTCCTCTGTATCTTTCAAACTCATCTAAAGTGTCATCGTTGGTTACATTTCTATTTGTAGCGGCTTGAAATTTTTCTAATGTTTCTGAATCGTTAGCAGTTAGTAATGTTCCATCACTATCAAACGTATAATCATAAGAAGAGTCTTGTAACAATGCTTCTGGATTACTTGTTTTTCTAGTAGGCATTAATATTCTTTCAACACCATCTGTGTCAACATAACAAAGCTTAACATAATTTACGTAATCATGAGGAAGCTTCATTGCTAAAGAAGGTGGTACTTCTATTTCTTGAGATTTAAAAGATTTTAATGTATCGTAGCTTAGTTCAGCTAAACCTCTTTGAGCATGAAAAGCTACGTCAGTTCTTCTTATCTTAGATATTATTTTATCTTCGCCTACGTATGATATTATAAAATTGTTTATAATATTTTCTAAAGAAATATATTGATAATTACCAAATTGCTCAGAAGCTAATATTTCTTTAAATAAAATAATTAAACCTGTTAACGGTGATCCGTCAGCAGCTTGTATATCTGTATTTACGTTGGTGTTATTAAAAACTAGGTTATAGCTATTGTCTACAGTTGTATCACCTGGATTAGTACCATTATATGAGTAACTGTTTTTATTTACCTCTATGTTGTTTATAAAAACCTGTATATCTACCTGTTGTGTAGGTCTAGTTGGGAAAAAAGCCGTTGTAACTGGACCAACTGTTAAGTTTCCTGCTCCTGCTCCTGTAAAGCTTTGACTCTGGCTATAATAACCTTGTTGTGTACCTGTAAATAATGGCATATCTTATTGTTTTTCTTGTTGTATTGTTTGCATCTCTTCTTGATTTGCAATCTGATAAGTTTGAACCTCTTTTGTAGATAGTCCTGCAAACTCTAATATTTTTTCTACTAACGCAACTTCTTCTGATTGATGTAACTGAAAGTTAACACTAGTTGCAGAGTTATACAAAGCCTCGCCATAAACCATTACATAGCCCCAATTAGGAGCTGTTGGCTTAGCTATTATATTGCAAGTTACACTAGAAGTTATAGTTATAGGAAATACCTGTATTTGTGTCTCTGATGTTTTAATATAAGCAGGTCTAATTAAGTTTGGAGTTGTTAAAGGTGAAGATTGTATCTTTCTTAGATTACCTTTGTTTATGTGCTCTATTGTCACATAAGGGCGATCTGTACTTTGTTTATACATAAGATCACCTAATCTGTAGTTAGCTGGTAATGTACCAACACCACCACCGGCACCCATATTTACGGTTTGGTTAAAAGCTTCAAATATACTTATTTTTTCTTCAAGTATATTTAGCATGTCTGAATATTCTGTGCTGTTTCCATGCAGTCTACCAAATTGGTTTATGTCATAGAAATATTGTTCAAATATATCTAATTGTGCTTGTTCTGCAAATAAGTTAAACTCTTGTGGAGTAACGTAACCACGCTGCTCTTTATTTAACGTACTCAAAACAGTTTGGTAAACGGTATCTACATTTACAGCCATAATTAATAAGGGAATTTTTTATTTAAATATTCTTTTCTTTTGTCGCAACCACAGTCTTTGCCTGTAGCTTCGCTAATCTTTTCAACAACTTTTTTAATACCAGTTGCTTTTGTTATGGCTTCAATAGTGTCGCCAAAACCTTTTTGCTTCATTTTAAACGCCATAATATATATTTAGTAAATACGGCCGTCGTTAGACGACCGTTTTACATTATTTTTATTTTAACTTTTTTGATAAGTTTTTGAATAACTCCATGCCTTCATCTGTTTTAAAGAAAGCCGCTAGAGCGTTCATTGGGTGTTCATCGTAAGGAACAGCACATACTTTTTTACCGTTAGGATAGCTAAAAACTCTTTGATCTGCTGAAAGAGATATTAAGTTGTTTTCAATAAACTTAGCAGCAATGTTTTTTAGTTCAACATTTTCATCATTTGCTAATTGTAAAAACATACCTGGATTTCTCCTAGCCATTAAAAGAACATCTCTTTTAATTTCTTTACTTGTCATGTTGTTTACTTGACTACCTACTTCTGATCTTAATATAGCTTCCGCCGCATCTATATCTAGTGCTTTAGCAGCAACAAGAGCATTGATCTCATATTCCATGTAAGCTAAATCATCTTGAGCTTCTTCAACTTTATCATATTCTTCATACTTACTTCCTAGCATAGGGTGGTATAATGATAGTAATTTTTGTAAGCTTTGATCCGATTTAGGAACAAACAACTTACCATTTCTCATTATTATTCTACCCAAAGTAGCGCTACCATCTTGTTCGTCTACAAATGGAGACCAGTGGTTTGTTGCATACTTTAACTCTCTATTGTAACCTAATTCTTCGTCAAAATAAAGTAAAGGTCTTTGCGCTGTGTGCAAAGAAGGTATTGAAAACACAAGTGGTTTGTTTCTACCAATTAAGTTGTATAATCTATCTTTAATCTCCCAACCTTTTATTTTGGTTGGTAATTTTTTTGTTTTTGTTTTTTCCATGATATAATATAATTAAATAGTTTAAATAAAAGTAATAATTACCCCCGTTGATATAACGAGGGTAAGAATTACCTATGTTGTATTATGCTTTTTTCAATAGCACAAAGTTGTTAGCCGCTTGTACACATAAACATCTTTCTGATAAGAAGTTTACAGTCATTACGTCTAATGCAGAAGTATAATTTCCACCAACAGATCCAGTGATCCAAGACTTCATTTTTCTGTCATCTGCTTCAGAAGCTCTGTAGCGAACGTGTAAGAATGGTCTTGAGATATTTTTACCTAATGATTGATCATATACTGTTGAAGTACCAGCAGGTACAATAACACCTTCGACATCAGCAATTAATCCACGAGTTGTAGAGTCATTTAAGTATTTCCAGTCAGACTTGTAGAAATCGTAAGATCCACGTCTGAAACCAGAGAAGCCTAAATTTAAAGCCATATCTTCAGAGTTATCAAATACACCATAAGATGTACCGCCAGCTCCATAAGAATTTTGATTTGCTAACATTTTATCAATGCTCAAAGCAGTAGATCTATCTAAGAACATCATGTTCTCTTCAATAGCTCCTTGCTTATCAAGCTCTTGTAGAATAGCATCAAACTCATCAATTCCACCACCAACACAAGTGTTAGCAAATCCTTGATTGTTATATACTAATCCTCTTGATTCAATAGCAGCAAATAATCCTTCTGAACCGTCAAGTGTAGTGTTTGGTAAATTAGCTCCAATAGTTCTCTTCTTTTCAGCTTCGATCATTGACATTTCTAATTTATCCTCAAATCTAATTCTTGTTTCAGATTCAGATTTTAAGTACCATAAGTAACCAGAAGCACCAGCTTCAGTAGCAACTTCAACCCAACCAATTTGAGCAGTGTCAGATCCATTTACCTGATACTTACCTTTTAATATAATAGGTTTGTTATCAAATTTAGTGAATGGAGCGTCTACAGATGCTTGGTCATCGTTTGCAGTTCCTTTTGCATACTCAGAACCAAAAACAAATAATTTAATACCTTCTCCTGCAGCAGCAAAAGATCCAGATTCAACATCAGTAAGATTAAGTGAAGAATAAGCTCTTACTTCTAATTTTTGACCAGCTAGCTTATCATGCACTCTTACTTTTGCTGTTTTATTTCCTTGAGAAACTACTAAAGTATCACCTTTAGAATATAAATTCCATTGATCAGCAGCAGATAAACCGTTAGTTTCAGTATCAACTACTAATTGGATTTCATCTTTTCCAGCTACGACAGTGTATGTAGCAGTGTTAGATGCTACGTGGATTCTACCTTGTTCAGACCAAACTACTTGGTCAGAAGCCATTGGCATTTCTGCACCAACCATTCTTAAGAAACCAGAGATAGTACGATTACCGTATCTTTCTACTTCTTTCTCATAAACTTCTGGTAAGAATTGCTTAGCAAAGTTAAAATCTTGATCAGCGATTGACAAATAATTGTCGTCAAACGCAAGTTTGTTAGGACGCGGTGTTATGTGTGATAACGCAGCGCCGGATTGCTCTAAAGCCATAATTTTTAATTTTTAAGTTTTGTTAATTTTTATTTTCTTTTTTTAAATCCCCACTTAACTGTTTGACCATCTGCATCGATAGATCTATACGTAGTACCTTGTTTAGGCGTTGCCGCTTGACCTTTTCTCGGATCCATACTGATGTTTTTTGTATTAGCAACACTTTGCTTCATAGCATCAGCTTTTCCTTGTTCGTAAAAATGGCTTGCAATTGCATCGGGATTCATTGCGGTGAATAAAGATTTATGATAACCAGCAGCGTCGTTCATCTCATTGTTTTTGTCAAGAAACTTCTTTACAAAATTATTGATGTTACCCTGTGTATTTTTTACTTCATTCGGGTTTTTAACATTAAACCTATACCTCTTGTCTCCGACTTTGTATTCAAAACCTTTGAAATCGTCATTAAAAACTTGGTTAGTTTTATTGTTGAAAGTTTGAGTTTGCTTTTCAGCAACCTCTTTGTCTTTGTTATATCTATTAAAAAAATCTACAGCCTTCTGTTGTTCAGGCGCTAACCTAGAACCAGCTTTAATTTCTTCATAGTATTTTGTTTTTAAACTATTAAGATGATTTTTAGCATTTGCTAATTCTTCTTTTCTAGCTAACTTTTTTCTTTTAATATCTCTTTCATCTTCTACATCTTCTTCAACAGCAAATTTATCTTCTATTAAAAAATTTATTTCAGATGGATCTAAGTGAGGTTTTGTGTTTTGGTAATACTCAACCAGTAACTGCTCTTCGTTTAAAGCATCTACATCTTGATTAAGCTTTACGTAGTCTTCTAAACTACCACCTGTTTCATTTACAAAATCTACAACCTTTTGAATATTATCTGGTAACTTAATACCAGTTTCTTTTTGTTCTTCAATAGCCTCAGCCATATCTTCTTGCAGATCTTCTACTTTTTCTTGTACTTCTTCTTCTGTTATTTCTTCTAAAACAGCTGGCTCTTCAGGCACAGCTTCTTCTTCAACAACAGCTACAGGTTCTTCAACCTTAACCTCTTCTTTAACCTCTTCAGTAACCTTGCCTTTTTCTGGCTTAGCCACTAATTTGTCAAAATCTATTTTGTGTGTACCATCTTCTTTAACAGTAACTTCAGGTACTAGATCACCTTTTTCGGTCTTTTCAGCAGGAGCTTTTGTTTCTTCAACAAGCTCTACCACCTCTTCGACTACTTTTTCTTTTTTAGCCATAATAAAATATTATAAAATTATAAAATTAATTACATAGGTCCAAATGAACCTAAGTTAAAACCACTCATGTTATCATTGCCAGAAGACTCAAATTTCTTTGGTGGCGCGTCATTCTGTCTTTGAGCTATCAACTCACTTTGTTGACTAGCTTGTATTTTTGTTCTTTCGTCTTTACGATCTTCTTTATATTGCTCTTTGTTTTTAGCGTTATCGACCTCTAAACCTTTTAACTGCATGTTAAATTCAAACTCTAAAGCCATTAACTCTTTCTTTAACATAGCTTCTTGTTGCATCTGTTGAGACTTCATTTGTCCTTTCATTTGCTCCATTTGTGTTTCTATTTGAAGTAGTTGTTGAGCTTTTTGAACTTCAGCTTGAGCAGCAACTTGCTGGGCTTGGGCGTTTGCTTGAGCTTGAGCTTGCATATTCTCTTGTTGCATCTTCTGATCTCTTTCTTGCTTTTTCTTTCTACGTATTTTTAATAGTTGATTTGCAAGTTTTATGTTTTTTAGCTCTCTAAGATCAATAGCGTCTTCAAGATCTATTAAACCACCAGCTACAGCTGCTTGAATGTTATTCTCAAGTATTTGTTTTTCTTCATCATCAGGCATAAGTTCTATAAATATACCAAAATCATGTAAATGTAACTTAGCTATATCTTCTAGTATTCCTACGTTTTGATTGCCTATCTTTTGTACGAAAGCTTCTTTTGTAGGCGAGAACTCTAATATATCAGATATTCTTAACGATAAACCTTCTGCAAGCTCTTGTGTTAAAGCTAAACCAGATTGTAATATATGTCTTGTTGCTGTATTACTATTTGCGGCTGCTAGCTTTTGAACACCTACTAGCGCTCTACTATCAGGCACACTACCGTCTCTAGCTTCATTAAGTCCTGTTACATCACGTATCATTTGTAAGTAGTAATTGTAGTTAGCTATTAAACTCTGCATTTTACCACTACCATTACCTGACGCTATCTCTTGAATAGGTACTTTACCAGGATTCATATCACCTTCAGAAGTGAAAGATCTACCTATAATAGATCCCGTCTGAAAGAACATATTTAACGCTTCTTGCGGATTATAATTTGTTCCATTACCTAAATCAACCTCAGCTAAACCATCTGCGTCTAAATAAACACCATCTGGCACCATTCTAGACATTACTTGTTGTAGTTTTAAATGAGTTAATTGAATCATATCAGCAAAGCCAGTTATACGCTTTACTAGTGAATCAATTTTACCCTTATACATTCTAGGTGCGTTTATAGCGTAGTTCATTTTAACTTTACTATAATCACTTTTTGGACGCATCATGTTTTTAGCAAGCTCCCATTTCAATAAGTAATCAGTACCTAGTATTAAAACACCTTCGTATAAAACTTCGAGTGATCTTGATATTTTACCAAAATTACCAGTCATTTCGTTTATAGGTGGATCAAAAGTATCGTCTCTTAATATTATTTTTTCAGCACCACTTGCTGTTTCTTTAACTTTATAAACTTCATTCATGTACGTTTTATAGTTAAAATATAAAACTTGAATTTGGTTTTTATCATCATAGCTTGAAGAGTCATACCTACTGTTAGAATAACCAGGACTATGTATGC
>UEXM01001774.1_pt1 | contig 16908 bp, 2 predicted proteins | sample 1796661 | NCBI WGS metagenome assembly UEXM01 (sample SAMEA4772469, study PRJEB27181) | metagenome | reverse complement strand
CGTCGGTTTTGTTAACTGTATAAGCCATTTTTTATCTGCTCCGCATGTATTCGTTAGTATTATTTATCCACTTTATAAACTTAGTATATTATATGCTACTAAGATTAGTCAGTGTTTGAATTCTAACTGTATAATCAATCTGTATAAGTCTGTTTAGACTTTTTTGTACCGGGTGAAAAACAACGTGTGTTAGTAGTTTGCCCGTGTTAACTGTGCCTGTCCAACTTCTTAGTCCAAGCTCATCAAATGTATATGTGTCGTTGAAGTTACTTGTGTTATCAAATGCTGCTTGACTGTTTGGTTCGCCATAGTCCAACAGACAACTTACAACAATATCAGTGTAAATTTGTCCTGCTGTGTGGTTTACACTGAGTTTATTTCTTGCTACATCTGTGTTCAAACTACTGTTGTCATCTACAACTTTATAGTATGTTTGGTTGTATAGGTTAGCGTTAGCACCACTGCTATTCGCAGGCAAGTATGTAATAACACCTGTTGGGTCAACACTGGTTCCGCCATTGCCAAACGCCATCTCGTGGATAAATCCAGTTGTTTTGTTTGCTACACTTAGCGCAAGTGCTTCACTCATGTTCTCATAGTGAATAGCATTACGCTTGTTCACATAATCTTCGCCTGTTTCTGGATCAAAGATACGAATATGACCTTCCATCATTACGCCACTGGTATCTTTAATAGCACTTTCGGGCTGTTGTGGTTGTTCAATATCGTTGTTCATGTCTTGTTCTTCCATAGTTATACCTTAAGTAAACATTCTACACTCTTTTCGCCTAAATCGCTATTTGTTTCTAATGCGATTCCAACGATTGGGCCAGTGCCGTTTGCACTTGCTTTGCCGTGATGTGTTGCGAAAACTGCTTCGCCTTTATTTACACTACCTACAACACGCACTGGAACACGACCTACTAGTGCAACTGCTTCACCATCTGCAGCACTGTTCATCAAATATGCAGGAGCAGTTGAAATAACACCTGCTAGATATTGTGCTTCAGGCGTTGCTGCAGTTATTTCTGCATCCCCACCAATCATTACAACTGTACCAGCTGGATATTCAGCATCTGCTGCATAAATCTCTGCCAAGTCAGCGTATCGTGCGCTTGTTGCTGTACCTGAGAAAATACCAGTTGTTAGTGTGCCACTGCTTGGATTGTAAGTAAGTGTTGTGCTATCAACTTCAATGCCTTGTGCACCACTTGTGCCATCTACAAAAGTAAGGTACACAGTTTCATTTGTTGAAGTATTATTAGTTGTTGTTACGTTAGTTGCTGTTGTTGCTGTAGCACTGTTGCCTGTACAACTTCCTGAACTGCCTGTTACGTTACCAGAAACGTTGCCTGTTAGTGCTGCAGTAATAGTACCTGCACTGAAGTTTCCACTGCCATCACGAGCAACAATAGTGCTTACTGTGTTTGCACTAGTAGCATTACTTGTTACAGTAAATGTTGCACCTTCACTACTTGTACTACCACTTAGTCCAACACCACTCACTGCACCAGTAGCGATATAGTTACCAGTTGTGTCTGTGCCTAGTGCTACACTGTTTGGCGATACTGCACTTGCTGTTGTTGCTGTTGTTGCATTACCACTTAGTGCACCACTAAATGTAGCACTTGTTAGCGTACCAGTGCTTGGGTTGTATGTTAATCCACTGTCTTGCTTTGCTGCAGTTAGTGCACCTGTTGTTGTGCTTGCAAAGTAAAGCAAGAAGTTTGTATTTGTTGCTTCATCATTTGTAATAGTTGCACCTGCAGGAGCAAAACTCAGTGTACCTGCTGCATCACTGACCAGTGCATAACCAGCCACTGTCGAGTCTGCTGCTGGTAGTGTCCAGGTTACATTACTTGCAATTGTTGCTGGTGCTTGGAATGCAACCCAGTTACTACTGTCTGCATCTGCAAAACGCAGGTCGCTTTGTGCAGTTAGCATTGCATTGCTTTGTAGTTGGATCGTTCCTGTGCCGTTTGCAGCAAGTTCTAAACTTTCGTTACTTACAGTTGTTTTAATTTCTGTGCCGCTAATAACAAGCGATCCGCTGATAAATTCACCTGCTTCAAATCTACTAAGTTCATAACTAGCAGCACTTGTGTTAATGTTACCTGCAGGCTCTGGATTGTATCTACTTACTGCTTTCCAAGCTCTTTCGCTCTGATCCCAGAAGAGACCAACGTGTGTGTAGCCATATGCGCCAGTACCGTTGTTTTCGTTACCCCAAAAACCAACATCCTGTGCAATAGGACTTGCAGTACCACTCCACACATCGTTTAGTGTATGTCCAGTAGTTGCATTAAATTCAACTTTAATGTTGTTGTCCAGTGCTTGTTCGCCACCTGTAATAGCAACACCTGTTGCTTCTGTGGTACTAAAGTTATCTTTACTCCATTCAAATGTGTCTGGAGTGCCTGTTGCGTCAATGCGCACATAATAAGTTGTTGCAGTAGTGCCTTCAAAGTATCCTACCAGTGTAGCATCATCTAGTCCACTGCCTGTAAAGGTTGTGTTTGCTGAACCAATAGCATCGCCTGTGTTTAGGTAAACATATTGATCAGCAATGCTCAAGTTAGTTGCACCAACAGTGTTTGTTGTGCCTGTAACTGTCAAGTCGCCGCCGATTGTTAGGTTGTTGCCAATAGTAACATCATTTGGTAAACCAATAGTAACCACATTAGCGGCTACGCTAGTATTAACTTCGTTTGCTGTGCCACTAAATGTTAGTGTATCTTGAATTGCAATTGTGTCGCTGCCTGTATCGCCTGCTGCAGTAAAGATTGTTACACCACTGCTTGCTCTTGCATCAACATATGCTTTTGTTGCAGCATCTTGTGCGCTTGTTGGATCCACAACATTAATAATCTTTTGTGTGTTTACATCAAAGTCTGCGCTAGGTGCAAATGTAAGTGTTACATCGTTTGAGTTTTCTGTAGCAACAATAGGTGACGAACCAATAACACTTCTAAACTGTAGGTCTGTGCCAACTTTTGACTTGAAAATTCCACTGCCTGAGCCTAAACTACTACCAGTATTTGCCTCACCGCCTGCTGCGCCTGGTGGTACTGCTGGTTCCCATTCTCCGTCAACAGCGTTCCAAGTTAAAACATCGTTAGCATTTGGAGTTGAACTTGTTGTATCAACATCACTAAGTTCACTAATACTGGTTGCTTGTACTTTTGTTAGCACTCTAGCATCTGTATAGTAAAGGTTAGTAGCACCTTCTGGAACATTGTCTGTGTCAACTTCGCCAGCGCCGGCACCAAAATCAATCATACTTTCTTTAATTGCGCCAGCACTAATACTAATTGCACCGCTAGATAAGGTAATACCGTCACCTGCGCTAAAGTGTGCTCTAACTTCACTTGCACTTGGTCCTGTGTATTCCAGTACACCTGTGCTGCTATTGTATGTTAAACTGCCGTCTCCACCGCTGTCTGTAATACTAATTGCTGCTCTACTGCGAGCATCTGTGTAGTACATTGTGCCACTCGATACAGTAGCACTTGGATCTTCTGTTAGATTGCTTGTATCAATAGTCAATGCATTGCTAACCGGAGTTACACCGTTAACACTTGAAATGTATGCACCTTCAATAGTTGTGGTACGTCCATCCAGGTCGGTAAAGTTACCGTCCATCTCTGTATGTGTGAGTGCAGTACTTTTACTTGCTCTTAGTGTAATTGTCATTCTTTAAACTCCGCGCCGATACAATATTTATCTACCATCAAAATAGCCTTTCTACATAGTCTTCATCCACATAGTCATCCACCATGTATGTTGCCTGGTTAAGTTCTGCTTTGTAGTTTGGTACTTGTGCTTCACACGCTTTCAAGAAGTTAGCATTCACAGTTGAACTTTGCTGTATTCCAAGTCCATCTGCGGCTACGCCAGATCCTAGATCATACCATGTTTTTGTATGTGTGTCTGCAGCAGGCAAGTATTGATCTTTGCTGCCGTCAACTACCAGGAAGCCAGGAACGACACGATTTAGTATTGGTGTACCTGCTGTGCCTCTGCGTAAACCAGTGATATAGTTGTCTGTTGTATTGATTTCCCAGTAAGTAATACGCTCTGCACCTACGAACACAACACCCGGATACTCACTGTTAACATTGACCTGAGGAAGAACACTTGCATCTTCAACATAGATCTTTGTATCGCCAACGAGAACATCCTGTACAATACTAGTAGTAGCATCTTTACACATTCTCAAATATTCAACATTGTCATTTAAGTCTTTGAAAATTCTAAATCCAATGCTTGGTTGTATCTGATTTTCACTGATATGTGTAATTACAATAACGCTGGTGCCAGTAATAGTTGCTTGTGTAGCAAGACTCATTTCTATTTTCGTGCCGTTAGTAATATAATCACCTGGGTGTAGTCTAACTCCATCCACTGTTACCCAGAAGTTGTTTACGTTAGTAACTGTTCTATCCAAGTCGTATGATCCGACTGTGCCAACAACGCTACTGCGGTCAAATCCAGCACTGTCAAATCCAACTTCGTCAAACTCATCAATAACTGTGGTTGATCCTGTACCCTGTCCAACGTGTACTTTTGTTTGGATGCGCAGTGGATCATGGTTAGCAAATGTATTGATACGCATTGTGCTTGAACTTGTGAAACTTACTCCGCCATCAATAGTAATTTCTGTGCCATCGCCACTAATACTATATTCTGCACTTGCACGATTGTATACAATAACTGTATCGCCGTCTGCAGGTGCAGTTAGCATAGTAATAAATGCTTCGCCTGCTACTGCAGTATAGTCTACGTTACGAACAGCATTTAGTGTTAGGTTGTCGCTTTTTTGTATAACTGCAACACCAATGTCGCCCGGATTAACAATCGCTGTTTCGCCCGCTGTTGTTGCAATATTAAACTGCACAGTTGATCCATCACCTGCGTGATACTTGCTGTTTGCAGGACGCAACCTAACACCATCAATTTCAACAATTGTGTTTGCACTAAGTGGCTGTGCATATTGTACAGTATTATCCAAACTGTATGTGTAGGTCCCTGCAGTCATTGCGGTTGTTTGCAGTTTGTACTTACTAGGTGCAAGTCTAGATGTTGCTTGGTTAAATGTAAACACGTGAATATGTGCACCATTAGCTGGCGCACTAGTAAATGTCATAATAGTTTTACTGTCTTGATTTCCAAACGTTGGGAAAGATTCTACACCATCCACAAAGCAAAGTGTCTGTCCAACTGATTGAGGATCACTTGCTAGGATGAATATTTCTGTTGCCCCGTCACCTTCAAAAGTAAACTCACCAATCATCTTTTCACCAGTTTGTCCATATGCATATACATGAAGTATGTCTGTTGCAGTGAGTGCGCTTGGTAATGTAATAGTTTTAGTTGCAAAGTTAGTAGTGAAACTATACTGGCGATCAGCATTTTTGTATACAATCAGTGTTTCAAAATCATCTTTACTCTTTGTTGGATCACCATACTGGAAGTCAGTTACTGATCCAGTTGTATCAGTAAAGCTGGTGTAGCGAACTTCCATTGCATTGCCATCACCTTCATAATCATGACTTGCATGCGTGTACACTTCCATGTCAAGCGTGTCATACACTCTGCCTGGAACAAGTTCTTCAGGAGCATGACTGTTGTAAGTGTCAACAAATCCAGCACCGTCAATGTTAATATCTTCTGGGCGTGTACCTAATGCTAGGTCAGTAAACAAACTAGTAATAGTTGTATCAAGTCCCGCAAGAACTGCTAGACCATCACTGTCAATCTCAAAGTTATCAAATGCAACAACATCAAAGTTACCACTATCAAAGCCAGGATCTTGATCAAAGTTAGGACCATCAATTTTAGTACCTAAATATCCTGTTCCTTTTTGCAGTAGCTCTAAGTCATCACCAATCATTCCTGCAGTAGGATAATAATAAGCAGCAATTCTGTCTGCAGTATTAGTAAACTCTGCATCTGGTTTAACTGTTAATACTGTGCTACCACTTGCATTTTCAACACTGAATGTTGCACCACTTGTAAATGATAATACGCAATCATATACTTCCTGTGTACCAGTTACAGTGTTTTGATATGCAATGACATCGCCTGCAGTATAAGCAGTGCTTGCTGTCCAATCTTTAACGCTACTTGTGTATGTAATACGGTCAAACTTAATGGTGGTATCAAAACTTCTTACAGTATTGTTTACAAGTCTTGGACTTACTAGTATGCCTGTGCCGCTACCAGTAACTGTAATAGTTGGTTCTGCAGTGTATCCGCTGCCTTTGTTTGTCATTGTAATGCTAATAATAGCACTGCCATTTGTCTTAGCAACTGCAACTGCTTGTACTCCACCTGCTAGTTGCGGTGCGCTAATAGTTACTGTTGGGTCTGTGATATAACCTGTACCAGCATTTACAATCTGGATGCTGTCTAGTCTATAGCCATAGTTCTCACTCCAAGGCTTGTTAAGACCTTGTGTTTGTAGTATTTCATCACCGCTGCGTTCGCCGCTTGGCTTGCGGAAGTATCTTAGTCCTTCGTCATAGTATGCATGTACATCAAAGTCAGTTGTATCTCCAGCAAAAGTATCTAGTTTGTCGTACTTGCTGACATACTCGCGGATCTTAGTTTTATAAGGCTTTACCTCGTTAATAAAGTCCTCAATAAAGTTTGTGTTGTCAAACTTAAACGTATTGTACTGATCCAAGCTGCGAATCTTATGTGCAACTGTGATAAACGATGTCTTAAACAACCAGTCTTGACTGAAGTTATTTTCGTTAAGTGCATACTCCATTAAACGGAAGAACAGCTCGTTCATGTTTATTTCATAGTCACCAATGAATACATCTGTCTTAAGAGCATCTACAATCTGTCTAATCTCTTGTGCAGGCACTTTATCAAATGCAGCAAAGTCAAAGCCGTCATTGTCAAAGCCTGTTGCTTCAAAGTTGCTGTTGGTTGTAGCAAAACTATACAAACTTGCATTAAACTGCAGTGTGCCACGCTCGATAATAACTTCGTCCCAGCCTGTGTCAGTCTTAGCAAACATACTAAAGTTGCCTTCGTCATTGCTGGTTACTTTAGCAATGTCGCCTGTTACTGCATCAGTAAGTGTTAGCAGGTCTGCTTCCAATGTTACCTGATACTTTGGAACAGTTGTTACATCATAACCTGTTGCATAATAAGTTGCATAGTCCCAATAGTCTGAGGTGTTATAAGCCTGAATGTTTGTTAGTTGCCAACTTTTATCTGCTTGCAGTGTGTAGATAGTCCAATAGTTGCTCTTACCCTCATCTTCTAGTACAAGTACTTTGTAGCCTGTGCTTAGAATAGCCGTGTTCAAGAAATCTCTTTCCTGCACTGAGTCAACACTGGTGTTATACTCGCCACTGTTAACTGTTGGAATATTCTCGCTGCTTAATAGTTTTGTTAGACTACTGTTTCTGGCAAACGGTGCTTTTACAAGAACACTGTTGGTATACTGTGTTAGAACTTTAAGTGCCGCAGCACGGTTAACAAACATACCTTGGCGTGGCTGTGTTAGTACACCGTACTTTTCAACTTCACTGAGGAATGGATCTGGAACCAAGTTGCCAACACTGTCACTGCCTGCTAGACTGTCAACAAGTTTTGTATACATTCTTGCTGGGATAGCCTGATCAGTGTTACCTCTGCCATATAGTTCAAACTCGCTGTGCAGCACGCCTTCGTTTTTAACTACGTCATAGTTAATGCTTAATACAACATCTCTGTCTGCAAAATACTGCTTACAGTTATACAGTGCAACTGCATCTGTGTCCAAGAATGCAACGTGCGGCAAGCCGGCTGCTACAGGATCTTGGATAAGACTTCTTACTGCATCTGCACTAATAGTTCTAAATTCTGCTTCTGCAGGAACACTTGTAATGTCCTTTACCCAGAAATAATAACGTGGCTGTGTGCTGTCTGTTCTACTGTCATATACATTTGCTACGTTAAATTGTGTAACATCTTTTACTGTGCCTTCACCTGTGTACTGACTTGGCGGTGTTGAACTTTCAATCCACTCATAAATGTCAATGTTTGATCCAGGAAATGCTTGCGCCCAATAGTTTGTGCGGAAATCAATATTTCCCTGCTCTGCATTTAGGTAATGCACAGTGCTTGTATCCCACCATAGTCTATTTTTGTATTTGTAGTTCCAAAGATTGTCGTACATTGCAGGATCACTATGACTTACATAACTAAGTTCTGCTTGAGCCACACCTGCAATCTTACCTTTTGCTGGATCAATATAATCAAGGAACACACTAACTTGGCCTTGCTTTTTATTGTAGAGTGCAACACGATTTATTTGACTTACATCAACTCTTGTGCCTTCACTGCGTAATACATTCCAACTACCGGCTCTTGCATTGTTGTTAAACTCATACACGCTACCACTGTTATCATAGTTTGTTGTATCGTTAGGAGCACCAACATATATTCTGTTGTCACTGTATGCAACTGCACTACCAAACTGATCTAGTTCAAGGATGTTTGTGCTCTTGAGTTGTTGTCCAAACACCATTTTACTTGGATTAGCAAGTGTTGGTGTGTTTGAATTTAACAGTTCGTATACATATACTGCGCCGCTTTGTGTGCGTCTGTCAGTGAATGTTGTGCCACTTTCATCAAATGTTGTTGTTGCACTCAAGTAATCTTCACTGTTAGTGTTTGTTTCAATGTCAAATCCTGTTGCTAATAGTGTGCTTGCTCTATCACTTGCAATAACAAGGTTGCGTGTGTCACTGTATTGACTTGTGCCAACATGCACATGCTTGTCAAATGCCACAGTTTGTCCAAAGTTTTCATTTTCAAATGCTTGTGGGTGACTGATCTTTTGTGTAAGTTTAAACGGATCAACAATTGCACCAGTCTGGAAACTAGTTCCTGTTCCAGGCATTACACTTAGTTTATTATATAGTTCTGTGTTAGTTGTTGTAATAACAAGTTGATCACTACTGTTCTTGCTTGCAGTTACACCCGGGATTGCTGCATCAATGATGTCTTGTGCTAAATCTGCTGCATCGCTGCTTGTCGAACTAATGGTTACTTCGCGGTCATCAATGAACAGTGTATGAGTTGCTGTTACACTGTAACTGCTACCTTCTTTACTAGTAACACTAGCATAGTTTTTGCCAGCATCCTGTAGAATGAACACACTGCCTGTGTTAGGATTTGTTTCATCTTCACCAGGTGATCCAATAGCAATAACGCTGCCTTTAGTATCAATACTAACACTAATACCAAACTGCTCTTCGCCGTTAGTCTCATCATCTAGATCCAACTGATCAATCTGCTGCATCTGTGTAAATGTGCCTGTGTATACCTGGATTATGTCACCTGCAGTAGGTGTATACTTGAATGTAATAGTGTTACTTGAACGAGTATAATATCCGTCAGTTGAACCATCATTGTCTGTTGGGACATCCGGGTTATCTGTTTCGATTTGTAACACGCCATTTACTTCAACATAAATCTTTGTTTGCAGTGTGTTGGTTGTTGTATACGCTTTTGTTGTTCCGTCTGCAATGAACTTTTCAGCATACTGTGCATAAAGATATGCTTCACCGCTGTTTGCTTTACTGTCAATGGTTGCGTTAGGTGCACCAACAATAACTCGCTTGCCCAGGTGATCACAATCAATACTGTGTCCAAAGTCGCCACTGCCTGCTGTATAACTACCAATCTCTGCAAAGTAATCCTGTTGTCTTACAACAATCTGCAAACTGCTTGCAGGTGTGCTTGTAAATGTTATGTCAGCACCACTTAGTGTAAAGTCTTTTGTTGGCAAATATACTTTGCCATTTTCATCCACAACATTAAGTGCATTAAGATCAGTAGGCGTAAAGTCAAGTGTATAAGTTGCTCCGCCACTGGTTGTAATAGTAAATGTTCTTTCACTTGTTGTGTCTAATTCAATGAGTGTGTAAACATAAAATCTATTGTCGCCTGGTGCACCAATAAACAAATATCTGCCATCGCCACTCATTGCCATACTAGTAGCAAACAAGTGACTGGTGCTAAGTGTGCTTGGACGGATAGCAGGTCTGCGATTAAATGTTCCTGCACTGTCAATGTAGTAAGGGAACGCTGCACCAACACCACTTTGTGTATCCGGTGCACCGATGATTGCATAGTCTGTAGCAATTGCTAGACTTGCGCCAAAGCTATCTAAACTGTCGCCAATGGTTGCACTACTAATATTATTTGTTTCGATTAGTATGCCGCCTTCGCTGCGAACATAAGGAACAACCGTGCCGCTACCATTAGCAGGAGCGCCAACTAGTGCAATTGTACTTGCACTATTAATAGCAATGCTTGATCCATATAAATCATCTGCATTGATTGGACTTTGTGTTTTTACACCAGTTGTTGTCCATGGACGAGCATTTTGTAATACTTGCCAATCGCCATCATTGTTTGCGTCAATCCACACAAGCTCTTTATTGTCCCATCCACTTACAGGTGTGTATGTGCTTAGATCACTTGGCTGTGCAAAACGCACACTGCTGAGTTTATACATAGGAATGCGCACATCTTGTATATCTGCTTCAGTGGTTGTGTCCACTAGTGTAAATTTATTTGGACTACTAACTTCGTAAATTTTAGCAACTTTACCAATAGGCTGTGCAGCACGAACAATAACATAGTCATCTTCTACAAGTCCGTGATTAACGTCTGTGGTATAGATTAAGTAGCCGTTGCCTGTACTTTCAACGCTAATAACTGTGCTTAGTGTTTCGTCGATACGGCGCATGCCCCAAGTATTTGTATTGTCTGTTGCAACCCAAATCTTTTTACCTTTGCCAAGTTCGCTAATGCGTGAACTTAGTGCTTCTAGTTCATCACCACTAAACACTGTAAAGTCAACATCATCCAGTCTTGCATAGCCTGCACTGTCTAAATCATTTAGTGTTAGACTGTTTGCATCTCTTGCTGCAAATACATTACCTGTATAGTTGTTAGGCTTTTTGTAAAGATCTTTACCTTGTACATGATAGTGTCCGACGTCGGTGCCACCAGGTAGCTCGCCATCTGCGTGGTAATGCAATACAAATGGGTTGTTGGTTGCTTCCTGTTCTGGAATAATTGTTTCAATAACTTGGTTACTGTCAATACTGCCATACTCACCAACACGGAATGCCCACTCTTCAAAGTAGTCAATGCTTTGATCTAGATTTGTAAGCTCTGCATCAATAAGTTTGTTGATTGCTGCACCGGTACCTTTTTGCTTTAGCATACCCTGGTAGAACTTGACCTGACTAACGTCATCCAGTCCTAGACCTTGCAAGTAGTCTTTGTTGTTAAATCCAATAATACCTTTGCCAAGTTTGTCAACACCATCTTCAAGATTTAGATTGTCAAGTTCAAAGAAGTTTTTAAACTGGCCTGCTTTGTTGGCAAGGTTTTTAACAAGTCCTGTTTGTATATTGTCTGCTAGTGTCCAGTCATCAAATTTGAATACACTGCTTCCATCAATGTTGTATTTTGCAACATAGGTTTTGTTTTTGAAACTTACAATGTCGCCTTTTTTATAATCATCATACTGTTGCCAAATAGCAATAACATCATCATTAATAAAGAAGCCAGGTGCATGAAGTGTGCCATTCCAGTTGCCACTCTTAGTACCAATTAGTTTAAGTCTGCTGTGTCTGTTGCCAAGTGCAGGTTGATAGATAATATCGTTAAAGATTGTGGTGTTGTTAAACACAAGCACATGCTCATGCTGTACAGGATCCAACTGTGCTGCATACAAGTTTGTGTTTTCTGTGTCAATGCGTATTTCAACAGCATTGTCAGTTCTACTTACATCATAATACTTGGGATTTAATATAGCGTTGTTTGCATCCTTTAGCGCACCAGTTTTGGTAAGATCATCCACTGTAGCAAATGTTCTGTTAACAACTAGTGTATCATAATAAGGACTCAGTACAATAACACTGCCTTCACTCCACTTTTGTTCTGTCCAGAAAGCAAACTCTGCACCAGCAGTTACAAAATCATTCTTTTCGCCAACACCAGTTGTGCCGTCAAATACAAAACCGCGACTTAGTAGATATCTTTGGTAAGCAACCAAGAAATCAAATACCTGCTGCTTGCTTTGAATAACTGTACCATAAGGTATATTAATAATCTTATTTTCAAAATCTGTATATTCAAATAATACAGTCTCGCCTACCCGAATCTCTTTGGGTTGATTTGCACTAATGCTAGGAACAATCTTAAAGAACGGATTCTCAATATCATAACCCTGTATTTCATAGCCGCCACTGCGTTGAATAATCTGCACACCACTGTATACTACACGCTCCAATGGTAAACTCTTTTTAGTAAAGATGTTTAAATCTTCATCAGGGATAAAGATGTTTTCACTTTGACTGCTAGGTGTTACACTTTCTGCAACTACTTTTAAGAACTTCTTGTCTGTAAATCCAGCCATTCCATAGCAAAGGTTTAGTTCTAGGTTGTTGATTTTTGTAATAGCATCGTCGATACCATATCCGCCAAATCTAGTAAACTCACTAATGAATTGGTTATACCCTTCAACTCTAACTATACCATTATTGCCATCGCTTTGTCCATGCATTTGATAGTCAGCAATGCTTGGTCTATAACTCTTATTCTTTTGCAATATTTGGTCATACTGTGCATTATTTTCATACATATTTGTATCAAACATCAGTGTGCCATACTTTGCAGGTTTGATTGTAGCAGCGAGAATCTGTAGCACATAAGGATATTCACTGCTACGTCTCCATGCTGTCTCTGCAGGACTGCCATCACTGTACACCCAGTCGCCATCAACATTTGTTTGATATGCGTCTTGTACTAGGAAGTCTCTAGGTGGCTTCAAGTTGCCTTGTGCATCAACTGGAATAATGCTCATTAGATTTGGACGCTGACGTTTTGTGTCAGTTGTATATGCGGTGCCCGTTGCATCGCTATACAACATACCGTCACGCAGATTTTCCCAAAGCACAGTGTTGCCTTGTGTATAAGGTGCTACACCATAACGCTCATCCCACCAATTTGGTTTTGTGCTAAGTCCTAGCATTTCCCATGGTGTTGTGTGTGGGGTATCTGTATCATAGAACCAACGATATATACTGCGCCAGTAGCCAGGAATTCTTGTTTTAGTAATTTTTTCAACGCTGTTGCGATAGTTCCAAGTAAAGCCATTGTTAGGATCTACTGTTGTGTTAGGCGCTGTTTTAACTTTGTTGCGCAGTGCCCATTCGCCATAGTAACTGCGAGTAATATTATTCGCTTCACTTAAATCATCGAGTGTGCTACGGAAGTAGCCTGGAACAACTTCTGCATAGTCAAATAAGTCTTTGTTATACTGTGTCTTAATGTTGTTGTAGATACGCTTTTCTAGTTCTAGTAAAATGTTGTCTCTGATATCGCCCCAGCCAACCCAGATACTACCGTCATGTCCTTCAACAACAGTCTTAGGTGTTGCATAGGTATTATCTGTAAAGATAGCAGGAATAAACTTGTACCACAATCCCAACTTAGTAGGAGTTGGTGGAACAAAACTACCGTTTGTTTCTGTGTATTCAACAATGGTAATTGTATCATTAACAGCCAACCCAATTCTCGCAACACCAAGGTTAGTTGCTGTAAGTGTTACTTTTGCTTCCACTGTATCAAATGTATAATCCTTGCCTTCAACTAGCAAGTTAGCAACACCAGTGCTAACAGGTGTATGATAGACCAGCACACCTTGATTACTGATTGCGGTTAGATCAAACTGTGTGTTAAATTCAAATTCTGTTTCTGTTGCGTCGTCGATGGTATAAACTAGTTGTGATTTCTGTGTGCCCCATGGCAACATATCACTGTAGTAGAACGGAAACGCACTGGTTTTCTTTCCTGCCATATGTGTTAGAATATCATCAACACACTTACTAGGATTAGTTAAATCTAAATCTAGTTTATCAATGTTGTCAATAAACTTGTTTTTAAATTTAGTATACTCATTTTTAACATACTTGATGCTGTCAATTGTATTTGCTGTTTTATTAGTTAGTGCATACATAGGTAGTATCATACCAGCACTGTGCTGTAGTATGTTGCCAGGGTATGCTCTGTAGTTTACATCACGGATATTACTTTTACCTGGAGCAACACCAGTTAATGTTTTAACCTGATGACTAATTTCAACAGTATGGTTACGCATTTGCCCCAGTGTTAGTGTAGCAAATGTTGCGTTACCTGCGTTGCGCTCTAGGTTGTCTGGAACTTCGTAGAAACTGTTTGCTGCTTTGGTATTACTAAAGAATTTAATAGTTACAACATCGTTGTTTGTTAGTGCAGTTGCGAACACAACATATTCTCTGTCAGCTTGTATAAGATGCGTGTATTCACGTGGATACTTAAACTTGCCGTTAACAAATACTTGTAGTGGTTGTTTAATTTTAGTTGTGTCAACACTTGCACCAATTTCAAAACTATAAAGTTCACTGTTAACATCATAACTTACAATTTGATACTGTCTACTAGGTTCAACTGTTTTAGTCCAACCATTTAACAGGCTTCTAAGTCCATTACGATCAAACTGATGTGTGTGACCACTGCGTACAATAACACTGGTGTTGCCACTGCTCTTTGTGTATTGGAACTTGTCACTGTCAAAGTTATTATCAAAAACAATGTCACCTAGCGTGTTAAAGTTTTTATATGTTAGTCCAAAGTTTAGAACTGTGTCTGGACTTGCATTATTATTACGCTTGTAACTAAACAACTTACTACCAACAAAGTTACTGCTTGGATATTTTGTTGCATCTGCAAAACTTACATGATCTGGATCATATACTGCAAACAATGGATCTTGGTTAAGCGCAGTCTTTTGCTGTGCTGCAGTCCAAGTAGTACCATTTAGCCAATATTGCTTGCCTTGGTTGTTTGCACCCAGTGTGCTTAACACACAGTTACCATCAACAACTGTGCCTATAGCAACTAGGTTAATAATCTCATCAGTAGTTGCATCACTGTCCTGGTCAATAAAGTCTACACGATAAATTTTATTTCTAACATCTGCATCTGTGTCTGCGCTAAAGATAACTGTGTTATCCTGCTGCAAATCAATACCATCAGCAAAGTAACCAAGTGTACCATTTACGTTGCTGAGTGCATCCGTTTGAGTTACATCAACCACTGTTACTGGCGTAACACTGCTTGTGCCCATGTTAAACAGTTCTAGTCCACTGTGGAATTCAACGATAGGACGCTTTGCTCTTGCAGCATCATCAATGTCTGCAGTGTAGTTGTTATAAGTTGCTGTTGCTTCAATAACTTCTCTGTGGAACCAACGGTTGCCACGACTCCAGGCATTACGGTCCGGGCTACTGCGATTGATAATAATATAGTCTTGGTCTATTGGAGCATTCAGTGTGCCATCCCAGCCGCCTGCGTCATATGCTACAGTGTCAAATCCATCACTGGTACTGTTAGTATAAGTTTCAGGTGTGAGCATTTCGTCCACAGGAGTAAGTGTAATACCCTGAGGTTGTCCTACACCCTCAACAAAATATTCTCTGTCTGCATAAGTGCTTGGTGTAATGTCGCTGTTAAATTCTACTTTAAGTCCGTTGGTAAATTTAACGCCATTAGCACTAGTAAAAGTTTGTTTGCCTAGTATATCATCTTCAACATCAATTGCTGGAACTACATCAACATCAACCAGTTGAATTTTACCAAACTGATTTGCGTTAACACCATCCTGATAATAAAGTGTGTCTAGTCCAGCAGTATATGGCTCTATTAGTTCAGGATAGCCACTTGCATCTTTGTAGAACTCTCTGTTGCCATAGTCATTACCTTGTTTAATCTTAACTTTTTGTCCTGCAGGCCAGTCTGCACTGCGAGTAAGTTGAATTGTATCCACACCGCCGACATTGTTAACTGTAATGTCATATACATCATAGCGTGTTTCGATAGGAAGCGTAGTTGTCTCATCCCAGGGGTTGTTGGGATCATCAAAGCCATATCCATCAAATGGTGCGCCTTGATCCCAAGCAGTTTCATCTGTTGTTAGATTAACAAATACTAAACTCTTGCCATCAATTTCTGTTTGCACATCAATGCCGCCGTGTGCATCAATAAATGCTTGATATGGAACATTGTGAATTTGTTTATAGGTTAGCGTAGTTGCAAAGTCTGGATTTGCCGCTTGTGTAGCATTAATCTTGTCGTTTTGTGCATCTGTTTCTGGAACATTAAATGTAATTGTGCCGTTGTCGTCACCATTATTTGTCACACCCAGTACTTCACGAGTGCTTATGTTTGAACCATAACTGCTAATGCCGCTGGTACCAATTTCAGTCTGGATCCAAAATGGCGTGCCTGTTTGCTGCACACTAAATGTGTAACTACCGCCTCTTGCAAGAGTAATAGTTGGGTTGCTGTTGTCGCTGCCGTCAATACTATATTCGTCAACAGTTGCTACTGTGCGGCGTGTTACTGTAAAGTCTCGTTCGGTGTCAACTGTGCTATTAAACACCTGCACACTGTCAGGCCCACTCGGCAGCCAGAAGTATTCACCATAGTTAACCAGTTTATCTAAATCAGCAAAGCCACTGTAGTTGTAGTATTCCTGATCAAACAAGTCGCTGTGTGTATTAACATTAACATTGTTATATTTCAGACTATTAATAAAATCAATATAACCAGTTAAACTTTCAATCTGTTTACTGGGACTGCGATATACTACTGCAGGCTCTAATTGATAGTTTTGTCTATCTGTGTCAATTTCTTGTACATAACTGTCACCCACTGTAAAGTTAGGAGCAAACTTACGTCCAATAAAACTGTTTACACGCTGCGAATTAGGTTCACTAATTAACTGATCAACAGTAGCATTTAGGAACTTGTTATTTTTTACCGTTTGGAATACATCAG
>UEXM01001772.1_pt1 | contig 16922 bp, 11 predicted proteins | sample 1796661 | NCBI WGS metagenome assembly UEXM01 (sample SAMEA4772469, study PRJEB27181) | metagenome | reverse complement strand
ATTCCTAACAAATACTAAAGTAGAGTAACAACCTTAACTCCTACACCTAAAGGATCAGATAAAACATTAACAGCTTAAAAAAAGACATTAACAACATTTTTATTACGAAAATCTAAAGATCATACTATTATTCCTGATTGGCGTTATAACCCTGTGAGAGAAAATAACATTGCTGGGGAAATAAAACAGGATTTCAAGCTAAGCGCTAATATTTCAATAGTTAACTTTCTTGTTCCAGGAATAGTGTCTCCGAGTTGGAGTTACGGCGTTGTTGAAACAGATAAAATAACAATAGCAAAGAATCTCTACCTTCATACAATGTTTATAAAGATGGTTAATTCTAGCAGTTCTCCTTTTTCAGGAGCAAAGATTATTCCAACTGAAGGAGTTTATAGTAGTATACCTACTGAAGGTAATGTAACAGAGATGGGACATAACACTAATAAGCTTACTGGTCGAACTATAGTATATAAAGTTGTTGATGCATCTGGATCTGAAAATAATACTCTTACTTTTGATATTGCATCCTATTTTAAAGATATAGCATATTTTGATAAAATGTTTTTGTCATATGATACTATTGAAACAGATCTTAAAGTAAGAATAGTATTAGAAATGCCTTTATTAGATGAATGGTCAGCAGTCTTCAACAGAGAGATATACACAGAGTATAATAATACTAGACATGCTTCTAATGAATTTGTCGAGATAACCTTATAAATATAACTAAAAAAGAGTCCCATGGCAACGCGCAGAGTCTTATCCAGAGAAGATAATAGCTTAACTTCTAGCATTATCACTACCAGAAAGCAACAGTTTAAAGATATTGATTTATCTTTTGCTGCGAAACCTAACGGTGAACTTTTTGTAAAAAAAGATGCTGCTGCTGTCAAGCAAGCAGTAAAAAATTTAATACAAACCAATCATTTTGAAAAACCTTTCTTACCTTTCTTTGGTGGTAATATTAGAGAAATGCTATTTGACTTAGCAGATGAAGATATTGAAGAAGATGCAGAAGAAAGAATTATAGAAGCAATTAACATATTTGAGCCAAGAGCTCTAGTACAAACCGTAAATGTAAAATCTGATCCTGATAGAAATAGTCTCGATGTTTACATCGAATTTCAGGTAATAAATACTACAGAAGTTATTATATTTACAACTACACTATCAAGGTTAAGATAACATGGCAACTACAATTAGATCTACAGCACTTGATTTTAATAACATTAAAAGTAATCTAAAAACTTATCTTGCTAACTCTAATGAGTTTAAAGATTATAATTTTGAAGCATCTGGTCTTTCAAATATTTTAGATGTGCTGGCTTACAACACGCATATAAATGGTTTGATCGCAAACTTTGCGTTAAATGAATCTTATCTACCTACTGCTCAACTTCGAAGTTCAATGGTATCTTTAGCAGAAGGTGTAGGATATGTACCAGATACAAATACAGCTTCTCAAGCTAAGATACGTATAACATTTAATAATTCTAATATGTCAAACACTGTTATACTTCCTGCTTATACTAAATTTGATACTACAGTAGATGATGTATCTTATGTCTTTCAAACTATAGAAGCACACACTGCTGTAAACAACGGTTCAGGTTTTTATGAATTTAAAACTGCAGCTGGTTCAAATCAAATTCCAATCTTCGAAGGCACGTTAAGATCAAAAACGTTCTTGGTTGGAGAATATGAAGACAATCCTGTATATGTTATTCCTGATAGAACCATTGATGCTGATACAGTTACTGTTAACATTTTCGAAAGTGCTACTTCTACCACAGCTACCCCTTATCAAAATATTTTAAATGCTACTTCTATTAGCGCTAATTCAACAGTATATATTTTAAAAGAATCCCCTAATGAGTATTATGACTTGTCTTTTGGAGATGGTACTACTTTTGGTATAGCTCCTGCTGCAGGTAATAAAATTGAAATACAGTATTTGTCTACTAACGGAGAGGTTGCTAATGGCGCTAGTATCTTTACTCCATCCTCTACATTCTCAGAAAGCGGTCAATCAGCAACTTTAAGTGTTACTAAATGGACTAACTCTATAGGAGGAGATACGAAAGAAACTATTGAGTCTATTCGTAAAAACGCTCCATTTCAATATGCTACTCAGAACCGTATGGTTACTGCAGAAGATTACGCTTCCTTAATCTTACGTAATTACTCCACTCTTATTAATGATATTGTATCCTGGGGAGGAGAAGATGCTTTATCTCCAGAGTTTGGAGCTGTTTACGTATCAATTGATTTTGAAGATGATGTGACTGCAGATACCATTGCTTCTACTAAGCTCGCTATTCAAGATTTAGCCGAGCAATTATCTATTGCTTCTTTTAATCTTAGATTTGTAGATCCAGTTCAAACCTTTGTAGAAACAGATACATTCTTTCAGTTTAATCCAAAGTTAACTGACTTGACACTATCTAATACTAAAAACAATGTTACTACTACTATAGCAAATTACTTTACAGATAATACTGGTAAGTTTAAACAATCTTTTAGAAGATCAAATTTGCTTTCTTTAGTAGATGATGTAAGTGGAGCTGTTCTTTCTTCTAGAGCAGACGTGAGAATGCAACAACGTTTTGTACCTTCTTCTCCTTCTTTAATTACTGTTATAAAATCATTGTTAGATGATCCTGTAAATGTATCAGATGAAGTGCTTAATAATACAGTTAATCTAGTTTCTCAATTTAGATTTGAAGATGCTGCAAACTATCTAGCTGTTTTTGTTTCCTCTTACAGTTATACCTTTATTGTTGATACCTTATCTACAACTAAAAGTAGTTTAAGTCAACAGTTACTATTTCCTGTTCCAATAGCAATACCAGATGATGACACTTTTACTATTACTAGTTCTACTTTTGTATATGAAGGTAGTAATGCTGTAATAAAAAATAAACTTACTTCTAATGACTTACAAATTGTAGCAGCTGCAGGGGGTACTATATTACTTGACAATGTAGGAAATTATAGTGCAGCTAGTGGTACAGTTACAGTAAATTACTTTAATCCTACTAGCATCACAGGAGGTGTAGCTTACATTAAATTGGCCGCTACTCCAGCTAATCAAAGCGTACTTACATCTACAAGAAACGATGTTATTCTCCATGATCCAGATAGGTCAACTGTTAATGCAGTTATTACAGAAGCAACAAACTAATGTCTATATTAAGAGATAAAACTTATTCAGATAACAAAAGAACTCTGCTTAATTTTCATAAAGCAGAAATTGATAAAGTTTTACCCGAATATATTATTGAAGAATATCCAAATCTTAAAACTCTATTTAACAAATACTATGAATGGTTAGACTCTTCAGATAACTTTGGAGGGCAGATACAACAGCTTTACAGTAGTAGAGATGCAACTCAAGTACCGTCTAAACTCTTACAATTCCTAGAAGACGAATTACTTTTAGGGCAAGCTTACTTTGGTGGGTTTCAAAACAAAAGAGAAGCTATAAAATTTAGTAATCAGCTTTATAGGTCTAAGGGCACCAAGTATAGTGTGCAACAGTTTTTTAGAGGTTTTTTTGGGATTGATCCTGTAATTGAATATCCTAAAAACAATATTTTTTTAGTAGGACCTCAAATTGATTATGATCTAGATAGTATTAATACTTCAGGTCAGCAAATAAAACAAGCAGCTTCTGGACTAGGGCCAGAATCTAGAAGATATATTACCGATGATAAGCTTTATCAAGTACTATCTATTTTAATAAAATCTAGTTTACCATTTAATGAATGGAAAGATGTTTATAAATTATTTGTACATCCAGCAGGAGTTTACTTAGCTGGAGAAACCTTAATTGAAATGACCAATGTAGCCTGGAATAATGTTGCTCACAATCCAGAGTTAGCTAATAATGGTGGTATTAACTTTATAATGGATGAAATAGGGGATTCACTAGGTCAATTATTCCTAGTTGAAGGAGCCAATGTTTATCAACCTGAAGCGTTTGCAGAGATTACTTTAATTAATAAGGATGATGGATCTGTGGGAATGAGACGTCAAAGAACAGATCAGACATTCCATGATGTAGGATCTCAATCTATTGATTCGCTTGGTACTGGTTATACTCTTGACGAGTTGTTATCACCTAACTCAGTTACTTTTGATGATTCTGATTCACGTACATTTAACGTTACTGATGCAGTTCAGTTCTCACAACATGATGATTCATCTAACGTTCTTGGTATATCAACCTTTGACAGACATGAATTCTCAACACTATTTGATAGTAGTAATATCGCAGATTCAGCTCATTGGCCGTTCCCACACATATAAATAAAAGAAATAAATTAGAGAGATAATTATGGCAAGACAGATTATCAATACCGGTACTACAGCAAATGATGGCACAGGAGATACTTTACGTACTGCTGGCGATAAAATGAATGATAATTTTTCAGAGCTTTATACTATATTAGGTTCTGGAGCTGCTGGTGTTTCACAGTTAACAGATAGTGGTTTAGACATTATCGGCACTAGTTTTAGAACTAAAATCGGAGCTGCTAATCCAGCTTCAGAGGTAAGTATTGATTTTCCGGATTCTGCAGGTACAGTGACTTTAATTGCTGCTACCCAAACCCTTACAAATAAGATTATTAGTGCGGATAATAACACATTAAGTGGAGTAGCAGCTAGCAGTTTTGTCATATCTAATGGTTCAGGAAATATTGACGGATCTGCTTCTGCTAAAGCTATTCCAACTGGGGTGGTAGTAGGGACTACAGATACTCAGACGTTGACCAATAAAACTCTTACAACACCATCTATTACTTCTCCTAAAATTACAACTGGTATTAATGATGTTAACAACAATGAGATCATCAAATTTACAGCTACAGGATCAGCAGTAAACGAAATAACTATTACTAACCAAGCTACTGGTTCTAGTCCTTCTATAGCCGCTACTGGTACAGATGCAAATCTTAATCTTACATTAGAATCAAAAGGTACCGGGGGAATAACAGTAAATACTAAATTAGTTAATACTGCAGAAACTCTAACATCTAACGGAGCATGTTCTCAGGCAGTTCCTCTTACTATCTTCAATAGCGCTTCTAGCTTAGCAATGACATTAGCTGCAGGAACTATTATAGGTGAAACTAAATATTTTGTGAATAGAAATTCAGGTACAGCAACAGTTACTGCTAATATGGCCGGATCAGTAACATCTGTTGCATTTGCAGCAAATGAAGCTGGATTTATGATATGGTCTGGAGCAGACTGGCATCTAGCTTCTAAAACAGTAGCAACTTAGGTATAAACAATGACAGCAAAAATTACAGACAAACTTAAAAAACAATTAGCTCAGCAGATATTCGACGAAGCTACTGGTACGAAAATTGGTGACTCAGATAATTATTATTATATTGCAGTTGGTCGATCTCAAGACTGGCCTACAGAAGCTACGCCTCCTACTCCAAATCCTGTAGAATACGATGAGCGTACATTTAGATATGATATGCAATCAATCAAGGCTGTCGAAGCTTTCTCTTTTGTTATACCTCTAAAAGATTGGACTTCTGGCGCCTCTTATGCACAGTTTAGTGATAATGATGTAGGTCAAGGTACTAGCTTTTACGTAAGAACTACAGATAACAATGTTTATATTTGTATAAGACAAGGTAAAGATTCTAACGGAGCAGGACAGGTATCTACAGTTAAGCCTGATCATACTGGGACTGCTATTCCTATAGAAACAGATGGGTATGCTTGGAAATTTCTTTACACCATCTCAACTGCCGATGGTAATAGTTTCTTAACAGCTAACTGGATGCCAGTAAAATTCGCTGACTCTGCTACTTATTCTGATCCTACTAGTACTTATTATACACAATACTTAGTACAAAATGCTGCTGACTCAGGACAGATTGTAGGTTATAGAGTTACTGCTGGAGGTTCTGGTTATACTAATACTGATTCTTGTACTGTTATAGGAGATGGTATTAACGCCAAGGCAAGAATTATTGTAGATGGGACTGGAGCTATTGCAGCAGTAGAAGTTGGAGATAGTGCTAACTTTGGAGAAACTAATTTTACTCCTTTAGCTAATGGGTTTGGATCTGGTTACTCTAGAGCAAATGTAAGAATTACTACATCTGGAGGATCTAATGCTTCTATCTCTCCAGTAATTGCTCCAAAAGATGGTTTAGGAGCTAATCCAATAAATGATTTAAGATCTACAGCTTTAATGTTTAACATTAAACCAGAAGGTAATGTAGACGGTAAATTTGTAGTTGATAATGAATATAGACAAATAGGATTATTAAGAAACCCATTACAATATAATTCAAACTCTAAGTTTACTGGAACTGCAGCTAGAGCTTTAAGTCAGCTTAACTTAACAACAATTCCAAGTACTATTACTTTTGGTGAAGATATCTTAATTAATGGTGATAGTAATGCTCAAAGTTACTTAGATTATTGGAATAATATTAAACTGTGGTATCATCAAAATGAAACTACAGGATTTACTCCTTTCAGAGCTGGTGAAGTAGTTACTGTGGCTGGCTACTCTGCATCTACATTGACGGTTGATTCAATATCAGCACCAGAAATAGATGTATACTCAGGTGATGTACTATATATTAATAATACAACTGATGTACCTAGAGAAGCTCAAGGTTCTGAAGATATTAAACTGGTTGTAAAGCTTTAAGGATACACAATGGCAACTAACTTATCTAGCACAACGTTCTTAAGTGAATACAATGATGATTATAGAGACAGTGATCATTATCATAGAATTCTTTTTAATAATGGTAAAGCCTTACAAGCCAGAGAACTCACTCAATTACAGACTATTATTCAGTCAGAGATATCAAGGATTGCTTCTTACTTATTTAAAGAAGGTGGTATAACAGGATCTGCTGGTAGTTTAAGTGGCGCGTTTGCTCCTGTTGGATCTGTTAGAATTGCTGACTTACCTACCGGTTCTGCTCAATTAAAAGGATTAGAAATAAGTAATGTTGCAGGAGTTAAAGCAACAGTTAAAGCTGTAATTGATACTGGTGGTAGTGATGATATTATACTAGTTAGATACACTTCGGCTAATAATTTATCTTCATCTGATCCAGCAGCTGGGCCTAGAACATTTCTTGCTTCTGATGTTTTATCTTATGATGACGGAGGTTCTTTTTCTGGTAGTTTAGATGTAAAAGCAGATGATGGAGCAACGCTCGCGATTAACAAAGGGTCTATGGTTGAGATTCCTTCTTTTAATTCATATGTTGCTGGTCATATGGTTACCACAGAAAGTCAAAGCTTAGTATTAAGTACAACTAGCAGTGAACCAACCGCTGTAGTAGGATTTAAATTAACCGAGCAAATATTTACAGTTACTGATGCAATAGCTTTATACGATAATTCCGGGTCTACTCCTAACCTGACCTCACCAGGTGCTGATAGATTAAAAATTACTCTTACCTTAATAGAAGAATCAGATATAAGCGCTGGAGAAACGTTTTATCCATTTGTAAGTATAATAAAAGGTGTATCAAGAGTTTTAGCGAATGCAGATACATCAGTAAATGAATTAGGTAAACTTTTAGCTTCTCGTACTGATGATATTACTGGAGATTTTATAGTTGCAGATGCTCCTCAAGGCAGATTTAATCTTAAAGTAATAGAAGATAGCGACGATAATTTTTTACAATATAGAGTTTCTGGTGGGGTAGCTTTTTTAGATGGTAATAGAATTGAAAGAGGAGCCGCTAACGCTCCTATTAGAGTTGCTAAACCTAGAGAAACTGCTGATAAGATTACAGCTAGTAATGAATTCATCTTTGCAAGATATGGAAACTATTTTTTAGCTGATTCATTAAATGGATTGGTAGGTAGTGTAGATTCTTTTGCTGAACTTAATCTTTTTAATCAAGCTACATTAGGCGGTACTAATATAGGTACGGCGCGCATTAGACAGATTGAAGAGATTGACAATAAGTTTAGACTTCATATGTTTGATGTTAACATGGATTCTAATGCTGGTACATCATATAATTTAAGAGATGCTAAGAGTGTAGGATTCGGTCCTGCACATTTTGCTAACTTGGCACAAGTTAATGGAGTTATAGAACTTCAGGATAAACAAGAAAATTCTTTATTATTTCCTTTGTCTTCTGGTAGGATAAATCAAATTGATACTGTAGAGTTAACAGTGCAACGAATAGATCGTAGAACTGCTTCTGGAGGCTCTGCTACTTTCCAAACTTCTGCTGCAGCTTCTAACTTTGAAGATACAGGTAAATGGATAGTACAGGTAGATAGTAGCGGTCAGATTATATCTCCTCCTACTGTAACTGGTACTCCAACTACATCGGCTACAGTAACAGGGTTACCAAATGGTGCAGTAACATTATTAGGCTACGAAAAAATAGCTAATGCTCAGAGAAAAACTAAGACATTAGCTACCTCTGGAGCTACTCAATCAGTAAATGTTAGTGAGTCTATTACACCAGATAGCACTGGTAGATTTAAACTTTCTAAAGTAGACATTTATTTGTTTAGAAGTGTAGTAGATGATACTACATCAGAAAATATTACATACAAATATAATTTAGATAATGGTCAAAGAGATGACTTCTATGATGTTGGTCAAGGTATTCTTAGAAGTGGGTATACAGCACCAGCTGGATCTATTACAGTAACATATGATTATTTTTATCACACAACTGGATTCTTCTTTGGAGGTACCAGATCATATCCAGATTTAACTTATGATAAGATACCTAATTATATAACTGACTATGGTAAACAACACAAATTAAGTGATGTTATTGATATGCGTCCTGTAAAGAGTACAGCTAATAACTTTACTGGGTCAGGAGCAGTAATAGAAGCTTTACCAAGAAATACAGATTTTATGACTGCTGCCACAGTTGAGTATTGGATGCCTAGAGTAGATGTGGTCTCTATCTCACCTAACGGTAACATAAAAGTCACTAAAGGCATTACAAGTAATAGACCTTTGCCTCCAACTGTTAGTCAAGAAGAAATGATTCTTCACCAGGTTACTTTAAAACCTTATACTTTAACCAATAAAGAAGCAACAGTAAGCACAATTGATCATCGTGGGTTAAAGATGTCTGATATTCGTAGAATGGAAAAAAGAGTTTCCAATCTCGAATCATTATCAGCTTTAACTGCTGCAGAGTTTACATTAAACAAAGTAGAGGTAGCAGATCCTAATGACGCTACATTACCAGCGAGAGTGAAATTAGGAATTACTGGAGATACATTTAACAGTAATATTCAATCAGCAGTATATGATAACGAATACAGAGCGAGAATTGATAAGTCTCTAGGAATGGTAGCTCCAACAGTGTTTGGTAGAACTTTACCAATGTTTTATGACTCAGCTTATTCTACAGGTATAGTCAGAAAAGGTAATACTATATGGCCAGATTATGATGAAGCTGTTATGATCGATCAATCAATTGCTTCTAAAGCAGTTAATGTAAACCAATTTGAACTTAATAAGTATGTGGGTAGCGGAGTAATTGAACCTCCTGTAATTAACTGGAATGTTCGTAAGTTAGTTGATGCAAATTATGAATTAGGTAATAATGCTTCTATTGCTGAAGTAGGATCTAATCAAATTTCATCGCGAGGAAGCCAGAGCTTTGAGAGTAATACAGGGTCAGGAAATTAAAGATGGCATTAGAATATAAAAAAGTCGGTACAGAAACTAGATACAGAGAAGAGACAGACACAATTGAACAGGATATTGGATTTGAAGATATTCCGGTATGTCGTCCTAGTTTTTTCTTCTTTGATTTTACAGGATTAAAACCTAGTAGTCCTCATTGGTTCTTTCTTGACGGCGAAGATGTTACCAAGTATATTAACAGCTCGTTTACTTTGAATAGTTATAACAATGCCAGTAGAACCAGTTTATTAAGAGATCCTGGTGATGCTTATGTTAGTGAAACACAATTTCCAGCAGCGCAAGGTGGTCCTACAAATGGAGGATCTGGTCCAGTAAATACAGATTCTGCTGGTAATTTATCCGGAGCATTTTACTTACAAAGTAATTCAACCACTTCCTTTAAAGTAGGTACAAAAGTACTTTCAGTAATTGATGTTAGTTCAAATAATAAAGTCGCAGCATTATCTTATAGTCAGACAGAATTTGAAGCTTTAGGATTATATGATCTTTACTATGAAACTACGACCTCTAATACTGTAGCTTATGAAGCTGACATTTACGATTGGGTAGAAGTTCCAGATCCTGTTCCTCCAGCTAGCTCTGGTTCATCAAATGATAATGATAATGGAGGAGCAGTATTTTATTCACATTATGAGCCTCCAGAAGGAAAAAACTTTTGGGAAGAAGGATATTTTACTGAAGGATATACAACCTCTTATACAACTGGTCAGACTAATCAACAAATTCAAGCAGATAGAGGTAGTACAACAGGTGGAGGTCAAACATCAGATAATGGAGGAACTACAAAATCTGGAGGAGGATGCTGCTTTATTATGCTAGAAGCTAGATATGGAGATGGTACTATGGATAAAGTAGTACGTCGCTATAGAGATGAATATATGACAGATAAGAATAGAAGAGGATATTATAGACTTGCAGAAGTTTTAGTTCCTCTTATGAGAAAGTCAAGAGCAGTAAAGTGGATAGTAACTAAGACAATGGCAGATCCATTAGTTGCTTATGGTAAATATTATTATGGGGAAAGTAAAACAGGAGTAGTGTATACTCCAATAAAGAATTTTTGGATGAAACTTTTTGATACATTAGGTGGAGACACCAAGTTTATTCGCGAGAATGGAGAAGTAGTATAATGGCTGGCAGATTACAACTAACAGAACAGCTTAATCCTATGGCTCAAACCTTTAGGGTTTTAGAACCAGGAGGATCAGTTCTGACAGGCATAGGGCTATTTTTTGAAAAGGTTCCTTCTGGAACTCAGCCGCAAGTGCCTGTTACTATAGAGTTAAGACCAGTTACTGAGAATGGAGATCCATCTTCTCAAAGGTTTATACCTGGAACAAGAGTGTCTCATTTACCTAGTGAGATTACAGGAGCAAATACTACATTTTCAGCTAGCACAGAAAAGAAATTTACATTTAGAGAACCAGTTTATATTCCAGGTAATAGTGAAGTTGCTATTGTAGCTTACACAGCTGCTGGTGCAGGACAATATAGAATATATGCAGGTACTTTAGGAGATATTTCTTTAGGTTCTAATACAAAAAGAGTAACTCATCAACTAGATGCAGGAGTTTTCTTTCAATCATCTAACGGTACAGTTTGGTCAAAGGATCAAAATACAGATATTGCGTTTAAAGTTTACCGAGCTGAATTTAAATCTACTGTAGGAACTGTTAGGTTAAAGCCAACTTTACCTCCAATTAAAGATTTGACAGAAAATTCTTTTACTCAAGATATAATTAACTATCCTGCAGCTCCTCTTATCACAGATAGTGGGAGTACTAGTTTAAACGTTTTACATCCATCTCATGGTTTTCAAGTAGGAGATAATGTAACTCTGTCTGGATTAGATAGTACTGCGCAGTATAATGGAGTATTCGGCTCTTCTATTTTAGGCTCAAGAGCTGTTACAGCAGCAGATCCTTATGGATACTCAGTAACTATGGACTCTGCAGCAACTGCTACAGGTAGAACCGGTGGCTCTGTTGTTAAAGCTACAGAGCAGTATATCATAAATGACTTTACATTATCTGTTCCAAACCTTACACCTCCAGGTACTTCTATTAATACTGGTGGTAATTTTGTTACAAGTAAGTCTTTCGGAGGCACTGAAACTGCTGGTTCTAGGACTCTTAAAGTTCCTGTAGAAGTAAATAGTATATCTGCTCTAAAAGATCCTCATGTGGTTTTATCATCAGAAAATGAATTTGGTACTTTAGGAGTGCAGGATAGTGCTTCTACTTACTTTGACATTGACTTGGTAACTGATAATAAATTTGTAGCTCCTTACATTAACGCTAATGCTGCCGCTCTTCTTACTATATCTAACTTTATCGATTTACAAGATTCAGCTGGCACAGTTAGTACAATCACTTATGCTGCAGAAACTAATCCAAACGGTGGTACTATACCATCTAAACACATTACAGTACCATATGCATTGGAGAACGACGCTACGTCTATAAGAATCATGTTAGACGCGGTTCGTCCACAAGGAGCTGAATTTACTGTTTGGTATAGAACTGGTAGATCGACTTCTGATATTTTACTAAGCGATACTTCGTGGACTGCATTTAGCACATCCGTGAACCCTCCTAACAAATCAAACTATTCTCAAATTGAGCAGAGTAGAAAAAACGAACAGTATGAGTTTAATGTGTTTGATATTCCTTCCTTTAATGAGTATCAAATTAAAATAACGTTTACTACAACTAGATCCTCTAATGTACCAGTGATTCGTAACTTGAGAACTATAGCAACAGTATGATAGGTAGAACGTTAGTCCCTATAGAAGGACACCCTGACTTAGCAAGAGATATTAAAACTAATGCTATCATTAATATAAATAAAGACAAAGCTGAACAAAGACGCAAAGCTCGTGAATTAAAGTTAAAAGAAAAGCAAGAGTTCGAGCAAGTAAAAAATGATGTTCAGGATATAAAAGCAATGTTGCAGAAATTATTAGAGAACGGTTCCAATGGCTAATAGTAAGATCCCAGCAGTACTCTTAAATGATACACTAAACCTACAAAGAAGAAGATTTAATCAGCTATTAGATTCTGTCGGTGATGTAAGTACTCTTAAAACAACTGCTGGAGATGTTACTGCTGCAGTTAATGAACTATATGACTCAATCGGAGTCATAGGTCTTGGTAGTTTAAATACATCAGCTAAAACTTTAAGACAAGCTATCAATGAGCATGAAACTGATATTGGTAACATGACTCTTAATACAACTGCTTCTGACATTACCGGCGCGATTAACGAGATTCATGATTCAATTGGAGAAGTAGCTTTAAGCACAACAGCAACTACAATAAAAACTGCCATTAATGAACTCGATGCAGAGCTTGGCACTATTACAGCTGGTGCTATGGGAACTACAGCTTCTACAGTAAGTGCAGCTATTGCAGAGCTAGAAACAGAGATTGATACTCTTAATGATTCAATGGGTACTGGAGGTTTAAGTACTACAGCGCAAACTATAGTAGCAGCGATTAATGAGTTAAACGATTCTATTGGATCTGGTAGTTTAAACACAACTGCGCAAACGTTGATAGGCGCTATTAATGAAATAGATGCTGATACGACAGATGCTGTAACTGAAGGTTCAAGTAATTTATATTTTACAAATACAAGAGCAAGAGATGCTGTAGGTGTTACTGCTTCAACCGGGTTGTCTTATACAGCAGGCACAGGAAAATTTGCTGGCGTGAATGCAACTACAACCGTTAAAGGTGTTGCTTCATTTAATACAAACGATTTTACAGTATCAAGCGGAGCTGTAAGTTTAGGTTCACTAGCTAATAACCAACTTGATAATTCTACTATCACAGTAAAAGATAGTGCTTCAGATACAGGTGAAGCAGTAGCTCTGGGCCAAGATGTAAAAATTATTGGAACAGCTAGTGAGGTAACATCTGTTAGAACTGGAGATACTGTTCAGATTGGATTAACAGACTCAGCTTCTATTACTTCTGAATTAAAAGTTGGAGGAGGTTATGGTTCTACAGGAACCACTATACGTTATAATGGTGATGTACTTACTAATGGTAACTTAACAGTAGATGGTGACCTCACTATATCAGGTACTACAACTACTGTTAACTCAGCAACATTTACTGTTGAAGATAAAAATATTGTATTAGGTAGTAATCTAACCAGCTCTGATTCTTCAGCTGCTGGAGGCGCTGGTATCTTTATTGGAGATTCTGTTGGACAATCTAATTTCTTGGCAGGGTTTAGATGGAACGGAACAGGTAGATATTGGGAAGCAACTGACTCTACAGGTTCATTCTATCAACTATCTATAGCAGGTCCTACTACAGGTGGGTTAAATTTTAAAGATGACGACGATGATAATTTATTCGTTAATGCTACTACAGGTTCCGGAACATTAAAGATTGATGGTGGTACATCAGTTCAAACAAACTTAGCAGGATCTACTTTAACAGTTTCTGTTGATGATGCAACAACATCTACTAAAGGTAAAGCTTCCTTTGCTTCTGCTAACTTTAATGTAGCATCTGGTGCTGTAAGTTCTAAAGACATTACTATTGTAACATCTGAAAATGGTGCTGGACAAACAGTAACTCTTGGAGGATCTGTTACTTTAGATATTATGGACTCTGCCGAAATTAATCAGATGATCGATTCTGCATTTGGATCAACTTCTTATCTAAGTGCTAATCTAGCTAGCAATTCTATAACTCTAGGTACAAATACTACAGGTAGTTATGTTTCTACAATCACAGCAGGTACAGGACTAACTGGTGATGGCACTGGGGAAGGATCTACACCTACTCTGGCATTAGATTTCTCTGAACTTACTGATATGACTGGTGCTGTTTCAGGTACCACAGAGTTTATTTTACAAGATAGTAACACTGAATCTCGTAAAGCAATGAGTGAGATTATTACTTCTACATTTGATGGAGATGGTCTAACACGAACCGGTGATATTACTTTAGATGCTTCAGGTGATATAATTTTAGATGCGGACGGTGATGATGTAAAAATTAAAAACGGCATTGCTGGTCATACTGTAAATCTTACTTTAGGTGCATCAAGCGGTGACTTTACAATAGATGCTCCTAATCATATTAGACTTGATAACGGTGCTAACGATGAGATTCAGCTTCTTCATAATGGTACAGAGTATGGGTCATTTTCAGATTCTAGTGGCAGTTTAATAATTAAACCTAGTGACGGAACAGGTGATAATGTTAGAGTAAGAAGTGAACTTGCAGCTGATAACATATTTACAGAGGTAGTTAATCTATCAACTTTAACAGGTACAAAATCTATTGATTGGAGAGCTGGTCATATGCATATTGGTACTAGTATCACTAGTAATTTTACAATAGGATTTAGTAACATACCATCTTTAGGATTTGCTCAAGTAATGTTTATGTATACTACTGGATCTAGCGGTGGAGTAAGTATCACATGGCCTGCATCTGTTAAGTGGCCAGGAGGAACTAAACCTCAGACCCCTAGAGGTGGATCGGTAAATCAACTATATCAATTTATTACTTATGATGGTGGAACTAACGTTTATGGATTCTTAGCCGGTCAGAACTTTTCTTAATAGGGATAGATAATGCCTTTAATTTTTAACGACGGGTCTGTTGTAAACTATGATCTGATCAACACTAGAGTTGCTAGACTTGATAGTGATGACGGTCCTATGATGATAGTTGATATGAATTATCCAGAATTTAAATCAGCTTCCGCGTTAACACAAGGACCGTGGAGAGACAGCGCTGGCGGTACTGGCGATGGGCAAGTAAAATGGTCAGATGCTTATCCTTCTGATGGATTCGACAGTTATGGTAATGAAAATGGTGTGTACAACGATTGGAATCAGCAGCTTGAAAGTATTAAAGTTATAAATGGCGAGCCGTCAGCTGATGAATCCTATATTTACACCGTTCATGATGGAGCACCTGTATACAAATATAGACAGTATATTGGTGGAGGTAATTACGAGTTAAGAGGTAGCGGTAATCAAATATGCAGATGGAAAGTAAATAGCGGTAGAGGTGATCTTTCAGAATTTCATAGATTCTCAACAGATTCAGATGCTCATACGCATGCCGAAAATATTCTATTTAGTGATAAGTTAAATTATGGAGCTCTTTTTAGATCTTATCCTACAACCTCATTTAATTATATAAAAGATATAGAATGGATTAATAAGAACGAAGCTTTCTTTTTAAATGGTAGAGATGATGCATATTGGGGTTCCGGTAATAATAGACTCGGAGAATTTGTTACATTTGCTTCAGGATTTGACAATAATTGGGGATGGTCTTCTTCTTTTGGCCAATCAGGTTCTATAGCAACATCTATTGATTCTAATTATTTAAATGTAGGCTCAGGTGATGATTTTAGAATTTCATCATCTGCAAATGCTAGAAAAATTCGTATACAGAAACCAGATACTAATCAGAGCACTAGTCAAGATTTAAAACTAATTACATTAGTTAGTGGAGTAGTAGACGGTAATAGTGCTCATACTCCGATGGATGGTAGTAATGATATGCTAATTTCTTCTACTCTTACTGCTCCTACTGATACCATTCCATCTTGCGATAGTGCGCAATATCATTTTCATATGATGACTCATCCTGCTTTGGTAGGTCCTGATAAAAAAATTAAAAGACAAACGTATTATAAATTTATAAATGAATTTGATATTAGTGAAGATGGTAAAAGACTTTTCTTAGATGTAAGTCGTTGGGACGGCGCATCGATGCTTATGCAGATGAATATTACTACTCCTTGGGATCTCAGTACTATTGAACCATTTGATTATTATGACAGTGCAAGCGCAACTTCTAATGGAGGTGATGCTGCTTATTCCGGAGATTCAAATTATTGGGCATATCGTATTATAGCTGACTCAGATACAGGTTCTGGTCGAATTATTCAAAGTATATCTACTACAGACTCAGCTCAATGGGAATCTTATTTAACAGCTGGTACGCCTGTAGGAAGTAATCCTTTAAATGTACCGCAGAAGTCAATCTTTACTAGTGCTGATAGTGCCATAGCATCTAACAGTCTTACTAATATTAACAATATTGCAGATATTAAAAGTATGTTTGATTTTGATGATTCTACTCCTGATACTACTTTATGGGTAACTGATCCGAGCGGAGGGGGTTATAATACTAAAACAAATATGCAATGGAATAATACAGGTGATATTCTTTAT
>UEXM01001771.1_pt1 | contig 16937 bp, 21 predicted proteins | sample 1796661 | NCBI WGS metagenome assembly UEXM01 (sample SAMEA4772469, study PRJEB27181) | metagenome | reverse complement strand
GCTTTTGCTCATACCTTTTACTAGATGATCACTCGCGGCGGCTTTTATGTCGGCACTTTTAATTTTGCACATGGCGAATAAACAATCTAATCGCTCTTGGCTTTGTGACCCTTTAAACAAATATTGCATGCTAAAACCCTAAAATTATTTATCATTTAAGTGATAACTTATTTATTTTAGGTATATTGCTACTATTTGTAAATGCTTATTTGTTATACATAAATACACTGTATATAATGACAGTGTACTTTATTAACGATTGGGGTTCATTATGGCGCGGGTTACTTGTCCAAATTGCGAAGCTAAAGCAACAGTTACGTCACGCGAAAAGCAAAGCGCCCATGTGGTTAATTTATATTGCTCGTGTACTAACACTAAAGAGTGCGGCGCCACGTTTCGTATTACCCAATCGTTTGATCACTTCTTAAACCCGCCTGTAAAAAGCACCCAGCAATTGGCCGCATCGCTTATTAAAAATCTATCTCGTGAGCAGCAATTAGAGTTAGTTGGCTTGTAAAATACATAGCCACAAAAAAGGCCGCTAATTTAGCGGCCTTTTTTGTGGGTGGTGGTTACTGGCGCTGTTGGCCGTATTGTTGTGGTGCTGGTTGTTGGGGTGCGTATTGCTGCTGATCATACTGCCCTTGATATTGCTGTGGTGCATACCCTTGGTTTTGGCTTGGGTGGTTTTGGCTTTGGTTGTTGTGCGCTTGGCCGTTTTGGTTTTCGCTTTCCCAAAAAATATACAGCTTTAACGGGCCTTGGTGGTTAATTGGCATAGTGTCGAGTTCAATCTCTACGCTGTCGGTTCCGCCTTGGTTGTTGCTTGGCCATTTAGTGGCGCGGCCTAATGTGGCGTAGCGGTTTTTGGTGGTGTTGCCTTGCTGGTATTTTTCAGCAATACAGGCTACGCGGCCTTTATCGAGTGGTTTATTTTGTTGGTGCATAGTGCGTTTCCTTTTTGTTTAATGTTTTATTTAATGCTTTGTGTTTTACAACTGAGTGATATACCCAGTTGCGGCGTTTAACGGCTGGTTTCATTGATCACCATAATTCGCTTAATTCTTTTTCTAACTGCTTTTGTGCTAAGCGCTCTTCTAATAGCTCGCGGGTTGATTTGCTGCGTTGCTGGTAGTGCGGGCGCGGCTCTTTGTTTTCGCGGTGCGTTATTTTTGCCGGTGTGCTTACTGGTTTGGCCTGCACAATGCGCGCTTTTTTAGTGCGTGGTTTTGCAGGGCTAGTGCGGGCTTTGTATTCTTTGCGCTCACAGCCACAACCTTGAACAAGCCCTAAGTTATCTTTACGTACTACGCGCGCGGTGCCGCATACGCATTTACACATAAAATGCTGCACTCCTCTGTTGCGGCGGTCTTCGTTTAATACTGTCCAATTATTAAAAACGTCACCCGCTTTTACTTTACCTGTGGCCATGGTTACGCTCCTGCTAATAAACGTGGGCGCTTAAATAATAGCGCGGTGGTTTGTAGTTGCTCTATTGTTACTCGGCGGCCATCGATAGCCGTTACTTTTACTTTTTGAACCGGGTAAGTTTCTACTATTGTGTTGTAGCGATCGCTTGCGCATATTTTTTTTAAACAGCTGGCGCCCTGCTGCGCAGACTCTCCAAATTCACGGGCCAGCATGATTGGGTTATAAAATAGCCCTGTTTGTAGCATTTTTTCGGCTGCTTGATGTGTGTTCATAGTGACTCCTGTTGTTTTGGTTGTGGTCTGTTAGTTACTGCAAATACGTCGGCGTTAGGTTCTTGCTGGTAGCCGTTGCAAATTTCGGTAGCAAATACGCTGTTATTGGTTTTACCGCACTGGCCGTATTGGGTTTTAGGCTTTGGCCTATCGAATTTTGTAATAAACGGGCTGTGCTGATCCTCTGCATAGCCCTTTGGGCAAAACGCCTGGCAACTAATACACGCCTTTGGCATGAGTATTTTTGAAATTTGAATCGTCATATTTGCTCCTAAGCCATTAAATCCAGTGACCACCAATCGTTATCGCTGATTGCTGATGCACTGCCGTTGTTTACTAAAATTGCTAAGTCCCAATCGCCAATGGTGATAAGGCCGTTTTTAGGCTCGCCGTAATGGAACTCACCGAGTTCATTGCGCGTTGCATTGAGGGTTTCGCGCCCGTCTAGCTGGGCGTATTGATAAGCTAGGTCTACTAATTGGCGGGCTTGCTGCCAGTGACTCTCTGTTACATGCCAGCTTGCCGATTTTTGGGCGAGTGTTTTTGCTCGGTATTCAATAGCGAGGTGCTTGTTGTGTTTTATTTGTGCGGTTTCGTCTAAAACATGAAGTTGACCGTTTTTAATTTGGTAAATTTGGCCGTCTCTGGCGATCCTCTTACCGCCATTTAGATCCTTTTTAACCTCTGTGATCTGTTTTTTATCACACCCCACCATATCGAGTATTAACTCCGCGCTAGAGCCCACGGCTATAGGCGTACAGTTATTACCACTAGACCAAGATAGGTCGGCTGCGCCGACGTTGGTGCTAGCCTTAGCTGCGAGTTTTTCTGCTGTACCTTTGAGTTGCCTTGTCCATTCGATAAGGCGAGTTTTTAAGCTGGTTGCATCCGTTACGTTATGCACGTTGTTAAACAAACGTGTAAGCACAGCTTTGTAATCTATATTGGTTACAACACCTTTAATGCGGCGCACTACTTCGGCGTAGTCGTTACCCATTGGCGTGTCTTCATACATAGATTTAAAATTAGCAGCGCGGCCAATGCACATACCGCCCTGTAGTTTTACGTAATCTTTCCAGTTGGCAGTATCTGCCGCGTACCGAATTGGCTCTATTATTTCGTCTTTTATCGGTTTGCCTTTTGGCATACGGCGAAGCTCTCGCCAAACCGTAACGCTTGGCGAACCTTGAAATTGAAACTGGCGAATATTCCATGTACTTGCCCAGGCTAAAACGGGGTTAGCTTGCTCTTGCAGATTTTCGCCTGTGTCGGCGTCAACATGATCGGTCAGCATGTAACCATCAATATTTTTACTGATGTATTTAGCAATGTAGGCCGCTGCACTGCCCTTGCTTTTATCTAGCTTTACAGCGTCAAAGCGTGGGCTAAAAGTACGGTAAAATTTGGTAGGCGCTTTATGGTTTTTCGCCTTAAACTTTTTAGGTTCTCTTTTTTCAGCCTTGGCTTTCTCGGCCTCTTCTTTATTGCGTTGTATGGCTACTTCGTTGGCTTTCTTTTTAGCAAAGCCCCACTCGCTGCGCTTTTGTTTATAGATTTTAAATAACTTGGTTTTCTCAGTCCCTGCACGGTATTTAACGCAGGCTTCTACTGTTTTTATGTGGGTGCCATGGGTGTTTATATCTACAAATTTGTTGAATACTTTGGCGCGGGTAAGCTCGGGGCCATAACGATCATAAAGCTCGGTTTTGTCTTCTTGAATAAAGTACCAACGCAAAATAGCGTTGATTTCTTGAAGTTTGTTTTTTGGCATGAATAACATCATGTGCCAGTGCGGGCACCCGTCAGCATGAGGCTCTACAACACGTACACCAAAGTACTTAAGCTCACGGCGGTTTAATTTAGACCGTGCCCGCGCCCATGTTGTAGTTAAGTAATTTTGTGCATCTTTAGGCGTTGAACCATCCCACGTACTTGCATTGGCATGAAAACGTGCCGGGCATGTAATAGTGTAAAACATGGCAACATAACCCATTTCGTCGGCTAGTTCCTCAGTCTCACGAATGCGTAACATTAATTCGTTACGGCGGTTAGCTGGATTTGCCATGCCGCTTTTTACAGCTTCAATTAGGTCAATTACATCACCGTCACTGCTTTGTAGTTCCATCATTTCGAGGAACTGACGGCCACTGGCTTGGGCAAAGCTAAATTCACGCTGGGCTTGCTTTGATGAATATGGGCTAATACCACGGCGTTTAGGTTTTTGGCTTTTTTTGTCGTAGTAAAGGTCTTTACCCACTTGGCCGGTTGCAATTTCTAGTAATTCCAAAAACTGTTTACGCAGGGTTTTTAATTGGCGAGCCCACCATTTATCGCATTGCAGTTTAAGCAAGGCGATTTCAAAACAGGCTTGCGGTAAGTCGTCTTCGCGCATGTCGTAAAATGGCACGTTTACGCCAAACTGTTTGGCATACCCTGCAACCCCTTCGTAGGTAAGGCGTACTATTTTTTCATATGGTAAATGCTGGTTTTGTTCACTTACATCAAGTGCTTTTTCAAGGCATTCTAATGCAAGGGTGCCTGCATGCTTTTTAGTTTTTTCAACACTACTTAGAATATGCCATGGCAATGGCATATTGTGAGTAATACTGAGTAGCACACCAAAACGGGGTTTTAAGCGCGCAATAGTACGGCGCATCCATGTATTAGCACGGAACTGGCTCCCTGCTTTTTTTTCGGTGTAACGATCAATGTATTTACGGGCCATACGGCTTTGCAGCGACACAGGCACCTTTTCCAAGTTGCTAGCAAGGTAATTAAAGTCATCAATATCAGTAATAGACGAAATTAAGCCCTTAGCTATGCTTGATAGGTTAAGGGCGTCAAGGTCGAGCGGGATTGGGTTAGCCACGGCGCTACAGCTCTATTTCCATTGGCTCGCCACCTGTTTGTACTGCATGTAATGCAATGCTCATTAGGCTGTATGCTCGCTCAAAATTAACGTCGTCGTCGGCAATTAGTTTTACGATTGGTAGCAAGTCGGTTAGCGTGTCTTCGCACTGCATTAGCATGCCAACGGTACCGCGCTTGTTTAAATTGCGAATAGTAAAATTAGCTTGCTCAATGGCGTGTAAAACAATATTGAGTATTAACTGTTTTTTAGTTAGATCTTGGTCTTTGATAGCGTTCATTTCAGTATTCCTTTGGGTGTGTTTTAGGTGTTAAATTACAAATAATTCAGGGGCGCGCTCGTGGCCTTTGCAAAATACAAAGTGAGCGTATTCGGTTGAGTCGGTTTTACTTGGTTTTTCTGGGTCAAAACCCGGGCGTTTGCTGTGCACATACACCGCCGCTAATGGCAGTTTTTGCCACATCGGTTTGCGCTTTTGGCTACCCAACCAATTAAGGCGTTGCAGCATGATCACCAAACCACCGTCTTCAACCATTTCTAGGGCATGCTCGGTAAACGCTTGTGCTTGGTTAAATGGGGGGTTGGTGATGATCATGTCGTATGGTTTTTTTAAACTCTTTAACTGTAAAAAATCACAGTTAATTACGTTAGCGCGTGAGTCTTCACGTATATCCCAGCTTTCAACTCTAAAACCCTCTTGCTCTAATACCGTTGGGTAGCTCATTGGGTATTTTTCACAACCGCCGGCGCTTGGGTCGAGTACGCGTGGATAATTTTCAGGATCAAAGCGAAAGCAATTACTTTCACTAAACGCTGCTATAAAATCTTCAATTAGCCAGTGCGGTGTTATGTAGTAGTCGTCGTTGTTGCGTACCGTTCCGCGATTTACTGAACTCATGATCAACCCTTAGTAATTGTTAAATGTGAATAGTTAGTGCTGGCTTCAACGCGCGGGGCGTTTTGTAAAAACTTAGCGGGGGCCATGGCGTTAGCATCGGTAAATGCTTTTACTAATTGCTCCATTTGCAAAATAGCCTTGTGAATTTTTAAGCGAGTATCTGCATCAAAATTAGCAAAGCCGCTTTCTAAATGGTGGCGCTTTAGGCCTGCTGCAAAACACACTAATGTGCGCTCTTGCTCGCTTAGCACTTTGGTATACACGTACTCGGGCGTGTGGCGCTCACTGCCTAGCAGCGCTTTTATTTCGGCTAGGCCTTTTGGTATGTGGCGCCCAGTTACGGCTTTTAATGGCGCTGTGTTTGGGTAGTTAATAGCTGTGTTTGCCATAATTAATTAACTCCTTGCTGGCTGCGGGTGGCTGCGTTTAAATAGTTGGCTGCTTGTGTTTTTAACCAGTACACCGCTTTTTGTATTGTTTGGTACTCGTCGCCATTACAAAAAACGGGTAATGCAAAGTCACCAACACGCGCTTGTAGCGTGTTGCCGCTGGCTGCTGCGGTAATTTTGCAGCTCAATAAATAGCGGCATTGCTCTGCTAATGTTTTAAAACTGCTTAACGTTTCGCGACTAAATACTTGGTATGTGCTCATTGCCCTGCTCCTAGTTATTAACTTGCTTATTGCCGTAAATCTCTTGAAACTTCTCGCTGCCTAAACGCATAAACTCTTCAATATCGGCTTCAAGCCACACAACACGGCCGCTCGATATTTTATGTGTTTTAGGAAACTGCCCTTTATCCATCAACCGATATAACGATGAACGGTGCATTCCGCACTTTTGTGCTACATCGGCTGGGCGTAAATAGCGGTCGTTTATTGTCACTACCTCGCCGCGTACATTGCGGCGGTAATGATCGGCTGCGATTAATTGGCTCATGCTGCATCTTCCTTTTGTATTTCTATAAAATCCCTCTCTGTTTTGGTATGTTGCAAGTGCGAATATTCACAAACCAAAACAAAGAGGAAAAACTCATGTCGAACCCAATCTTGAGCGACTGCATAAAAGCACTTTCAAACAGTCTTACACCTGCAAATGGCATCACCCATCCAGTTGACGACTCAAAAGCAAAATGCTTATTTAAAGCGCTCCACAAAAAAGGCATTGCCTTAAGTGAAGATGAAGTACTTTTGCTGGCTATCGAAAACAACTGGCCTGAAAAACACGCCAAAAAACTAGCCGACATAGCACAACGCATTAACGATGGGCGCAGTGTTAATATTGTTCGCTCAACAAGCTGGGGTGAAACCACCGCTGATAAAATCATTCAATCTCACCGGGGTTAAAATCTTCAAACCACATATCTACCAGTGTAAAAAGCTGGTTTTTAAACTTATCTACTCCACCATGCGCAGCGGCAAAGTAATCGTTGCTTAACGCACTTTTATAATCTAAAGCTACCATGGCCACTTTTTCTGACATAGTAAAACGCTCATCATCCATTAACGCTTCTGTCCGCTCGCTAATGTCCATTACATCAATTGGGTCTACTTCAATCATGCTGCTCTCCCTGTTTTAATTAAATTAACTGACATGATTGCTTGCCTTTCGGCGCGGCTATTTGCACTACTTTTATGCCTTTGCGCATTGCGTAGCGACATACTTGGGTGTTGTCGTCTACCCATAGGTTTATTTGCGGTGCAAATTCATCAATAAATGCTTTTTTGTATTCAAACGGGGTTAGCTCGTCATCGGCTTGGCGTTCAATAACACCGTATGGCACTAGGCTGTGCTTTTTGCACCAGTCGGCTGTACCAAATTGTGAGCTGGTTAAAATAATTGGTTGATATGCACTTTTGAACAATGCAATACCTTCTTCTATTGGTAAGCCATGTTCGTTAGCGTTGCGTTGCCAGTCGTGCCAATTTTTGTTTATGCGTGAGGCATTACCGCGCGGCGCTAAAAAGTTGCTTTTGCTTACATCTCTTAGCGTGCCGTCTAAATCAAACACGTTCATGCTGGTCATGTTTTGCAATTTCATGCTGCACTCTCCTTGTCGGTTTTAACGTGATCGGCTAGTAGCTCATGTACCGATACTTGGCCGTTGGTTAGTTCTGAAATACGCGGGATGTATTTCGCGGGGGCTTGGCCGTGGCGGTTAATCCAGTACCAAATAATGTTTTGTTTCGTATTTAACAACTTGGCGGCTTTTGTCTGACCACCAATTATTTCTATTGCTTTTGCTACGGCGCTCATATTTCCTCCAAGCAGTATTTATCAAGTAAACCGATAATAGACATCAGTTTAACCGATGTCAATATCGATTTAACTGATTAGACAAAAGAAAACAAAAAGCAGATAATCAGCTATTATCACTTTAAGCGATTTTTAATATTAGGAATTTACAAATGGATTTAGGTAAAAGAGTAGAAAAAAGACGTGTTCAGTTAGGGATGACACAAGCGCAATTAGGTCTAATAACCGGCTTAGCACAAAACTCTATTCACAATATTGAATCTGGAGAAACAAAACGCCCTCGTAAAATAGACGCACTAGCTCAGGCTCTAAATTGCACTCCAGAATACTTACTGTTTGGTATTGGTGAAACTCAAGACGGTGAAAAGAGTATCAACAGCAATGTTTCATTAGGGCCTACGCTTAAAGCGGCTGTGCCATTAATAAGCTGGGTGCAAGCGGGGGCATGGTCTGAAATAAGTGAAATAAAAGAATATGATGCAGACCGTTATTTATGCCCTGTAAAGTGCAGCGATCAAACATTTGCGCTAAAAGTTCATGGCGTGAGTATGGAGCCTAAGTTTTACGAGGGTGATTTGATATTTGTAGACCCAGAGGCTGAGTGTATCCACGGTTCGTACGTTGTCGCGCGTTTAGATGACGACAACCAAGCCACATTCAAACAGCTTATAATTGAAAGCGGCCACAAGTTTTTAAAAGCCGCCAATCCTAACTGGCCTGAACAACTAATACCGATTAATGGCAACTGCACGTTAGTGGGTAAGGTTATATTTACGGGTAAGGCGCTTTAGCTTACTAAACACCAGGCACAAAAAAGCCCGCATTTAGCGGGCTGTTTGTTTGGTGTATATTTATATCCACCCATTAAGGGTTAGTAGTGTAACAGCTCCTTCTTTAATGGCTGGGTTAGCGCCTGTTTCTGACGGGCTGCCCTCAAAGGCTTTATCTAATTCTTTTGCTAGGCCATTAGCAAATGGCTTTATGTCGTCAACGCTTTTAATTTTATTGCTGATTTTTGGCTTTAATTTACCATCTTTCCATACTGTATAAATTATATCTGCACTTGCTGATAGCTTTTGTGTGTCGGTTGCTTTGTGCCAATCAGATGCTTTTTTTGATACTAGCTCTGTTGCGCTATTATCATACCAGCTTGGTAATACTACTTGTTCATTGTTGCTACTTCCATTTCCCATAAACGCTGCAATGATAAGTAACACAACGCCACCGACGATGCTTGATTTTGGCGTTAGCTCTTTATATTCCTTGCCTTTTTTTTCTGCGTTTTCTTTACCGTTTTGATTTATTTTATTTAACAGTGGCGGTATTAAAAAACCAATTGCTATCACGCAAACGAACCCGGCTAAAAACTCGCCTTTATCGAAGTACATACCCACAAAGCCAATTGCTACAATACCTAATACCCAACCTATTACTTTAGCCATGCCTAATCCTTATATTTTCCATAATGTTGCAAAGTTACATATTAAGGCAGCGTTAATATTAAAACAAGCCAGCGCTATTCAGTCGCTTTTTTAATAAATCTTTCCCACACTTCTATGCTTTCTCGCTTTTCGGTCATGTAGTCGTAGCGGTCGTAGTGTACGCTTGATACGTCAAACTTATGGTGCTGCTGCAGTATGTCGCGATTGGCTTTACTTATACCCGCTTTACCCATCAGTGTTTTACACGTTCGTCGCAGGTCGCGTGGGTTAAAGTTTGGCACTTTGTTTTTTTCGCACCATCGTAATATTGCCATTCTTAATGTTGATACGTGTGCGGTGGCTGTGGGGTTGTCGCGGTGCGGGAACATTTGCCCAGCACTGCCCTGTTGCTGCATGAGTTCTTGTATTATTGGTATTGCGGTTTCGCATAATGGCACTATGTGATCGCCCCGCTGTTTTACTTTTATTCTACTTGCGGGAATGGTGAATGTTTTGTTTTTTATATCAAAGTCACTTACGTACGAGCCATAAACCTCATTTACACGTTGGCCACCAAGCAATAATGCCAGTTTTATGTATTGCTGGGTGTAATAAGGCAGGTCGTCGGCATTCCATACTTTTTTAAGCTCTTCTTCGTTTAGCCAGCGTTCGCCTTTGTTTTTTGGCGTTTCAAAATTTATGTCTCTTATAAAGTTGCTTTTAATATCATAGTGATTTGGCTTTTTGTATTGCTCTGGCGAGTTATCAAAATCGATAGCAAATTTTAATATGCTCATTAATACGCTGCGAACCAGTCGCGCTTGCTCTTTTGCCCCGCGGTTATAAACACGGTAAATAATGTCGCGAGCCATATCTATTGTGAACTCGTCGGGCATTAAGTCGGGCGCTATAAACGGGGTGAGGTTTCGCTTTATTAGTTTTTCGGTGCGGTCGATTGTTGATGCTGCCCAGCGAGTGCTTATGTATACGTTAAAATCATCAAGCATTTGATGCATTGTTTTTTTAGCTGCTGATTCAAACTTGGCTTTTTCGTTTTGTAAGCGGTGTTCTTGCGGGTCGATATTATCACTTAATAAAACTGCTATTTTGGCATGTTTACTGCGCGCTTTTTTCAGATCAACAATTGGGTAGTTGCCAAGGCCTATTACTTTACGCTTGCCGTTTATGTGATACTGAACCCGAAACGTTTTAGCGCCTGATTCACTCACTCTTATTTGTAAGCGCCCCTCGCCATAATTGCCCGACTCAGTTAATACGTAGCGTTTTTCTTTTGCTTTAAGTGCTTTTATTGATTTGTCTGTAAAGTTCATCTTTGCTCATTTGAAACTGTGACCAACACACGGGTCACAGTTTTGGTATCAGTTTAGCTAAAGATAACAATAACAGAACGAGACAAAATAAACAGCTTTAACCTTTACATTCCTTATACTTAAAGGGCTTTGCTACAGGTTAATACAGCATAAATGCTAAAAAACGGACATGCCAAGTAATTCACACATAAAATAAATAAACCTTTAAAAAGCTAAACATAGAATATCGTTCTATTTTTAATAAGCGTACACTGATCATCATAAGTATATTTACTTAATTAAACTTATATTACTACTAGATTAATTGATTTTTTTAATGCTTATATTTTTTATGATAAGCCAAAATAAACCATTACAGCCAAACTGTTCGTATAACATACGACGCATTGTAATAATCATACCGATAACTACACTTTAATCTAAGTAATGTACTTGAAACTTAGCGTTACTAGCGCTACTCTAAACGAGGTGGTCTGACCTCTATTAAGGAATTAGCAATGACACTCATATTTACACTCGGTTTAATCGCACTGCTCAGCATTGCGCTTTACCACAGAGCGAGTTGGAACACAGCACTTGGTGTTTCTGCCGCAACATTATTAATTGGTACCTTTGCTGGTGCTTTTGGTTTAATTAGCTGGGTGATCTTTTTAATCATCGCAGTGCCTCTTTCTGTTACTGGCATTCGTCAGCAATATATTATCAAGCCTATTTTCAAGGTCTTCAAAAAAGTTACACCGAGCATGTCTGACACCGAAAAGTCAGCTATTGATGCCGGTACAACTTGGTGGGAAGCTGATTTATTTTGTGGTAACCCAGATTGGAAAAAGCTTCACCAGTATCCAGTTCCAAAACTTACTATTGAAGAGCAGGCATTTATCGACGGCCCTGTTGAAGTTGTATGTAGTATGCTGGACGATTGGGAAGCTACGCATGAGCTAACTGATTTACCTCAGGACGTATGGCAATATCTAAAAGATAATAAATTCTTTGCCATGATCATTAAAAAGGAATACGGCGGCTTAGAATTCTCTGCATTTGCACAATCGTGTGTACTGCAAAAACTAACCAGTAAATCAACATTGCTTTCGTCAATTGTTGGTGTACCTAACTCGTTAGGCCCGGGTGAGTTATTACAGCACTATGGTACTGAAGATCAAAAAAATCTTTACTTACCGCGTTTAGCAAGCGGTCAAGAAATTCCATGTTTTGCTCTTACTTCGCCAGAGGCAGGTTCTGATGCAAGCTCAATTCCAGACTACGGTGTAGTATGTAAAGGGCAATGGAATGGCGAAGAAGTAGTCGGTGTAAGCCTTACATGGAACAAGCGTTACATTACACTTGCACCTGTAGCTACGGTGCTTGGTCTAGCATTTAAATTACAAGATCCAGATGGGTTATTAAGTGACGTTAAAGAGCCTGGTATTACCTGTGCACTTATCCCAACAGATACCCCTGGGGTAGAAATTGGTCGTCGTCACTTCCCGCTTAATGTGCCGTTCCAAAATGGCCCTACTCGCGGTAAAGATATTTTTGTACCACTTGATTATATTATTGGTGGCCCAGAAATGGCTGGTCAAGGCTGGCGTATGCTCGTTGAATGTTTATCGGTTGGTCGTGCAATTACATTGCCGTCAAATTCAGCCGGAGGCATTAAAATGATTGCTGTAGCAACCGGTGCTTACAGCCGTATTCGTCGTCAATTCCGCTTACCAATTGGTAAAATGGAAGGAGTTGAAGAGTCAATGGCGAAGCTTGCCGGTTATGCTTACAGCTCAGACGCTGCAGTGAGTATGTCTACTGGCGCGGTTGATTTAGGCGAAAAACCATCTGTTATTTCGGCCATTATTAAATACCACCTTACCGAGCAAATGCGCGATTCAACCATTCATGCAATGGACGTGCTAGGCGGTAAAGGGATCATGCTTGGGCCTAATAACTATTTGGGTCGAGGCTATCAAGGTGCACCTATTGCCATTACCGTTGAAGGTGCAAACATCTTGACCCGTAATATGATTATTTACGGTCAAGGTGCTATTCGTTGTCATCCATTTGTACTTACCGAGCTAGGTGCGTGTGAAATTGAAGACCGCGAAGAAGCGCTTAACGTATTTGATAAAGCGCTAATGGGCCACATTGGCTTTACCATGTCTAACCTAGTGCGCACTAAGTGGCTTGCACTTACTGGTGCTCGCTTTACTAGCGTGCCGTACAAAGACGAAACGGCAGAGTTTTATCGTATAGCTTCACGCTTTAGTGCATCACTTGCACTTATGTCTGATATTAGTATGGCAGTATTTGGTGGTTCTCTTAAACGTAAAGAACGTATTTCAGCACGTTTAGGCGACTTATTAAGTTACCTTTACTTAGTATCTGCAACGCTTAAACGTTATAACGACGAAGGCCGTAAAAAAGAAGATTTTGCACTGGTTCAGTGGAGCTGTCAGGATCACCTTTACCACTGTCAACGTGCGCTTGCTGATTTAATCAACAATATGCCATCTGCACCACTTCGTGGCGTATTAAAAGTATTGTTATTCCCGTTTGGTCGCCCGGTTCGTAAACCTACCGACAAACTTGAGCATAAACTAGCGCAATTACTGCAAGTGCCTAGCGAAACGCGTAATCGTTTAGCAAGTTATGTATACCTTACAAACGAGCCGCTTAACCTTGTAGGTCGTCAAGAGCAAACGCTTAAAGACGTGCTAGAGGTAGAGCCTTTATTTGAACGCGTATGTAAAGAGAAAGGCGTTAAATTGCCATTCTTCCAACTTGATAAAGTGGCGCAAATGGGCTTAGAAGCCGGCATTTTAAGCCAAGCTGAAGCTGATAAGTTAGCAGCTGTTGAACAAGCTCGCTTAGACGTTATTAACGTTGACGACTTTGACCCTGCAGATTTACTTGCCGGCAAAGCAGCGCGTAATAGCAAAGCTAAATCTAAAAAGGCAGATGCCGCTTAACTAATTTAGTAAAGCTAGCAGCAACCCTGTTGAAATTAGCCAAACCAGCGCATAATGCGCTGGTTTTTTTTGTGCAAGGTAAGCCTGTAATACACACCACATATTTCCAATGACAAATAATACAATATGAGTGTAACCAAAAATAACGCTATAACTTATTGTGGCTAATAAAAACAGCAATATGCTAGGTAAAAAATGGCTAATATAAAAGGCGCGTTCTTGCTCGCATGTTTTAAAAAATAATCGATACTGCTCATACACCCTACCGCAATCAAATTGCAATGAACTACTAAAGAGTACAATAAAAGCCATGGCTAATATCACAAGTATAGGTACTAAATCAGCACGTTCGTTTATTAGCGCAGCTGATGCCATGAATACACATAAAAGTAACGACACGCGCCAAACAAGTGTCCAACAATGGTTTAATAAATAACAAAACCAAAAGCCCAATAATGAACTTACTGCAATACGCCCGTTAACATTAACCACGGGGACAAAAAGGCTCAGCGCAAACAATAAAGTAAAGCCCATATGATAAGTGAGCGGCTGCATATGAATAGGAACCAGCACTAATATCGTGCTAAACAAAAAGCCATATACCAGTGCGCTGGTTTTGTATAAACACAAAACGCCCAAGCTAAACTGCAGCAACATAAATACAATAAAATGCGGTACTTTAACCCATTGTGATAGCGTTAAATCTAGCGCAATTAATACACTGGCTATAAGCCATGCATTACTGAGCGTTAATAGTTTAATATCGACTAAATATAACCAAACTGATCGTGCAATAGTTTGCTGAAATAACCGCTGCTTACTATTTTTAATTGCTGACTTCATTGCGCTGAGCATCACACTTTGTAGTAACAAATAAAATAAAGCCATTTGTGCACCGTATTGGGGTGCTGCGCTGCTGTCTATAATTTTTCCAAGGCCTAAAAAAAGTAGCAATATCAAACCCAACACTGACGAGCCTAACACCACTAAAAATAACAACCCAAAGCTTTTTAGTTGTAACAATAATTGCGTGAGTTCAGTTTTGTAAACCTGATAACGATAATCCATAAAAGAGCGATATTGCCCGATTGATTGTTTTAAATTTGCAATCATAACGGTATACACTCAAAGCCACGCTCAATAAATGGCGCTGGTTCATGGCAGGTGATGACTATTTGCCCATTTGGCTTACCTATTAGATATTCATCAAGCAGTACTAATAAATACTGAATACTGGCTTGATCAAGTGCTGCGCTGGGTTCGTCTAGAAGTAAATAAGGTGCATCACGCATAAGCGCTAAAATTAACTGGCATTTCTTTTGATTACCTGACGACAGCGCATCAAAACGAGTATTTAAAAATTCATTGAAATTAAACCCATCTATTATTGTCGTTGGCCAATCACAACCCAGCGTATTCACGGACAAGTTAATAATTTGCTTTGCCGTAAGAAAGTCAGGTAAAGCAATACAGTCTGAGGCTATAGCAACTTGTTTATGCGGTTTGGTTAATGCTTTTTTAGAAAATAAAATCTGCCCACTTTGGCGCGTTTCGAGCTCTGCCAACATCATCAACAACGTTGTTTTACCTTGGCCATTAGGCGCTTCAATGCATATTTTAGGTGCACAAAACTGCACACTATAACCACTGTACAATACGTTTTCAGCAAACTGTTTATGTAACCCAATGACTTCTATCATAAATACTCCCTGATTTTGAAAGTGAATTATAACTGGTTTTCTATTTTCGTGGGCTACATGGTTTGTAACACTTTATTGCAGTTCGAATAGGCTAATTACTTGCGTTTAAAAAAACCTTCGGTTAACACTAAAAGTCCATAATTATAATCCAAGGAATGTATCTATGAAAAAAGCCCTCAAATTTGCCTGTATTACCTGTGCATTATCAATTGCATTAACAGGTTGCAGTCAATCTAATAATTCAGCCTCTACCCCTGTGGCAACTGAGCAAAAACAACAAGTAAAAACCTATAACGCTAAAACCTTTTTTGATACAACATCTATCATGGGCAGTAGCTTTTCCCCGACTGGCGATAAAGTTCTAGTTAGTAGCGATGAAAGCGGTATTTACAGCTTGTATGAAGTTGACGTAAAAACAGGTAGCAAAACGCGCCTAACCAATTTTGAAGACAGCAACTACCCTATTCGCTATTTCCCAAATGATGAGCGTGTACTATTTACCAAGGACTCAGGCGGTAATGAGCGCTACCATGTTTATGTGCGTGAAGTTGATGGTTCAATCAAAGATTTAACTCCAGGGGAAGAAACCCGCGCGAGTTATGCAGGCTTTACTAAAGATGGCAGTCAGTTTTTTATTACCAGTAATCAACGCGATGCCAAGTTTATGGACTTGTATCGTGTAGATAGCAAAACCTATAAAGTCACGCCCGTTTATCAAAACACACAAGGACTAGATGTGGGCGCAATTAGTCCCGATGGACGCTACATTGCACTGTCTAAAAATAATACCAATAAAGACAGCGATACGTTTATCCTTGATACCTATAAGAAAACCCTCAAGCCGCAATTAATTTCAAAACACGATACACCAGCACAATATACGCCTGAGACCTTCTCTGTAGACAGCAAATATTTATACTACTCAACAGACGCTAAAGGAGAGTTTTCAGAGGTGTGGCAATATGAGCTCGCCACAGGCAAGCACAGCCCAGCATTAAAAGATGATTGGGACGTTAGCTTTATTTACTTTTCTAAATCTGGGCGTTACCAAGTAAGCGGTGTAAATGCTGATGCCAGCACAAAGGTCACAGTAAAAGACACGCAAACAGCGGATGAAATTGCCATGCCTAAATTACCTGCGGGAAATCTACGTGGTGTGAATTTCTCAAGCGATGAGAAAACCATGGCGTTTTATTTAAATTCAGATACCTCACCAAGCAACTTATTTTTTTGGCAAGTTGGCAGTAATGAAGCCAAGCAACTTACCAACACATTAAGTGAAGATATAGATCAAAACGACTTAGTAGAGAGCACCATTGTGCGCTTTAAAAGTTTTGATGATTTAGAAATACCGGGCGTATTATACAAACCAAAACAAGCCAGCAGCACCAATAAAGTACCTGCACTTATTTGGGTGCATGGCGGCCCAGGTGGGCAAAGCCGAACTGGTTATAGCGCAATGCAGCAACATTTAGTTAATCATGGCTATGCTATTTTTGCCGTCAATAACCGCGGTAGCTCAGGCTATGGTAAAACATTTTTCCATTTAGACGATAAAAAACATGGCACCGATGATCTACAAGATATTGTCTACGGTAAAAAACACTTACAAAGCCTAGATTGGGTCGATGCAGATAAAATCGGCATCATGGGTGGTAGCTACGGCGGCTTTATGACCGCAGCCGCGCTTGCCTTTGAACCGGAAGAGTTCAAAGTAGGTATCAATATTTTTGGTGTGACTAACTGGGTACGCACACTGAACTCAATTCCACCATGGTGGGAAAGCTTTAAAAAGGCGCT
>UEXM01001770.1_pt1 | contig 16950 bp, 20 predicted proteins | sample 1796661 | NCBI WGS metagenome assembly UEXM01 (sample SAMEA4772469, study PRJEB27181) | metagenome | reverse complement strand
ACCCCAACCCAACAGGAGATGAAACATGGACCACTACCACATGATAACCACGCTCGGATTTGTCACAGCCATCGGTGTGCTACTGTTCTGGCTACGCGCTATCAGTAAGCAGATGGACGAGGTGATTGACAAGCACAACAACCTAGCCACCCTACTCACAGCTATCATAGTTACACTAGAGGAAGAAGAGCATGACGACGAACAACTCCACTGATGTGGTTAACAAGCCCAGCCACTACACCAATTGGGCAATCGAACCTATCACGTACATCATGCGCAATGGCATGGAGTTCTGGCGTGGTAACCTAATCAAGTACAGCACACGTGCTGGCTTCAAGCGATACGATGGTATGGGCCACGTCGATAGCGAGATCACTGACCTTAAGAAAGTCATTCGCTATGCTGAGATGCGTATCAACCAGCTGCAAGGAGAGACTGACCTATGAAGAACGTGCTAGTCGATGGTGACATCATCGTCTATCGGTCAGCATATTCCACCGAGGGCATGGAGCCTGAGGATTGTGAGCACAAAGTGGATGAGATACTCGAGGAGATTATGGATGAGGTTATGTTCGGGCACTACCCCGACATGATGCAGCTGTACCTCACGGGTGCCAACAACTTCCGCTACGACATCGCTACCATCGCCCCATACAAGGGGCACCGTAGAGATACACCTAAGCCTGAGCACTTCGCACACGCCCGTGACTACCTAGTAGATCACTGGGATGCTGTGGTATCGGAGGGTGAAGAGGCAGACGATATGATTGCTAAGGCTGCTACTAAGATAGGGCCTAAGGCAATCATCGTCAGTGTGGACAAGGACTTCTTACAGGTACCCTGCTCCTTCTACAACCTAACTAAACGAGAGTTCATTGAGGTTGACGAGGCGTCGGGCATTAAGTTCTTCTACACACAGGTGCTCACTGGTGACCGAGCAGACAATATCAAGGGCCTAAAAGGCATCGGCCCCAAGAAAGCGGAACGCATTCTATCTGATGCTGAAACAGAACAGGAGTTATATGATAAGGTACTTGAAGCCTACGACGGTAACCTCGATGCACTAATCGAGAACGCTCAGCTCCTGTGGTTACGACGAGAGGATGAGCAGTTATGGCTACCCCCCGATCAAAGATAAGGAAGAGTGCACTCAAGGCTGGCTATCGCAGTGGCCTTGAGCAGGACAACGCCAAGCTACTGGACAGGAACAACGTGCAGTACACGTACGAGAAGGATAAGATCAAGTACATCACCAAGCCACGTACCTACACACCTGACTTCGTGCTAGGTAATGGCATCATAGTAGAGACCAAGGGCCGCTTCATGCCTAGCGACAGGACTAAACACTTGCTGATTAAGGACCAGCACCCTGAGCTAGACGTGAGGTTCGTCTTCAGTAACAGTAAGACTAAGCTAAGCAAGAGGTCGAAGACAACATACGGTGAGTGGTGCGATAGGCATGGCTTCCAGTATGCTGACTGCCTCATCCCACTACAATGGACAAAGGAGAAACGCAAATGAAAATCCATAGCTTCATAGCTGGACCCTTCACCGATGGGTACCACTGGTACATGCAATGCCTTATGACTGATGGTCGAGGTGACTTCTGGGAAGAGGACATCTACTACGACACAGAGGAAGAGGCAGAGCTTGACGTGTTCGAGTACGATGAAGAAGAGATCGAAGAAGATTATTTGGAGGAAGACCAATGACGACAGCAGTAGTATTTAGTTGTGCACACAGTGATCCAGATGTGAGTAACGAAAGGTTCTCATGGCTGGGTAAGTTCCTATACGATGTCAAACCAGACTACGTGGTAGACTTGGGTGATGGTGCAGACATGCGTTCACTCAACAGCTTCGACGGACGTAAGCCACAGGCTGTGGTTAGTCAGTCATACGAGCGAGACATCGCACACTACAACGACGCAATGGAACGTATGCGCCATGAGTTCGTCAAGAACCGACGCAAGCGTCCAGCCTACTACGGCTTCGAGGGTAACCACGAACACCGTATCAAGACGGCAATCAGCTTTGACCCACGACTGGAAGGAGAGAAGTATGGCATTAGCTTCAAACATCTTAACACGCGCAAGTGGTTTGATGAGTACCATGAGTACGAGAATGGTGACCCCAAGGTTCACCGTTACGACGGGGTTGACTTCGCTCACTTCATCACTGGTGGGAACATGGGTCGCCCTGTGTCTGGCGTTCATCATGCCTACGCACTGGTCCAGAACCGCTATAATAGCTGTGTTGTTGGTCACACTCACAAGCGTGATCTTTACTTTCGTGACGGCGTGGCTGGCAAGGCGGCGATTGGATTGGTTGCTGGGTCCTTCAAGGGTGCTGAGGAAAGCTGGGCTGGGCAAGCTAACAAGTCTTGGTGGAAAGGATGCGTGGTACTACACAACATCGAGAACGGTTATTTCGAACCCCAGTTTGTGGACCTTGCAACAATTGGACGGGAATACGGACATTAAAGTTAACGGAGAATGGAGAGAACTATGAAATATTTATGGCGACTAGTAAACTACATGATGACACGGTCCGAGCACCGCAAGACAATCAAGCAACTCAACCAGCTGAGTGATAAAGAGCTCAACGACATTGGGATTAACCGCTGCGACATCGACCGGATGGTGTGGCTAGAAGAAGACAAGACAATGAGAGGACGCGGATAATGAGTGGACCCACACTAAAGATTAGCCAAGAGATACACGAACAGAAGTATCGCACTGAAGGTGAGAGCTTCACGGAAGCAATGACCCGTGTGGCTGATGCACTGGCTGATGACCACCATCACTTCACTGAGTTCCGTAGTGTACTCTATGACATGCGCTTCCTACCTGCTGGTCGGGTACAGGCAGCGATGGGTGCACCACGGACTACCACACCATACAACTGCTTCGTGTCCGGTACTATCAAGGACAGTATGCAGGACATCATGGAGAAAGCAGGCGAGGCAGCACAGACTATGCGCCTTGGTGGTGGTATCGGGTATGACTTCAGTACCCTTCGCCCCCGAGGTGCACGTATCAACAGCCTCGACAGCTCATCCTCAGGCCCTCTCAGCTTCATGAAGGTCTTTGATGCAGTATGCGGTACGGTTAGCTCAGCAGGCCACAGGAGAGGCGCTCAGATGGGTGTGCTGCGCGTTGACCACCCCGACATCGAGGCTTACGTCACATGTAAGAACAACAGTACAGACTACACTAACTTCAACCTGTCTGTTGCAGTGACTGATAAGTTCATGGAAGCTGTCAAGCATGACGGTGACTTCGACCTAGTGTTCGAGGGTCGGGTACACAAGACAATCCGTGCTCGTCCCCTGTGGGATAAGATCATGCGGAGCACATGGGACTGGGCAGAACCTGGGATTTTGTTTATCGATCGTATGAACAAGAAGAACAACCTGCACTACTGTGAGACCATTGCAGCTACCAACCCATGTGGTGAGCAACCACTACCACCCTATGGTGCCTGTCTACTTGGTTCATTCAACCTAGTTAAGTATGTCGAGAAGGACCTGCTAGGCTACACGTTTGACCACGGCAAGTTCCAACACGACATCGTTACTGTGGTTCGCGCCATGGACAACGTAGTCGATCGTGCCACCTACCCACTACGTCAGCAAGAGGCTGAGGCTAAGGCCAAGCGTCGGATGGGACTGGGTGTTACTGGTGTGGCTAATGCTCTCGAGATCATGGGCTTTGCCTATGGCTCAGGTGAGGGTAAGATGGCATTCTCAGCTATCATGAAGACACTGCGCGACACAGCATACCGTGCGTCAGTATCTCTTGCGGCAGAGAAGGGCCCCTTCCCACTGTACGATGAGGCACTACTAGACAGTGAGTTCGCTCAGACCTTACCGGATGACATCCGTGAACTGATCCGTGCACACGGGCTACGTAACAGCCACCTGTTAAGCATTGCACCAACAGGTACTATCAGCCTCAGTGCTGACAACGTGAGCTCAGGTATCGAGCCTGTGTTCTCACACTACTACGACCGTACCATTCAACAGTTCGATGGTGCTAAGGTCGAGCGCGTAGAAGACTATGCTTACCGTAAGTATGGTATCAAGGGACGTACAGCTGACCAGCTTACACCCGAGGAGCACGTTGATATGCTGGTGATTGCATCACAGTATGTGGACAGTGCATGTTCTAAGACCTGTAACATTGGCAGTGATGTCACATGGGACGAGTTCAAGGAAGTCTACGTAAGGGCATACGAAGGTGGGGCCTCAGGGTGTACCACATTCCGTGCTGCTGGTAAGCGCTTCGGTATTCTCAACGCTGCTGCGGATGAGGAAGATGTGCCTACACCAGAGAAACCCAAGGACGACTTCGTCAGTGAGAGTGAAGGGGCAGCTTGCTACTTCGATCCTGCTACTGGTCTCCGCACTTGTGAATAGGAGAACCCCATGCAAGTATTTAAGTCTATGCTACTAGTACTAATGGTCACCATCTTAATGGTGGTGGCCCTACTAACCCACGCTCAGGCAGCTGAGGTTGACCAAGAGGTTGACCTTCGGAAGGCTGGGGTCTATCTGGTGGACGATGTACTCTACGTACGTGGCAACACCACGAACTACCAAGCCTCACGTGTCTATGAGTTACTTCGCACCAACGAAGTGAAGCGTGTGGTACTGTCGGGTAACGGTGGTGACCTCATGGCTGGCTTACGTATCGGACGATTGATACGAGCCGAGGGTGCTGTGGTTCAGATCACTAGCAACACAGCCTGTGTATCAGCATGTGCCTTGGCTGCACTAGGTGCTAAGGACGGACGGATCATGCTTGGTGGGGCCCTCTTGTTTCACCGTGGCTACATCCCCAAGGTCCCTATCATGGTGACACTGGACCAGTTAGCACAGGTGAACCAGTACATTGCTGTGGTAACCACACAGTACCTGCTCAAGATGGGCTACAGTGCAGACTTCGCATTGCGCCTAGCCTACGAGACTTCACCATGTTCGTTCATGCTCTTCCAGAGTACGAGTGCCATGCGTAAGTTGTACTACGGTGTGCCTGAGTTGGACGCACCGAAGACTAAAGGCTACACAATCTACGATGTGTGTGAGGCAGGCCGCTAATGTGGTTATTCTTTAAAACAAAACGGTGGGCCCTCTGGGCCTACCTAGGTACTGTAACCATACTGAGTGCTCTATGGTTCCAAGTACAAATCGACGTTAAGATCAACGAGTGGTTCGGTTCATTCTACAACATGATCCAGACTGCTCTAGCAAATCCAAATGCAGTGACCCTACAAGAATACTTCATGGGGCTAGCCGACTTCGGTAAGCTGGCTGCCATGTGGGTAGGGCTAGGTCTGTTCGGTTCTTTCGTCACCTCACACTATCTGTTTAGGTGGCGTACAAGTATGGTTGAGTGGTACCACAGTGTGTACGACAAGGCCAAGACTATCGAGGGTGCATCCCAACGGGTACAAGAGGACACGATTAAGTTCTCACGTATCGTAGAGGGCTTAGGTGTATCCCTTATCGAGAGTGTTATGGTACTGGTTGAGTTCTTCCCCATCCTTCTGGGACTAGGGGCAGGCATCACGGTCATGTTCTTTGGTGACTGGCAGTACGGTCTAGTGACTGGCGCTTTGGTGTGGTCTATAGGTGGCACCCTGCTGCTTGTAGCTACGGGCTACATCCTACGTCTCGTAGGTATTGAGTACGACATCCAAGCTAAGGAAGCTGCGTACCGTAAGGCACTGGTTAAGTCTGAGGACGGAGAGGTTAAGCCTAAGACCTTCGCTGATCTGTACGATGACGTCCGTAAGGTACAGTACAAGTCTTACATCCAGTACCTGTACTTCAACATAGTACGCATGGCATACCTACAAGCCAATGTGCTAACGGCCTACATCTTTCTGGCCCCTGCTATTGTCACTGGTGCTATCACACTAGGTGCAATGCAACAAATCATCCGTGCCTTCGGTCGTGTCGAGGGTTCAATGCAGTTCATCTTGAAGTCGTGGCCTACAGTAATTGAACTACTGTCTGTCTATAAGCGTCTTCGTGAGTTTGAAAAGGAAATCAAGAATGGCTAAGAAGAAAGCAAAAGCAATCGTTGAGAAGAAACTACCAGAGATGAAGCCTGCTGGCTCATACCTTCGTGAGTGTGCTGTACTCTACATGACAGGCCACTTCGATGAGGAGCAGGTACTCCCACTGGTCAAGCAGATCACCGAGTACAACCTCATGGAAGACGATGTGAAGCCTGAGCGTATCACCTTGATGATTAACTCAGGTGGTGGCATTGTCTTCTGGGCATGGATGTTGATCGATGCTATCAAGATGAGCGAGATACCTGTGGTCACAGTAGGCCAAGGACTTGTAGCTTCTTGTGGTGTCCTCACGCTCATGGCAGGGGACAAACGGATCGTCACCCACAACACAAGCATCATGAGCCACACCTATAGCTGGGGTTCAGGTGGTAAAGAGGGTGAGCTTATGGCTAAGGTCAAGGAGTTCGAGATGGCTAGCGCACGGATGCTCGAGCACTACATGAAGTGCACAGGTAAGAGCGAGAAGTATGTTCGCAAGAACCTGCTACATGCACACGATGAATGGATGACACCAGATGAGGCCAAGAAGTATGGTATTATCGATGAGGTATGGGAGACTTACTAATGATTGAAGCTACTTTTGTCGATAGCATGGGTAGCGATCTTACCGTGGTCAACGCGGCACGGGTGAGCTTTGGCAAGAAGTCAGAGCCCACCTGTCGTGGCGGTGTCAACGAGAGGGACGCTAAGCTCATCAACTACCTCGCCAAGCATGGTCACATCAGTCCCTTCGGACATTGCTTCGCATCCTTCCATGTCAAGGCTCCGTTGTTTGTGGCTCGACAGCTGGTCAAGCACAAGTTCCTACGCTGGAACGAGATCAGTCGTCGGTACGTGGACGATGACCCTGAGTTCTACATGCCAGACCATTGGCGTGGACGAGCGGAGAACGTAAAGCAGGGCAGTCAGGGCTCGGTTCACACCGATGCTGAGCCTGAGTTCAGCCACTTCACTGCACTACGTATCTACAAGGAGATGCTTGCAGAGGGCGTATGTCCTGAGCAGGCTCGCATAGTACTACCACAGTCGATGATGACTGAGTGGTACTGGTCTGGTAGCTTGGACGCATTCTCAGACATGTGCAACCTACGCTGCAAAGAAGACACACAGTACGAGAGCCGTATTGTGGCACAACAGATTAGCCAGAAGATGAAGCTCCTCTTCCCCATATCATGGAAGGCATTAACAAAATGAGCACACAAGGTTCAACACGTACAGTCAAGACCACCAAGCGTAAGACTACATACAAGGGGGCTGCCAACAAGGCACTCCCGACGCTCTTACCCAAGACTGACAACCAGCAACTCTACATGGACGCACTGAACAGTTCACCACAAGTGATCTGCATGGGCCCAGCTGGTACAGGTAAGACGTATGTGGTTGCCACACATGCAGCTGGACGATACTTGTCCAAGGACATCGATAAGATTATTATCACACGTCCTCACGTTGCTGTTGGTAAGGACCTTGGTTACCTCAAGGGTGGACTAGAGGACAAGACGCTACCATGGGCTATGCCTGTGCTAGACGTACTGACCCAGCACCTAGGCAAGGGAGCGGTGGAGACAGCTATCAAGAATGGAAACATTGAGGTGGCACCCATGGCTCTCATGCGTGGTCGATCATTCGACAATGCGTACATCATCATGGATGAAGCCCAGAACATGACCGTCCCAGAGATGAAGATGGTGGTGACACGGGTGGGTGAGAACTGCACCCTAGTGATGAACGGTGACATCAAGCAGTCAGACATCAGTGAGACCTCTGGCCTCGCTAAGGCTGTACATCTAGCCAAGAAGTACAACATGGATGCACCTGTGATTGAGTTCACTACAGATGACATCATCAGGTCTGCCGTATGTAAGGCGTGGATCGTAGCCTTCGACGCCGAAGGTCTATAGGCACAAAAAAAGCCCCCCTTGGATAAAACCGAGGGGGGCTTTCTGCGTTTTAAACGGGTGGATTTCCGAGGCTGGCTAGGACCAGTCCGATTACCACACCAATCACCAGTGTTTTCTTGTCAACACCAGCGAACCATGCTTTTAGTTTGTCCATTACTTTCTCCATTTGTCTACCATCTTCTCACCAGAGCGACCGACCACGTAACCACCGACACCAATAGTCAGTAGGTCCCACAGCTGGTCAGGTAAGAAGATTGAATGTACGGTACCCGTTAGGATACCAGCGATTGGGAACACCAGATAGTTCATAGCAACAATCAGGATGATTACCATCATGAGCATGGGTCGCCATGCAGCTGTAAGCCAGTTATTAGACTTAGCTTCAGCCAACACAATCTCCCCACGCATACGCTCGAGGCTATCTGTATGGTCTAGTAGCGCAAGTTTTATCTCACGTTCTATTTCTCTGTGCCTGTCCGTGTCAGGGATTACCTTCTTAAGGACATCGCCAAGGATGGGCGTGATGATTGGCAGTAGTGTTTGTAACATTTGTTACTCCTTATATGGCAAGGCCACCACTGACCAAGAAGCCCACAGCTGCCGTGATTAGGCTACCAAAGAACACCCAAGTGTACCTCTGGTTTGTGGCTTCACGCTTAGCCTCGGCTGCCTGCACGTTTTTAAGTGTCTGCTCGAGAAGAGCAATCGTTATGTTGAGTTGTGACATGGTACCACGGAAGCCATCACTGTGCTCATAGAGCTCCTTAATGTCTTCCTCGGCCCTAGCCAGTCTCAACTGTAAGTCTGTATCGGTCATCCAATCTCCTCTCAGATTTTGGGATAAGCCTTCCAGTCTAGTTGGAAGTGCGGTCCATCAGGGAAGCTACTCCAATCGCCTCCCCACTCAAGAGGAACATCAAGCTCCTCTGCCGCTTCCTTCATGGCCTTTGCGATCTGGTGGTAATATTCCCAGTCCCAAGTGCCAGAGCCTTTCACCCAAGCCATCAAGTCAACGGCGTGACCTGACAGGTGTCGGCTATTCAGTGTCTTGGAGTGCCCCTCGTTAAACAACTGGTGTTGTCTATCGATTGTACGGAGCCCCTCGATCACTGCGAAATCGCATTCACTTATCTCAAGGGCGCGTTTGACCACACTAACGAGGTCAGGGTGTACGCCCTCAAGTTTCTTTTTACTTTTGTTGCTTAGTCTGAACATATGTTACCTCTCGAATACTTTGAATTGACCACCAGCTAGGACTGATATGTCAACAGTATCACTTACGTTCTTGATCCACACCTCAATGCGGTCCAGCTTGCTCACCTTAGTCACAGCTGAGAAGCTCACGTTCTCTGCACGTGTCCCTAACTTACCACCGTTGAGTGTGCTTAGATACTCAGGGCCAATGTCCACGTATGCACCTGCACTGTTGTCCCACTTACGTAGCTGTACAGCCATCTCATCGTTTGACTGTCCACTGAACGACATGGTGCCTTCTGCTACCACCTCAATCTCAAGGTCACTGTCGGACTGTAGCCCGTTAGTGTTAGCCTTACTGAACCAGTACTCCTCTTCGAGGGTCATGGCGCTTGTGATCTGCACGTTAGTGTCCTGTGCTGGGAAGGTGACCACACTGTCTGCTGTAGGTGCTAGTGCACCACCAACGTATGTGTTGCCGATACCCACACAGTTACGGATACGGGCCTTCGTGTCAGACGCTGGCATGTTTGGTACGTTGTTCACGGCTAGATTGCCACGCACGTTATCCAAAGAGAAGCCACCATCAAGTACAAAGTTGGCTGGTGTAAAGTTAGTGAAGTAACCACCAGCTGTACCGATACCGAGGATGTTTACGTTTGAACGGAACGAGCCACCAATGCTTAGTGTTGGTCCAGCTTCAAACAAGATGCCTGTCATAGGTGCACCGACCACAATACTGTCGAGCAATGCCCAACCACCAGACCAAGTGCCGTCCATAGTGATGCCTTCCTTGCAGGAAATCCACGCGACGTTACGGCAGAGACCTTGACGGTAATCTGTGGCAGTACCCAGTGAGGTACATGCGATGAAGTTGACTGTGTTCCACTCGATAGCGTTGAAGTTCTCTTCGTTATCCAGCAGGAATACTTGCGAACCTACACCAGAGATGCGTATGTCCATATCAGTGAGGAACAGGTCGCCACTGTAGTTGACACCATCGCCTATGAACAGGTCGAAGTTGTCCTCAGTGCTGAACAAGCCAGAGATACCGAAGCCATGCCCACGAATGTTCAACCCGTTTGGTGGTACGATAATGGACTGTGTGCCCATGTCGATCTGACCGTCGAGGAAGTACAACTTCGTGCTGTCCAGAGGTGCCACCAACTGTGATGCCTCTGTTACATAGACGATCTGTGTGGCTAGCTGATCCGCTGGGATGACTTGGCTAGGCTCACTAGAGCCACCACCGCCACCATTAGAGCCACGTTCAGCCATCAGGTTCCAGTAGTCGCGGCTCCGAGGTGGTCTACCCTGTGTGGCTTTCACACAAATGTAAGCCGAACCGTCGTAGTGAACCACGTCATAGGGTTCGTAGCTAGTGGCAGGCATGTAGGTACCACGCCAAGTGAAGCCTGAGCCATCCTTGCCGTTCATACCAGCTTGTCCGGCGGGACCCTGAGGCCCCACCTTTCCGTCTCTACCGTTCAGGCCATCACGACCGTTTACTCCGTCGATACCATCACGACCATTGCGACCGTTTAGGATTTCTTCAATAGCCTTACTTGCCATGTCTTACTCCAATAACCAGACGTTTCCTAATCCATCTACGTACAGTGTACCAGCGTCCACTTCACCAGCTGCTAGGGCTGCTTCGGCTTCCTCTTGTGTCTCGAAGAACTCAGTCTCCTCTGGGCGATACCCAGCTGCACGTATCTGACGCTTCTGTTTAGCTGTCAGCTTGTCGTCAACCAGCTTAGCGATAGCTGCCGCATCTAACTGACGTGATACGGACCTACCTACTGCTTCCTCACTTGGTGCATCTACACGTGAAGGGTTACGCTCCCGTAGTGTATCACCAGCTTCCTCATCTGCATTCACATTCTTGAGACGATAGGCACCAGCTTCAGCTATTGCCACCTCTACCAAGTCGTTTTGGCTCTGAGTTGTAGGTGCGCTAGGTTGTGTTGGTGCCTCTGTCTGTGCATCAGCTGTGGTAGCCACAGAACCTGAACCACTAAGAGTAGGGCCACCCTTGAATACGCTGTCGAGGCGTGTCAGGGTCTCACCACGTGTAACTGTACCGTCACCATTGACGTCCAAGTTCTGGTTAGAGGCGTACTCATCAGAGCCACTCTCGTACATCACGTAGTCGTTAGCTTTACCAATAGCGGCAGGCCAGTGGATTGCCATGTAGACATCACCGAGGTTCTTCATACGGCCCTTGTAAGGCTTGAGGTACTGCTCGACGTAAGCCATCTGCTCAACACGGGACATACCAGCGAGGTCCTTAGTGCTAGTACCAAGTCCTTCGGCTGTGCTCTCAAGGAACTGGATAAGACCAGTGGCTGAGCCGTTAGGGTTCTTGATGCTAGGGTTGAAGCTACCAATAGTCTCGAAGGATATAGCTGCAAGCAAGTCTGTCGGGTTGATCCCCAAGCGGTTACCTACTTTAGCCACCTCATTGAGGAATGGTGTGTCTTCTGCTACCTTGTCAAAGCCACGGATAGTTGTAGCTTCGATGTTACCAAGTGAGGTACCTGCGACCAACGCCTGAGTATCCTCAGATGCTGCTTCAGGTTGTGGTGTCAGTCCATCTGCACGTGTACGGAACTCGTTACGCTTGTTGCGGATGGTGTTCACTGTAGCTGCCATGTCGTTCAACTGTTTGATACCAGCATTAAGGCCAGCTACCATGCCACCTCGGGCTAGGTCACGGGCTTGCTTAGTCTCAAGGTCTGTTGGGTTGATACGACGCCCTTGGTCTGCGAACATAGCCGCGAGATCACCAGCGTAGTACTTGTCAGCTGCCAATGTGAACTTGTCTTGGATACCTTGGTCAAAGCCTAGGTTCTCCATAGCCTCAGCGTTCATGACTACCTTACCGTTCTCGTAGCCAAAGCCTGCGCTCCGACCGATGAGGTTCTGTAGTGCTGCTGTAGCTACTGCATCCTGTTGGTTGAGGGCTTCCTCACCCTGACGCAATAACGTACGTGCCTGTGCTGGGTTAACCTTAGCCACCTCATCGATAGCTGAGATGATTGTACCATCGAACACTTCGTTGACCTTAGCGCCAGAGACAAACTCTTTGTTGTCCTTGGAGATGGTGGTCATAGCCGCAAAGGCCTTGCTCAATGTGGATACCACAGCATCACGCTGGTCTGCATCCTGTACTAGGGTAGCTGTACCACCCATGTTGATAGACTTGGTGATGTTACCAGCCTGCTTAAGCAACTCAGCTGGGTCCATACCCTCGATGTCCATCATGACACTGTCAGGGAACAACTTAGGTTCACCGTTAGCATCTACACCAGTGTCCACGTTAGGGTCAGAGATCAGTCCGAACTCACCTTTGTCGAAAGATGACACGGATGCTGCCTCCATCAGGTCTTTCATATCGGATGCGCTAACCACATTAAACTGCAAGAACGCATTGGGGTCCTTGATTGTCTTGGTGAGCATCTGTTTCTGTACGTCACTGATGTCCATCTGAGAGATAGCTGCCGATGCTGCCTGTGCAATACGTCCATCAATCGCGTCACCTGTAGAGATGCTACGAAGGAAGGTGAATGTTGCATCCACACCATCGATACGCTCTTGTGTCTTCTTCCACTCTGCATCAGATAGACCTGTAGGACGAGCCGCTACGAGCTGTGACTTCTGTGCTTCCCAAGCTGCCTGTGTCTGATCGATCGTACCCATTGGGATGATCTTACCCTCTTGGGCTGCCAGTGTTAGGCTACCAAGGTTAGTCTGTTGGAATGAACTAATGACGCCACCAAAGGCTTCTTCACGTCCCTCAGACCAATCGATCTTAGTGTTCTGCATGACGAGCGCATGGCCTTGCTGACGGGCAATCTGTGCCAGTGCAAAGTTCTTACGCTCTTCAGGGGACATATCTGAACCTGAGGCATACGAAGCGATGTAGTTGTTCTGGAACTCAGGTGATTTCATGAGCTGCTCAGTCACTACTTCCTCTTGTGACATACCCATGTGCGCTGGGTCACGTCCTGTTGTGGCACGGAAGAGGGCTTTGGTTTGACCAGAGCTCAGGTCTACACCATCACGTGCTGCGTTAGCCAATACGACTTGTTCTGCACGGTCAGCCTCAGCGATACGACCATCACGGCGTAGGGCTTCCACTTTAAGTAAGCTGTTAGAGAGGCCCACGAACTGTGCGTCTTCTATTGCTGATCTTTTGTCGGCTGATGTGGGGGCAGAGCTAGCTGCTACCTTCATACCTGCACCGTATGCGTCAATAGCACCACCAACAAGACTACCAAGTACCTGCAAGCCACTGGGGCCAGCAGATACCTGTTGTGTTGGGGCAATATTCGCATCTACTTTTGGATCGAATAATCCCATTCGTCTACTCCTAGTTTAGACTTTCAATTACGGAGGCACCATAGTCGTTGCCTTCGCTGATTAGTTTGAGTGCCATGTCAACAACACCGTTGCCTTCTGATCTTGCTAAGTTACGACGCATCTGGGACTTGACCAAGGGAGAGAAACCACTGAACTCGATACGAGCTGCGATCTCTTCCATGAACTTCTTGCCACTTTCAGGATCACGTTCGTACCTAGCCAAGGCCAAGCGGAAGTCATTCTGTAGTTGACGTGTGAAGTCACGGGCCTCACCCTCTTTACGCCAGATGTCACCCTTGCGTTCGTAGTACTCAGCTACCTTGAAGTTGGTAACCCCAATAGCCTGCATGACAGCCTCGACATCAGTGAACTCCATTGGGAGTGTGGTGCCAGTCTTGGAGCGATACACCCCAGTCATGTAAATCTCACGGGCTTTGAACCAGTTGTCGATACCTGAAGGGGTCCGTAGTACACGGGCCATGTCCTTCTTAAAGGTCTCAACACCATAGCCATCACCGTTGACGATAAGGTCTACACCACCCATCAGGGCGTTCAGTGCAGCACTACCCAAGCCACCAGCAATCTCACCTGAAGGACCAGCCAGTGCAGACACTGTGCTCTCCTCAGTGACCTTACGATACAGGTCAGTGAATGCTGTAAGTGGGGCGATACGAGTACCGAATGCGGTACGTACTTCCTCGCCAGATAGACCAGACAGTGCCCATGAGCCAATGCCATCCATGATACCATACTTCATTGTGGTGTAAGCGACGCTATCGGGCTCAACCCCGAAGGCCTCACCAGCATAGTCAGCCAGCTGGTTAGTGCCGAAGCCTGCTGTACCACCCATCATAGTCATCATGATGCCTAAGCGTACACGCTCAGCTGGCTTCAATCCACCACCACCAATAAAGAGTGCTTCTGCGGTACGCATTGAGTAGGACAACCACTGTGTGGGCACCTTAAGCAAACCAGACTGCCAAGCACCACGGGATGCTGTGGTCATGTTGAACGTCAGGTCCTGCTCACGACGTGTGATCCAAGCGCGACCCTCGTCAGACAAGGGGTTCACGTTAGGGAACAACCGACGCTGCTCGATGAACGCTGTCATGATGCCAGTGTGGCGGGAGTACCGTTCACCGTAGTTAAAGGGTGTGAGACCAATGTCACCTGCCTTCTTAACACCACGGGCTGTTTGTGCACCCACCTTAGCTGCTGCATCAGGTACGAGGCGTGAGCCTTCCCACCAAGATACACCGAAGCCTGCTCCTGTGCCCTTCTCGATTGCATCGTTCTCCACAAGATCACGACCAGAGGTACGTAGGTACTTCTCGTAGTCTGCAAAGTCCTCAGCTGACAGTTCAGAAACCTTAGCTAGACGCTTGTATGCCAGCTTCTTAGCTGCCTCAGTGCCTGAGTGCATAGCGGCCTTCATTGGGATGACCAGTGCTGCTGCCTCGAAGCCAGCCTTCGGGCTGATAGCCATGATACTTGCAGCATGTGTAGCTTGCAGGAAGAACTGCGAGATGTTCAGGAAGCCAAACGCAGACTGGAAGCCAATGTTAAGTAGTGCACCTTCGGCACCACCAGTCTTGATCTTCGCACCAGACTTATCGAACACAAACTCCTCGAGCTTCTTGCCGTAGTCTTGCATAGCACCAACTGCTGGGCTAGACAGGCTCTCACGGCGATCGATGATACCACGTAGGGTACGTAGCTTACGGTCTGTAGCACCACTACCGTCTACTGTGGTCTCACGGAACAGTGCGTTTACGTCAGTACCTTCAGGCAATGTGTCAACACGCAGGGCCTTCTTAAGCCACGCTGTCTTAGCATTGTAGTTGTAGTTACGGAAGGAATACTCAGCGCTTGCCTCACTCAACTGGTCAACCATAGCTTTCACTGGGTTCTCGTTGAATGTTTCCTTGCCACCGTACTCCATCAGAACGTCGTCTGAGCGTCGTGTAGTAGCTCGCTGGTACTCTGCCATACCCATACCGTTATACAGGTCCCCAGCGCCCTCTACGACGCCGTCACGTGCCTTGTAGGATATGTCATCAGTAGACTGTATGCCCTTCTTAGCCATCCAAGCCACAAAGTCACCAGTACTCTCGATGTCAGGGTTCCACTTGTTGTGCTTGGTCAGCAAACCATCGAGCTCATCTGTGAGTTCATCCAGTTTCTTACCAGCTGCACGGGCGGCCCTCATCAGGACGTTGATATCCTCAACCCCAGAGATCACTTGCTTCTCACTGAATGCAGTGAAGAGTGCTTTGTTGTCTTTGGTGGTTGCGAAGTACTTAGCATCAGGGTTTACCCGACGACCACCAGCATTGTAGTTCAATACGTCCTCGTACTGGATAGACCGTACGTTGTTAGGACGAACCACATACTCGATGTCATCGATCGGGCGGTCCATCTTAAAGACTGCTACCTTGTCACCAATGTCTTGGCTGTAGACGCGCTTGTTTGTCTTACCATCCAGAAGTACCACATCATCTGCGAGTACCTCATCGACACGCTTAGCAGGTATGTGGGTATCCCCAATGCCTACTGCCTTGTACCCTTTGGTGACGTAGCGTGAAGCCAGCCTGTTCGCTTGCAGTATGTAAGCTGCATCATTAACTGTCTTAGCTGCATAGAAAGCATCGAGGTCTGCATCTGTTGCACTTTGGCCCTTGGGGTGGTGCTGCTTAAACTTCTGCCTGAACTCTGCTTCTGTGTATCCGTCTCGGATGTAGGCGTCTTGTCCGTCCCGTAGTTCGCGGAAGACTTTTCCAATTGCGACTTTGCTGTCATACTTAAGTTTCTCCAATGGTTTGAGCAGGGGCATGACACGCTCACGTATCGCACCTTGTCCACTCTCTGACATGTTAGCCAGTGTGTTTAAGTTTAGATCGTCTACTGCACGGGTTGACCCCAATGCCTTAGCCAAAATGTTTTCTGTTACATTAGCCACATCCACAGCGTCAGCCGTGCGTGTCAGGTCCATTGTCTCCTCGATCTCTACATAGAAACCCTTGGAGATGTCGTCGATGTCGGCCTGTACTACCTTAGTAGCCAAACCTGAGTTCTCCTGCATGGCTTTAGCGGCTGTAGTTGCAGCTGCCTTGCCACGATAAGGAGTACCGTCGGAAATCTTACCGACTTTTGCCTGTACTGCCATGTCTCCAAGGCCAGTACGGTCGATTACGTTGTAGTCAGCCAGTGGGCGACTAGAGATTTTAGCCAAACGGGCAGAGATGTCGCCTGCAAGCCCATCAATCTGGGACTTTGTAGCCATACGACCGAAGCTACCGTACTTGTTGAGCTCCTGTACCTCTTTAACCAGCTTGTTGGTGTGGAAGATTTGGTTAGTGCGGCTCTGTGTGGCCCCAACCATGATCTCATCCTTGGTAATTGAC
>UEXM01001769.1_pt1 | contig 16964 bp, 23 predicted proteins | sample 1796661 | NCBI WGS metagenome assembly UEXM01 (sample SAMEA4772469, study PRJEB27181) | metagenome | reverse complement strand
GCCCCATGATGTATTTAAGAGCTCCTAACGTTCCTAATAGCCCTGGGCTTCCAGGGTTTGATGTTGACGATGTTGGGTATCTCGCCGCTCCCAGAGCCGCTATAGGCGCGTTCAAGCTGTTCATGGGTGATTGCGCGTAATTTGCAAAATCGCCTCTGGCGACGTCAATGAGAGCTTGCTGTAAGCTTTGTTGCAGCAACCCTTGATTAGCCATGTCCTGGTTGATTGTGCGACCAGTGTTAAACGCCTGGTTAGCCATACCACCGAGCTGACTAGCAGCGCCCAGGCGAGCTGTTCGATCATTCATGGCGTTTGCCATAGAATTGTTGTAACCCTGCATCCTCATGTTGCCTAATTGGTTCGCTGCCATACGACCGAATTCCGCGTTGGTCACGCCCTCGGCTACGCCCTGCCTAGATCCGCCATATGCTCCGGCTCCCTGGGCTTGAGCCCCCAAATTGTTAATGGCCATTTGCCGCTGTCTCTCAATGTCCTGGGCAGTATTGTCGATGACCTGTTGTTGATAAGGATTATTAAACGCGCCTACGTTAAGAGGACCACCCATTGCCTGGTTTGTAAAATTCATCGCGTTACCTAAACCTTGAGAAGCCGCCTGGTTTACGTTTGTGGGTTGTTGCGCTTGACCGCCGCCTTTACCACCTGATCCTGCCATCTTATATCTCCTTCATTGTACGAGATAGACGTATCTGGTACTTGTAAAATTTTCCAACTAAACGACTAAATGGTTCGCCTACAAACTTAATCATTTTTCCGACATAGTTAGGCTTATATTCTTTGGGTTTCATGCAGTGTGCCATTTCTTCGGCCCAGGCTTTGACTATTGGCCATATCAACGACCTTAAAATTTTAGCAAAAAATGTATTTTTCTGAATATAATTTGCAGTCGGAATGCCCCACAAGTGGTAGCCCTCAATCAGGCTAGGATCTTCTCGGTAAACCTTGACGCCGTAACGACGATCAAGCTTCCAAATTTCTTTTGGCAAATAACCCATCTTACAATACGCAGAACACATAACTGTTCCGTCGTCTTTCTCTCCTGCGTAGCCACTATCTGTGCTGTCATCTTTTTTACCAGCTCCAATGTTTAGAGTTCTAGTAAAAGCGTTGCCAGGAAGATCCTGACCAACTGGCGATGTATTAGATAATACGTTTGCCACTGGTGAAAATTTAGCAATATCACTTGCAGCCGTTGCAGCCATATCCTTAACGTCGCTTCCTATTTGCCCAAAGTGCTCACCTATCGACATATCAAACGGATTTTTGTCCACCATAGAATAACCAGGCGTCATAGCTGCTACTTCTGGAGACATTTGACCAGGCTCATAACCAAGAGCGTAAACACCTCCGTCTGGCGTTTTTGCAAAACCTATTGCCCCATCTGAAACACCGGCAGCATAATTTTTCTTTTGCCGCTCCATGTGTTCTGCCATAAAGTCAGCTCTTTGTTGGCCAACTCCACCGCTGTTACTGCCACCCATAATTGGCTGGCCATTCATTCCGACTGGCATTGTGTTTTGGTAGCCAATATCGTTAACATTTCCGGAGTTAATGCCACTTGTTCCCGTGAATGGATTTATAAAAAAGCTATCGATATACGAAGCTTGACCAGGGCGATCCTCTCTGAATTCACCCGTGATTGCGTCAAAGATTGGCTTTGCGCTGTATGCACTAACTCCGCCATAGTTTGTTGGCGCTGGCATACCACCAGTGGCGTCTGTGCCGGACGGAGCGTTTAGACCAAAAGAGCTGGCCATGTCTGCCGTATTTAGAAAGCTAGAATTTTGCATAGGCGTAAAAGCAGCGACTGAAGGACCGTAAGACATTGGAACCGATCCAATGCGACTTACTCGATCAGCCTGATTTAAATTACGTCGAGCCGCATCCTCTAACCAATAAGGTATCTCCTGCGAAGTCGTTGATCCGCCTTTACCCATTCTTAAATCTCCTTAACATACGAACTGTGCATGGGTTTCCACCCATACTTCAATAACGGTTTTTTCCATCCAAATCGTCCAGTCATATTGAGTGCGCTACACCCCTGGTCTTTTGCCCAACGTATTACATCTTCATGCATACTCATAATTTCTGTGAGATCGCCTCCACCAAGAAAAATATTTAACACTTTCATTTTTGGATAATTTATTATTTCGGTAACCAGGCAGCTTTTTTCTGCCGGCCATAGTTGCATCGTTCCTTTATACAAACCCTCGTAAATATCGATGATGTCATGGGTGCCACCAGAATATTTTAGAGCTGCTTCTATGTGAGGCTTGCATCGCTCAAATTGTTCTGTTCCTAAAAGCTTGTTAGGGCTGTTCTTTTCCATATTGCTGTACTTCCGTCATGGTCTGATGTGCAGACGTAAATGTAAGAATTATCCCAGGCTATCATTCCCGTCTTGTTTCCTGGAGCCCCAATGCTAGATGAGGGGGTTGCTTGCTTCATGGCAATTTGTCGAAAAGTATTTTGCGCTGACACAACAGGATAATTCTTATCATCATCCCACAAAAATATACCGTTTTCGCTAGGGTTATCGTCACTAGTTTTAAAGTATAACTTACCTAAGTTTCTGCTTAAAAATAAATTAAGCTGCCTAGCCCACTGCCTTAAATCTTCACCCACAATAGGAGGTGTAACTGGCATTATCGTCTGCCCCCTGCTTTTACATCTAAGCGCATTACGCCCACACGCCAATCAACGTTTTGATCACCCTCGACCCTCATGCGGATTTGCCTACCAGAAAACCGTACTGACGTAGGGTTGCTAGGGTTATATGCACCATATGTTCGCTCAGTGTCGTTAGGATTAAAGCGTGTTTTAAATTTTAAATCTACATCACCTTGCGTTTTTTCGTCTGGTATAACCTCAGTAACTTTAGCTATCTGATCACCGTTACCAATGCTAATTGGCCCTGTTTCGCAGAATATTGATGCACTATCATAGTTAAAACCTAACTCATGGTTCATAATATCTGATTTTGTATTGTGTTGCGCCATAAACGGATATGCAAAAACACCGCGACTTACACCTGACGTTCTTGAAAGATTACCTATCAACCAGTGATTATCTTTAAAATCATAAGCTACATAACGGTCTATCTCAGTTGACCCTGCAGAACAATAAAACCACCAAATTTCATTATTTGCACCATTAACCATGCCCCAAACTTTTGATTGTTGAGCTTGGTTAAAATCATTAAATACATAATCTTGAACGTCACATTTTAGCGTTTGCACACTGTTACCATCAAAGTAATGGAAGTTTTCTTGACCATACCAAAACGCACCTTGATCAGTTGCTACCACACTAAGCCTAGAAACAGCGCCAGAATTGGTTGAAATTCTTGAAAAGGAGTACACATACGGTGGGCCAACGTATTGGGCAATGTGGCTATCGGTATCAGTAATTATTAATGTAACGCCCCTTGTTCTAACACCACACATAATCTGCCCACTTGTGGCAAGCTCAATATCTCCTGCCTCGTTTGTTGCCGCTGGCACCCAAGTCTGGTTTGCCTCTTTATCACACCACTGAACTTTACGGCTATTACCGCCTGCACCTAATGCAAAGATAAATCGCTCCTCAGTCACAACTATACCTTTGTTGTTAATTGGTGCGTTTGTTATTGGCTCTACCACCGTCTTTTTCCGCAAAGAAATGTTATCAATATCAAAGTTGGGGGTGTTGTAGGCTTGCGGTATTATTTCTATTTTTACAGCCGTATCATCTGCGCCAAATCTAAATATGTTCGAGCCAACCGCTAATGTTTCGTGAACAAGAACTGTTGTGCTTGTTGTGCCAGTTACTTTAATTTTTACGTTAGGCACAGTGGCAGTGTTACTATCATCGTTTGGATCAACTAAATCTACAGTGACATCATAACTATCTTGAACGTCAGGCGTTGCAACTAAACCGCTTGCTGTTTGATCTAAAACAATAGACGTTAGACTACTTACCAATGCAAGTTGATGTGTTGCGCCTAAACGCTTTGTAAAACTGTGGGCTATACCTGTTCCTAATGCAGTAAGAGCTATTGCAGCGCCACCAGATGTTGCAGAAAGTTGAAACTCAGATGAACTAGCTCCAACAATAAAATATTCTGTGCCGTTTACTAAGCCAGTTATATCTGTGCCATTACCATTTGAGTATGCAACCTTATCGCCATTGGTAAATGTATTAGAAACAACAATTTTATTACTGGCTAAAACAACAGCCGAACCGTTACTGCCATCTACAGTAACCGATAAAGGCGCAGTTAGATTTATTGCTGCACCGCCAGATGTTGCTGCTAATTTTAACGTATCTGTCGTGGCAGAAACTACAAAATAATTTGTGCCAGATGTTAGACTGCCTATTGCTGATTGGCCTGTTGGCACTGTGTAGGTAACTTCGTCACCATTAGAAAATCCATGCGCTGTAGCTGTAATAGTTTCCGTAGAATAATCTATAACTGTTGTGTTGGTTACTGTTGTAATGCTGGAGCCCATAGAAGCCCCGTGGAGAGTGCAATAATATGATGCTGGCATTGTGCCAGATGTAGGAACAACGAGCGTTACTGTGGCTCCTGACGTTCCCTCTGTGCCGCTTGCAGTTACACTAAACGCATTACCCCCTGCATCTTTAATTCTAAACGGATGGCCTGAGTTTGTTCCATCACTGACGTCAAAAACTATCGTAGTACCTTGCACTAGTGTAAGGGCAGGGGCGGTAGCACCGTTTAAAAGATATTTATTTGCACCACCAACATTTGCTACGGTAACAGTATAATTTAATGTTGGCACTACTGTGTTATCTGTAGCAAAAGTTTTCTTTTTCTGTTGATACTCAGCTACGCCGCCAGAAATTGACCAGTTAGTTCCTTTGTTCCAGTTAGCGTCAGATGCAAATGCACCGTTAGTAACTAACTCAGCGCCAACGGTTGTTGTTAAATCCCATTCAAAAATACGCCCATCACTTGAACTTAATGCTATTAAGTTCTGGCCAAAATTTTCAAGCTGCCATGTAGTCGCTTCTTGCGGAACACTATCGCTTGTAACTGATCTTGGTTGCCCAAAATAGCCAGTACCATAAAACCCAAAACCATAACCAGTGTTAACAGCCGCATCCTCACGACCAGCCGCTAAATCATCAGGCGTTAAATCATAACAAATTCCTGCGCCTGTCATTGCTATTAGCTGATCGTGTGAACCGCCTGCAACCCAAGCAGTGCCATCGTTAGATTGCCATGAGTGCATACCCCTGACAGGGTTATTAGCAAATGCCGCCTTGCGCGTTGTCCAACCGCCAATAGGTTTTAAACTACCATCTAGCCACCGAACTAGACTTCCATCACGCCAACGGTTTGACGCTTCGAACTCAGTTCCGTTCCGATAAAATCCTGCTGGTAAATCTAAAGGTACTAAAGGCATTATGTTGATCCGTATATTGTGCCACTATTGTTTAGTGTTCTTGATGTTCCTTGAATTGCTGCGCCTCCTGCGCCTCCTGCGCGGCGACCACCACCAAGGCCACCAGCCGCACCCCAGCCACCGCCACCGCCTGCAAGACTATAGACGTAAGGGCCACCAGAAATTCCAGCATTTCCTGCTGAACCACCATCTCCTGCGGAATTACCTCCACCGCCGCCTGTTCCTGCAAGAATACGACCACCACCGCCACCGCCATAATAATGACCGCCGCCACCACCGCCAGAACCGCCACCCTGTCCAGCACTAGCATAGCCATTACCGCCATTGCCTCCTGATGCATTTAATGCTCCACCAACACCACCTTGCCAGTAACCACTATTTACTCTACCTAATCCACCTGTGCCGCCACCAGCACCGCCTCCACCCCCAGAATGGGCATCACTAGGATTACTATAGTCAGAGAATGAACCACCGCCACCGCCGCCTCCAGCTATAAATGCACCAGAGCTATTTGTAATAGTTACACCCGAAGAAGTTACGTTAATTGCAGGGCCACCAGCCGAAGCTACTGAGTAAAAACCATTACCACCATTACCGCCTTTACCAATAATCTTACCGTCATTAACAACAGTACATGGTATATCTATTGTTAATGCTGCGGTAGATGTGCTGTCTGACCAAACCCACATACTAGAAGGTATACGCAAAGTTTCGCCTGAAGCAATAAAACTGCTAACTGTAATTTCTTGCCTTTGAGCCTGACCGTTTACAGTACCGCCAGATGTAAGAGTTGTTTCAGCGCTTTGGCCTCTATATTCAGAAAATGCGTTTGAGGCATTTACGCTTTTACTAATAATACCTCTAATGTCTGCATCATTTAATGAACATAAAGTTCCACTAGAGCCACCAGCCTCAATGTGTATTTGATCAAGAGTTAATGGGCCAGAGGTAGGTAAAGCCATTAGACACTTCCGAAAGCTGTTACGTTTCCAGTAACCGTTAAATTCCCACTAGCATCAAGCTTCATTTTACTTGTTCCACCTGTTTGAAAAAATAGATTTCCACCGCTTTCAATAACTCTCCAATTTCCTAAAACAACACCGCCAGAACCATCATAAATAACAGCCTTACTAGCAACTACTGACCCTGCAGATGCACCATCTAATAAATCGAACTCTGTTGTGGTAACGCCAGTAGCATTTAAATCTTTGGCATAATTTAAATCTGCCGTTGTACCAGTAAATCCATCTAATGTATTTAATTCTGCAGGCGTTGAAGTTACGGTTGTACCATTTATTTTTAATGCAGTTAAATCAGGTGAAACTGTGCCAGACGTTCCGTTAACTGTATCTTGTACAGCCGTTAATGCAGTATTTATAGTTTGACCCCATGTGTCCTGACTACCACCGACAGTTGGGAGTGTTAAATTTAAAGCCATTATGATCTCCTATTTATCTAAACTTTAACACGCTATGCGGCGTCAACCCAAGTTTCCGCGTTAACGGCAGGGAGGTCTGACCAGGTTTCATTAACAAGATTAATATCTGTGTAATTCTCACTTGGTAAACTAATTTCAGTAAATGGGAATGTTGCTTGTCCAATATCTACTGCATCACTAATTACATTAGCACCAACTAGAATATGCGTTATTGTGATAGGCGCAGTGCCAACATCAACACTGCCAGTAATTACGTCATTACCAACAATAACAAAATCTTGGGTAAATGTTGGAACTTCAACAGTTGGGTTTTGCGTACTAACAGCATTGCCTGCTAGGTTATAAGTAATTGTAGTTGTAGCGTTGGCTATAGAAACTGCACCAGTATTTACGTTTGTTCCGACAAGTTGATAATCATGCGTAAATTGTGCCGTTGCTATGTCTACTGCGCCAGTATTTATAGCGGCAGGAGTAAAATTTATGCCATAAAGTAATGCGGCAGGGGGAATAGATACTGCGCCAGATATAACGTCTGGTGGAGCAAAGTTTTCTATCTCCACCATTACAGCATTTGGTACTGTCGGTGCGTTTGCCGTATAGACAGGGGTTAGGCTGTATTTAACAATTCCTACGTCAGCAATAGACGCGCCTGCTATTGGGGCAAAGCCTAGCATTAGTTAGGGTTACTCTCCGCTAAGTGTGCAGCATATGCTGTCTTGATTGCGTCTGTGTGAAACTGTGTGGCTAGTGCTTTAACATCATTGCTTTCACCTGATACGTCTGCGTCTGGAGCTACAACATGACGATGGAATGAACGGCTAATCTCTACACCGTCTTTCTTGATAATCGTTGCGGTTCTAATTTGTAACATATTAAACGGTTTAATTATCTCTATCTTATCTTGTTCTGTTTCTTCTGTTAGGGCCATTTTTTTATCTCCTTATGGCTGGTTGGACTGACTACCTAGTCTCCGACTAGGGTGTTATATATGTACCAGAAACGTTTATTGTTTTATAATTAGCAGGAGTTGCAAGATTATTATTCAAAGCATTACTAGACATTGTGTACAAATACATTTTATCTGAATTATATAATCCCCAACCAAAAGGTATATGACTAGCAGTAAAAACAAATCCTTGTAGTGATACCTGCATTAAACTGCCTCCATAACCACCAGTATTATGAAAATTAAATGGAAACCCACTTACAAGGAGAGGAAGAGAGGCAGAATTTTGAGCTACAGTATTTAATCTCATTTCTAAATGAATAGTTACTGCTCTTCCAACTCTAATGTACGTTGCTGTTCTAGCCTGATAGCTTACACTACCATTACTTGGCGTAGCCCAAGAAAGAACAGGAGTAAAACTGCCCTCTTCGTAATCGTCTAACTTATTAGCCGAACCAGTGCCACCAATGTAAGCACCGCCTGAGAGGTAGAGGTCTTTCCATTTGAAATTAGTTTTTCCTAAATCTTGAGTAGCGTCAGATAAAGACCCTGCTTTCATTGGTATAGCTTGGTTTGCACCGTTAAAATATATCCCCGAAGTGTTAGCACCTGACCCAGCAACATAAAATTCTGTACCACTACCAGCAGAACCAACAGTTCCTACAGATGTGCCATTCTTTTGCACATCAATAATTGTACCATCCGCAGCAACATTTAGGCCTGTTTTGAGGTTTTTAGCTGTGTCTCTTGCGTTGCTCATGTGTTCCTCTTTTTAAGATACTTCATAATATATTGATCCTCTTATTGTGTCACCAGAACCCATAGCACTTAGAACTTCCCAAGCCCAAGCGCCACCATTACCAGAACTACTAAGAAATCCCATGGAAGTATTAGATAGTCTAGATAGAGCTATAATCTCTGGCCTAGCAAAGTTAATAGAGTGGGCAGTAAATGCTCCCGCTCCTCTAGGTGAGCTACCTTTAAAATCAAAAGGCTGTCCTTGGATAGATATATATTGTCCAGCATTGCCACTAATCGAACTTATACTTACTTCAAATGTAAGCATAACAATATTACCTATTTTAACGTAATCACCAAGCTGTGTTCCATAACTTACTGTTGGTACTGTGCCAGTATGTGCGTTAATAGTCGGAGTCCAACTTCCCTCCTCATAATCGTCTAGCTTATTAGCATCTCCAGTGCCACCAATGTAAGCGCCACCAGAAAGGTATAGGTTTGACCATCTAGCACTACTTGTTCCTAGTGAACCTGTACCATCACTGTCTGCTCCATTCTCTCTTGGATTAACTGAACCGTTACCAAAGCGTATACCTTCATGTCCACTTTCACCATCAATGTAAAAACCAGAAGTTTGTATTCCAAGTTTTCCTACCGAAGTACCGTCTTTTTGTAGATCTATAATTGTGCCATCAGATGTTGCACGATCTACAGTTAAAACTGTTGCAGCAGCAGCATCAACAGTTAAAGCACCAGTAATCGTATCACCAGTGGTATTAACATACCGTGTATCTGATGCGCTTTTGGTGTAAGCGTCTGCGGTTTCAAACGTTACAAAAGCCGTGATTGTAACTTCATCCCCTGCCGCTGCGCCAGAGCCAAGCGTAACCGTAGTTGTGGTAGCGGTGAAATCGCTTTCTTCTAATCTCAACCCATTCATATGAACCATGATGTCTGAAGGGGTGCAAGCAAGCGTATTACCGTTTGCGTCAGAGCCAGTGAAAGCTACCTGATTAGCCACAGCCGTATATGTAAAAATGTTAGCTGATTGTCTGCTAACTACCTTAGTTGGACTACTACCAATATAAGCCATTTTTATCCTTACTCAGGTTTGGTATCTTCTACTTCTGACGCTTTTTTTACAACTTTTAGATCAAATGCTTGTGTAACTTGTGCATCTTCGCCTGTCGCAATAGCCACACTGTTTGCGTTGCAATGTGCTACAAGCGCCGCAATGATTTCATCTTTTGCTATTCTAGCTCTGTTGGTCAAAGCATTGTCAGCCCAATCTTGTGGAACTGCTGCTGCATATTCTAAACACTTATTTTCTGTGTCTGTTAAACTTACTGTAATATCTGGCATTTTAATCTCCTATGATGGTTTAGTAGGCCAAGTCACATCATCTAAAGATGTTGCACTATCTGTTATGTCTCTAAGAGCCTGACGGTAGGTTGTACGCTCAGAAGTCATGGTAAGGTCACTTGATGCCCACCAATCTGTTTCTGCTAAACGTCTGTTACGTTCTTCACGCAGTAACCTCATTGGTTCTGCATTGACTAGCTCAGTTTTCTTAGCTGATACCGCTGACCAAGTTGTACCCCAATCGTCTGGGTTATTGCTTTCTATTGCAGAGCCGTTGCTATCTGCGCCTGTGACCTTGCGGAACATGTTTTCAAACTCAACTTTGTTTGTTGGCTCTCCACGTAACACCCATTCGGTTACGCCTAGTTCTTGTAATGCTGTTGCTATATCTGTCATTGTGCTATCTCCATCAGTGACATGTTTGTGTAATGTTGACTAAAATGTCCTCCTGCAGTATAATCATTTCCTTTGTGAAACGCTTTGTAAGTAATGGTACTTGTTGTTGAAGGACTGTCTAAAAAATTAAAAACTGTCATGTATGATTTAAAATGACCGCTACCATCTCTAAAAAACCCTTCCCCCCCTGCATCGTCACGACCTCGAACAAGAGTAGAGTCTCTTCTCATACCTAGGTCACCTCTAGACACAGCCGCACCACTATTAAGGTATAACCCTAAATTACAAAGAACTAATACCTTACTTGTGTTAAATTTAGGTGTAATATTTAAAGTCAGTATATTAGTTTCTGCTGTACTGGATGAACTGTAAGAAAGGTCTGCTGCTAAATTTGTTGAAAGAACTTGAATGACTGACCCTGCCGCAAAACCTAAGTCCTTAGTAGTAGGAGCCGCACCAGCAGTAGTCTGTATCGTATCAACTTTTAAGATAGAACTCATTGGGCTATCTCCGTAACTACAAGGTGTACTAGGTATTCGTTATTTCCATTTGGATTGTTGCTAAACCATACTGCGTTAGTATGCCCATCAAAGTAAACTTGATAAGTTCTTGCACTAGTTGAACTAGCTGTTTCAAAGTGGCAAGCTGAGTACCCTCCATTATGGATAGCCTCATTGTTATAAATAGAAATCCATCTACCTTGATTTACAGAATTTACTGTAGATCCGTCCTTAAAAAGGTGGATATCTATTTGACCATTAGTGGAATAATGTCTACCGCCAATTAGTTGAATTTTAAGTAGACTTGTTGCAAACTTAGGTGTAATAGCACACTCTAAGCCAGTGGCTGAAGGAGTTGTGGATGATGTTGTTATAGTGCCACCTATTGAACTTCTTTGCACCTGAACAACATGACCTGGAATAGCCACCCCATTACCAGAAGTCTTTTCGTTTATGGTGTCTACCTTGAGAATGCTCATACTTTTATTTCCATAGCCATAAAAAACCCACCAGAACCATAGTCACTTCTGTTCATGTAAACAGCACTACCTACTCTGCTTGATACCTGTAAGGTGTAAGTTGTTGCACTTGTTGTATTAGGGGAATCATAAACCATTCTAGCTTGATGCGTCATATACCTATCTTCATCTTCGGTAATATAAAAAGCCTCACCAAATGCAGAGCCATCTGTTAAGATGTCTGTAGAACCTCTTTGTATTCTAGTTCTAGCCCCTCTCCATTCATTTGTTGTATGTGCAGTTATATAAATATGATTGCTAAGAAGTAAAAGAATTTTACTGGTTGCAAACTTTGGAGTAATTGTAATTGCTGCTTGATCAACATTAACAAAGCTAGTAGAATTATAATTAGTAGAAGTTCCATAACCCTGACTAGAACTTCCATTACCTTCTTGTTCAACTACTTGAATAACAGCCCCTGCACTTGGCGTTAGTACTCCTGCACTAGCATCAAGCGTCTGACCAGACGGTACGATAATCTTATTGGCATTACCGCCAGAGCTAAGACCTTTTAGATTTTCAACGTGAAGTGTACTCATATGATTACCAAGTTTCCATTTACTGTCAGCGTAATATTAGCCGCAATGCTTAGAGGGCCGTTACAACTAGCATTTTCAGTGCTTGCTATGGTTGTATCTGTGGACATTGTTTGATCATTTGTCTGAAACAAAGCAGTTTTCATAGTGTTTTGCGTTGTGTCAAAAAGTGTAGCTCTAATGCTAGATGCAAACGTACCGCCTTGTGACAGGCTAGGAGCATCTGCAACGCTGAAGGTATTGTGGCAAGTTATGGTTATTTCGTCATTCAACGCAGCCGCAGTGCCTAGAACAATGGTGGTTCCTGTTGAAGCGGTGTAATCCGCAGGATGTAGCAAAATTCCGTTCTGATGGACTTCAACTTGCCCCACATTATACACCGCATTAAACGTGCTTTGGGATGCAGTTGAGGTATAGGTGTAAACCCTTCTTGTACCTTCGGTTAGTGTCTGTCCTATGTATGCCATGTGTTTATCCTAACAAGGTTACAGATGCAGTAGACCAAGCATCAAAAGCGCCATTACTAGCATTATACCAATCATCACTGTCAAATTGTATATAATCATTTGCAGATAAGTTAATAGCAATTGACATGCCATTTTTACGATATCCTGTGCCATTATTTGAAGTTAAACTATTGCTTACAGCGTTTCCGTTTATATATATATTTGTATCTTCTCTAGCTCCAGAAACACTATTACCTGAAATGCTATCAAAAGTAATTAGATACACACCAGCAATTGGCACAGTAATACGACTATTTGAAAAAGATAATCCTCTTGCTGGATGGTTAGAATTCAGGATAAAATTATTTGCAATACCACTGCCACCAGTATTCTTTACAGTGCCAAAAATGTGTAGCTGATTAGGCATTGTCACATAGCCTGAACCATGTACACGCATATGCTCTGTATTGTTTGCAATAAACTTTAACCTATCATTTGCTCCAGAGCCTTGAATGTAAGCAGTTCCATCACCAAATTTTAAATTATTATCATCGGCAATAGTTAGACCAACAGAAGCAGTAACAGCACCACTAAACGTATCACCAGCTACATTTGCAAACCGTGTTTCACCAGTAGCTAAATCTTTAGACTTACCCATTAGGTAATCTCCAATATACTCATAATAGCATCGCAACTACTAGCCGCACTTGATGTAACCTTGACGCTATCGCCTGTCTCCAACACAACCTTTTGATCACCGCCAACAACAACTAACGAACCACCGCTAGGAACCGTTGCAGTCTTAACCATGAAATGATCATTAGAACCGTCATTTAAAGATACATCTACCGTTATGGCTGTAGCTGTACTGTTAGAACAAGTTAACCCTATGACAGTTGTTTGCGTAGAAGCCGCTACTGTGTAACTGCCTATAGCCGTTGCAGATGTGCCGATATTTCTGCTTAGTTTTCTTTTAAACGTGTTTGCCATATTCTATCCTAACGCAATCGCCATAGCTACAGGTACAGCCGCACGAGCATCAAAGTCAGCCGCTGCCAGTGTAATAAATACAGTTGATGTTCCAGTGAGATTTAAAAGCGAACCTGTTGAGCTAGACGTTAAGGTTCTGCTTAAAGTTGTGCCAGAATGCGTATATGTGCCTGTGCCAATCTCATAGCTATTTCCGCTTTCTATAACGTAACGCACACTATCGCCATTGCTTATACCGCCATTAGCAAACGTCCTAAAACCAGTAACCGCAGAACCAAGCGTAATTGTGCCTGTGCCTGTCGTAGTCGTTGTGACCTTTACTCTATCTGCGACTTTAACCATTAATCACCTATGATGGGTCTGGTATGCCAATATCTAACGCAGATATATCAAACTGGTTTCCACTGTTTACTGACTGCGAAGCGTTTAACGCGCCTGTTACTAACAACCTACTATTTGAAACATCTGTTATTGCAAAATGTGTTGCCGTACCCGTACCTGTCACAGACGCATCACTAATAGCTGCCAGAGTAACTTTTCTACCGCCACCTGTTCGATCTGCAGGCGCACCAATGCTAATACTGGTTGTGTTGCCTAGCGTGTGCGTAGATGTTGCCTCTGCATATGTTGTTGGTTCTTGACTGCAAATGTCAAATCTTGACGCTTCCGTATCCAAAACCGTTAGCCCGTTATCAAGCACCCTGTCTGCTATACTTGCCATTTAATAACTCCTTATGTGCATCCGGCGGCCAGATCCGCCAGTTTTTGCTGTTTCATTTTCTTGATTTAAACTTTCTATTGCTGACGCATAGTATGCGCCCCAAACCTGGATCCTGTTGTCGTCCATCAAATACGGAGCTGAGTGCAAAAGTGTTCCGTAAAGATAAACGTCTGGGTAATAAGTCAGAACCCAATTTGTAGGGTTGCCAGGATTTAAACCATCAATTGACCCATAATATAAAAGCTCCAGGGTGTAGGAAGCGTCTGGGCTAGGGAATGCCTCAAGTGCTCCGTCAATTAATGCATAATATGAGGGCTCGCCGCCAGCATTTGAGGCGTCCGCTCGTAGCTTAGAAATTTCGTTTGTTCCGGCAAGCTCTAAAACTTTAGTGGCTGCCGTATTTAAAGTTAACCTGATTGGCGAAACAAAATCATTTGGCAAAGCTGTGTATTGTGTGTCTAAAACGGCAGTCGATCGTTTTTCCATACGCCAATGCCTGGCGTCTCTATTCATCTTAGCTTCAGCTAAACGAATAAAAGACGGGATCGCCGCCGTTAAATCATCGCGATTAAGAAAATTTGCAATTTCCGCCGTCAGCTCTGTGTAATTTGATAACGTCATTGCATCTTGCCCTCACGCCTAAAATACTGCTCCAGCTCTTTGAATACCGGCCTGGCTGCCTGGGCAGCTCCCTTAACGACTGGCTTGGCAAATGGGGCCAAGGACAACGCAGCATCACCAGCTCCCAGGGCGACAGTACCGAGCTGACCTAAAACGCCAGGAATACCATTAAACCGATAAGCGTCCGGAATATTTCTTGCGGCGTCGTAAGCGTCTTCCGCGCCCATCGCAGTGCCTACGCCTGGCATAAAAGCAGCCGCGTTCATTGCTTGAGTTGCCATGCGAGGATCGCCAGTGTTTCTCAACACATAATCAAAAATACTTCCGCCTATTCTGTTTTCCGTGTCGCTCGCATCGAGCGCAGCCTGGAGCTCTTCCTGGGAATATTTATAACCAGGCGGAACGCCTCGACCCCGATTACGACCTGACAATTCCATGTTTGGCTCACGCGGTGTATTCATTGCAAAAGCTTCGCCGTCTACGCCCATCGTAATGTCGTACTTGCGTCGTACTTGCTGGTCTTTTAATCCTGCAACTTTGTTTTTTATGTTTGCTATCTTATCGCTCATTGCGCCCTCATGTTGTAATAAAGGGGGCTCTCAGGTTGCCCTGGTTGAGGTTGCTGCATTCCTAACGCGCCCATCACACCGCCAGCGGCAAATGGCGCAGATAGCAAACCTCGGTTCATTATAAAATCAAACAACACTTGTTCGCTTGTTTGTCCGGTTTCTGCCGCTTTTGTAGCAGCTCGATCTCTCATGGCTTGCATGAAAGTAACCTGGCTCTCGTCAGCGACTTTTGTTTTTCTTGCCGCACCCATCCACAATGCAGCTTGTGCTTGCGGACCAGTTAGGCCCATTTCTTCGCCAAGCTCAAACATAAAGTCTTCAAATGCTTTGTACTCGTTGTCGTTTGGCATTTCGACAAAAACACCAGGATAATCCGAAATGTCTTCTAAATCTATCGCGCCATCCATAACAGCTTTTTGAGGCTTAAAGGTGTCAGTTATTTTATCTCCGGCCTGGCGCTTACCAAAATATTTTTTTGTTTTTGGAAACTTACTTAAAATTTCTTTTCTAAATTCAGCCGATACATCAGGACCAGTTGCCAACCATCTTGGATCTTTGGAAGCCATCGCAATAAATCTTGTAAAATGCATATCGGCAGCAAAATTTTTCGCGGAACCTTTAAGCGACTGAGCAAAGCCTTTTGGTTTTGGGTTTACTACAGCCGTTGAAGCTCTTTTGGTTATGTCGTCCATTTGTGGAGCGCCGGACCAACCACCTCGCTGTTGATCAGCGACGATTAATTCCTGGTTTCTACCAGCCAAATGTCCGTAACCTTCCTCTCTGCTTTTAGCTATTGGAGACGTATCATCAACACTTCTCGCGTCTTGCAAAGCTTCTCTGTAGGTTTGATTGCTTCCTGGCATAGTTGAATTATCGTACAAACGCTGATTAATCGCTGATGCATTTGCCACATTTGGTGGCACTTTAGACCTGGGAGAAGCTGCACCGACTAGATCGATGTATTCTGACCATCTCCGGTGACCTTCGTTTTCACCATGACCAGCGATAAACCAGTCTCGCAATTCTTCTGTGTTGTACCAGTCTTCGCCAACATCTAAGCCGTTTTCAATGTTATCTAAAATTTCCTGGCGCATAGGATTATTTGGCTCCCGAAGAGCTGACATAGATTGTTGCATTCGAGCAGAAATGCCGCGACCAGGCTTAATGTCTGGATCATATCTTAAAAAGCTTACTTCAGTACGATCAGGCGCTCGACCTCTGTAACGAGGATCGGAACCGGCTGGTTTGCCCAGCATACTTAATAAAGCTTCACCGCCTTGTTTAAGATACGACATTACTTCTTCTTGCCGCCCTTTTTCTTGCCTTTGCCGTACATAAAAAGCTCCTGCTTAATCTTGCGATCAAATTAACATGAGCCAGGCAATATCACCTAAATTTCATGCGATGCCCTGGAGGTTGCGGCGGAGGTCGCCACGAAACCGCTTAAACGCGCCAGACATGGCCGTCGCGTTGTCGCTTGCAAAAGTTAACGATAAACTGTCAGCGAGATCAGGTGAGTTAAATCCGCGCTTTTTCAAATCTTGTTTGCTTTCCGCTTTGATTTTTCCGGAGCTCGTAAACGTATACCGCAACGACGTCAGCTCCGACAAAAGCTGCGAGTTCTTAGGGATCTTACACGACCGGTTTTCTAGCCAGGCTTTTGTTTTAAACCAAAGCTCAGCTCGTAAGTTTAAATAAGTTTCCTTCATAGACGGGCTCTCTCTCACGTTGATAGCGCGAACCGGCCCCCCACG
>UEXM01001768.1_pt1 | contig 16969 bp, 5 predicted proteins | sample 1796661 | NCBI WGS metagenome assembly UEXM01 (sample SAMEA4772469, study PRJEB27181) | metagenome | reverse complement strand
TTCGGGGCAACAGGTAGTAACGATTTGTTTATGTCTTGGGAGAATAATGGAAATCATTCTAAAAGATACAGAGTATCAAGTGTTAGAAGCGTTCCTGTTATCCCTGGAGCTGATGCTTTAGAAGGAATTTATATTATAAAACTATCTAGCGTTATATCAGCTGATGACGCGTCTATCGCGGAGAACACGAATGATTGGGAATTAAATGACGACTTGGTGTTTAAGATCGAAAGAAGAGATGAAAAACCAGGTGAAGAGTTTAGCGGTAAGTTTTTTGTAAAAACAAAAGACAATCCAGATTTACTAACGTTTGAAGATTCGTCTTTAGAAAATCAACTCTTTGTAAGTACATCACAAAAAATGTACTGGCTGTATAGCAGTCATTCATCCCCGGGAAATGGAGATGAAACCGGCGGTTTAGTTAACGCGATTGATCCGGGCGCGCCAAGTGATTACCCAATAGAGATAGTGCCAAGTAGCACGCCTGATCAATGGAGTACTTTGGTTGCGGGAAATGAGAATGGGTTTTTTATAGATAATTTACCTTTTGTATCATCTAACCCTTCTTTTAATTCTTATGCTAAAGAGGCTGGTGAAGGATGGTTTGGCGCTCAAACTAGATATGAGGATTATAGTTGGGCTGAGAAAATAGGACCGTGGGTAGGTGTTAGTTATGAGATATATGACGTGTTTAATTTAGATGTAAATCTTGCCGAATATTTGTATGAATGGCAAGGTCCATTATTTGGAATGGATGTAAATCTGTTCCAGGACACCTCGGCTCAGTCAGGTGGGGATTTTCAGTATGTTACAGGTTTTACGGATCCTAATGAACATCCGTGGGATTCCGGTAATTGGGACAACTATCGGACACGTCAAATGAATTACTACACTTGGGACATACCCAAGACAGCGGGTGGAAGAGGTTTAGCCCCAGTTGTTTACCTATCTGAAGAAGAACCTGGAAACAGAATTGTTAACGGGTTAGAGGGTATTATGACATCCACTATATCTCATACAAATGGCATTAGAAGATGGCTTACGTCTAGTGGTATTCATGATGAGTTTAGCACGGATAACACGTACGGTAGACCTAATGATCCTGGCAGACACTTTATGCATTTATCGTTTTTAGCCCCGGGGGTGGATCTTATTAGTCTTCAAAACACAGATGAAAACACAGACCCTATCCGAGATATGGGCGTAGACTTGGTCGGATACAATAGTATAGCCAAACATTTACAAGGTATATGGGGTGGAGGAGTATTTACTTTAACTCCAGATAGCTCTATTTTACCATCTAGTGAAGGAGACTGGGCTTCTGCTTTCGCAAACACAAACGATTATTCTGTCGGTGGAATTGGTCCTTCTCCTTTTGGAGATGATGCTTATGGAGATGGAATTAGTATTATGGAGTTTGAGGGGAATTACGATCCTCAAACTAAAAGAGGTAGAGAAAACGCCCCTAGTTTAGAACAAGGACAAGGGTATGATCTAAATTACAAGAATAAGCACGAAAACCAATGGAATGCTTTTTACAGAAACAATGCTGCTAATGCTATAGATGCTGATATTCTATCTTTTACGCAGAAAATTTTAGTGGGTAGCTCTTTTAGGTTTAAGGATGATACCAGTGAAACTATATATAAGATAAAAGGTGTTAGAGTTAAGCATTTGTATAACCATACGTCGTGGAGAATGCGATGGATATTTGACGGGACAGACTATAAGAAGGCGAGTGACGTAGGATATCCCTTAAGTGTTGAAGAAGCTGCTAGTGAATGGGCTAACTCAGTAACGGTAGATGATGACCATATGATTATCAATAGTGACGCTGGCAAAGGGCATCAACTTAAAAGCGCTCTTGAAAACTTTGGGGCAGCACACAACAGAAGAACTTGCTACATAATTGAGCTTGATAAAAGCCCAATAGATTCAGGTTATAATCCTGGTGCTCAAGATGGTAGTAGCGTGGATCAAAACACATCTACAAACATAGAGTTTGTTACTCAGTACCCCACGATGCTTACTGAGGTTATTCAAAACCATCCTACAATTTGGGAGACAGAACCACAGCAGTTAGCTGATCTAAACATATACTACGAAGCTAGCAACAATATTCCAACTAAATTAACTAGCAATAGCGCGGAGATATTTGCGCCCATAGGGTGTAGGGTTGTTGTTGTTTCTGGTGGTTTAGAGCAGGAAATACAGGATATAAATGCCGACGGTAGAATCCCTGGACAACAAGGCGTGTACGACTACAACGCTAACAGGCGGATTACAGAATGGGAAGTAAGTGGAGCTATTGCTAAATTTCAGCTTAACAACGAATTACCATTAGTAGGGTCTAACAACGAGTACGTTGATTATAGCGGGGCAATCGTTAAGTTTATAAGAGAAAATGGCAGTTACACCACGGGCAGATTAATTGGAATAGAGAGTACGGAGGGACCAATCCTTACTAAATACTTAATGAAATCGGAAATAGATACATCTTTAGACACTGGGTTAAGTTGGTATAATTGCTTTTCTTTTGGCGATGGAGTAGAATCCAATAGAATTAGAGACACTTTCAATGAGATGCAATTAGCTAATGGTGCTAAAGCTTCTTCAACGCTAGAAGAACCTTATACTGAAGAGCATCGCAAACACGGGTTGATATACTCTGGTATATACAACTCTAATAGCAGTGTTAATAACCTGAATCAATTTATTCAAGCGGAAAAAATAACCAAAGACTTAAACCCTACGTACGGAAGTATTCAAAAGTTATTTACTAGAAGCACAGATCTAGTAGCTCTATGTGAAGACAGGGTTTTAAAAGTTCTAGCAAATAAAGATGCTTTATTTAACGCAGATGGTAATCCTCAACTTGTAGCTTCGTCAAATGTTCTTGGGCAAGCGGTTCCTTTTGTTGGAGATTTTGGTATATCTAAAAACCCCGAGTCGTTTGCCTCTGAATCATATAGAGCTTATTTTACGGATAAGCAAAGAGGGTCAGTTCTTAGGCTTTCTATGGATGGCTTGACACCTATATCAGATGCGGGTATGCGTGATTGGTTTAGAGATAATCTAAATAATTACTCTATTGTAACTGGTAGTTACGACGACCACAACAAAGAGTACAATGTTACGCTAAATAATAACCCTGTAGACACGTCAAATTTAATAAATAACTCCGGTTTTGACTTTGGCTTGCCATCAACTGAGTTTTCTAACGACGAAAGCATCCTTGTAAATAGTGCTCCTATAACAGGTACTCCTTTTTTATCAAATTACAGTTTAGCTGAAATTTGGAATCTATCGCAGCTGGGTCAAACTCAAGGTTTAGGTAGTTTTGCTGAATTACTTGTTCCGCTAAAAAATATGTCGCTTGATTCTACCACCCAGATTAAACACTGGCCAGAGATACCTAAAGGGCACTTTGTTTTCGGGCAGGAAGGACAGGAGGGAATACAAGACGAGTTTGGGATATTTGACATATCAACACCTGCGGAGGAAGCTTATGATAACGCTTTGCGTATATATTCAGCGGATTTAGGTTTTGGAAGCCCGTTCAGCGTGCTTTCTAATATATTTGACACTGCCGTTGGAGCGGGATCACCACTCGCTTACGCGACAAGGTTTATGACCGATTCTAGTGGTGTTGAAACCACCTACGATTTGTCAACTTCCGGGCCACCTGCTACAAATTTGTTTTTAGGGACGGGTGCTATATGGAAACAAGACGCAGATACTAACCCAGTAGGTGGAATTGTATTCGCTCCGTCTCGGGACCTAGGGTCGTACGAGAATCCTACTCCAAGTATATCAAAGTACTCCGTAAAAATTCCGGCTAATTTCGCGTATGAAAACGCTCCTGGAGCTGAAATTGCAGGTTTTGGAGCGCTCATAGTACATCCCGATGTATTAGAAGAGTTTCCGGAAGCAAAAAATAACACTATATTTAATGGGGAAGAAGTTATAGTTTACTTTAAATCAGGAATTTTTAATATCACAGATCCCAGTCAAATTGGTATACCTTTCAATATGAGTGTGGAGCTATATGATGGCGAAGATCTAGTTGACTCAAGTATAATTTTATCCAACCCCGAATATGCTACGGAAACAACCAGCAATCCTTATACCTCAGTCCATTATCAAAATAATCAATGGGGCGGTTATGGTGATGGTAGTCCCCACCCCTATGACTATCACATGGGGTGGAGTGGTAGTAACCAAGTACCTTTTAGAACTATTTGGACAAATGTTGGTGATTGGCCGAACGCGAGTCCCACCAATCCTATTCATGGGGAGCCTAACCTGAACTCCGTGGCTTTTAAATTTTCAGACGGTACTATCAATGACAGTGTTTTAGTAAATGACCTAATTGTCAAACTTAGTCTTGTTACAGATGACAATGCGCTTCTCGAGAATTACCATGTATACGTTGATGAATTTAGATTAGTAAAACCACATAGATTAATCGCTCCGACAGGCGTGGAGGGTCAAGATTTTATTCCAGCAATGGATCCAATCCCTTTCGATGCAATTCCACCATGGGCCGAAGTAATTCATGGCTCAGGAGTTTCTATACCAGGCTGGACTGGGCTTATGCAATCAACAGGGGAAAATGATTTCGTTAATTTTATCTATGGTAATGAAACCATATACGGTTTGCAAAACGAAGGTCAATTAATTACAGAGGTAGATGAAACTGGCATATCACACCAGTATTACTCTGGCACTTCAAATGGGGTGACCAATTTTGGTGATAACATAGACACGCTTCCAGGTCCTCCTTTACCCGGTGAAAGTGGTGATCCGGTTATCGTCAACGTTGAGGTTAGAGGGGGGAACTCTGTAACATCAGTTCAGTGTATCACAGAGAATGCTATAGGCCATATTACGCAAGATATTAGTAGCACGCCGCTTGAACAAGATCACTGGTATATAGTAGATGTAGAGCTCCAAGCTTCTACAGCGAATCCAAACATAGTTATACCTGGTGCCATATACTCCTCTCTAGCCAGCGCAGCTAATGGGCTTAACCAAGATAGTGGCGATCCGAATTATCCCCAAGGGTATTTTGGAGAAATAAATTTTACGGACTTGAAGCTTATGTCAACTCTGAGAACCGAGTATGATAATTTAGACTCTAATCAGGGTGGTGTAGAGGTTTTTAGAGGCGTGTTTAAATATGTTACAAATAGCAATCTTTCAGCTGATACTTTTAGGATTCAATGTAGCAACTCCAATTTTAAAATAAACTCAATAGTACTAATAGACATAACAAGCACAGCAACAGGCGGTAAACCTGATTCGTGGTACACTCCACCGAGCAATTACCTAGATGGCGAATATACGCTACTTGACCAGCCTGAGGTTTACTTTGATAATTCTGGAGGTGCCCCTAGAATTGAGTGGAACACAACACAGAGTAGTGATAAGTACATAGATCAGCAATTCGATCAGTATGTCCAAGTCGGTAACGAATACCAGAACCCAAATCCTTCACCTGAGACAACAGCAGATGGGTGGAGTTTAGGTTTCACTGTAACACCACTTTCAAACCTTGGTATTCAAGGTTCATTAAGTGGCTACATAGCTGGCGCGCCAGACAGTTCAGGCCAGTACGAAGGTTTTGGTTTTAAAAATTTAACTGAACCAGGAGAGTACGTATTAACAGGTAATTTCGATGGCGTCTCGCCTATATATGTGGCCCAATATGGTGTTGGTATTATCGACTCAGTGGAAGCTGGTACTATAAACAGTCTATTTGGCCTTGGAGGTAGCATAGGTGCCGAAGCACTTCAAGACGCTTTACAGAACGCTAAAAAAATCCGCTTTTTACCAGGTTCGGATGGTTTTACGGGTTCTATAAAGGATATAACTCTACGTGATAGAACAAATTACTTTACTGGAGGTACTGTAGGGCTTTGGAACATAGTGGGTTTTGACCAAACTACAGAAAACTTTATATCTTGGGCCGAACCTGGAGTTATAGCCTTTGAGTCTTCTCCGTCGAATGTAAATATAAATCAAAACATAGGTGATATACCCACCGGCCAAGAGGTTAGGCTGGCTTTTGATTACAAGATCCTTACTGGCTCTGTATCGGGATACTATTATAACAGCGAAAATAAAGGTTTTAAATTTGACACCATAGGTCTTCAGACAGGCGAGGAGTTATCTTACGAACGTGACTTTGTAGTAGGTAGTGAAACTCTTTTGGGAAACCCCGCGGGTATTTTGCTTAATACTGTAGTTATCACAACCGCCGATGGTTTACCGATGACCGGTAGTATAGATAACATATCGTTAAATAAAATATTCCGATTAAGCGAACCTACAACAGTAAGTTATAGTGAGGATGTTAAAGGTTGGGTGAGTTTTAAATCGTTTATACCAGATAGTGGTGTAAGTTTATCTAACCAATACTTCACCATAAAGCGTGGCGATGTATATCAGCATGATATAAATGAAACTAGAAATATGTTTTATAAAAGGTTATACGAATCATCTATAACCACAATTCTAAATGACTCACCTTCTTCTGTTAAAAGCTTTAACACAATAAACTACGAAGGATCTCAAGCTGCTATAAAAGCTTATAGCCATGAAGGAAAACCAGGTCCTGACGGCGGGGTTACAACGCTATCCACCTATAATGCGTTTGTAAACGATAAGTTGGGCTGGGAAATGGAGTCTTTTGAAACCGATCTTCAGAAAGGCTTTGTAGATGAATTCATAAAGAAAGAAAACAAGTGGTTTAATTATATCAAAGGATTAAAATTTGTTACTGAAGATATAGATACATCTATGTTCAACTTTCAAGGTTTAGGTATAGTTTCATCAACGTATTAAATACAGAACCATGAGTTATCATAATATAAATACAAGTAGCTCTACGCAATCAACGCAGCGATCTACCAGGCAATCGCAACGAAATATACTAACGTATATCAATAATGAACCTTTGTTTAGAACTACACAGCAAGCGCTAGACTACGGTCAAAGTGTGGGTTTACAAGGTTACCATACGCATACCTTTGAAGGTGATGTTGGTTATATGGCTGGTGTTAATCATTTGCAAGCTACTTCAAGCGCTACTCAAGAAGAAGTATTAAAAAAAATACAATCACTATCTATATCTTTAAATAGTATACCTTACCTCGCGTCGACTAGAGATTTTACTATTAGCGGTGAGCAAGGAGCTGGTTTTGTGCTGCAGGTTGTAGCTACCGGTAACTTGTTTTACAACTTTAAAACAAAATTATTTGCAGCGGGTTTTAATTCTGAAAACACTTTAAAAGCTAAGATTGGCGTTTCTGATTACAAGGGATCAATAAAATTTCCAACTAATGGAGATGGACGCGTGTACACTGTTATACTAATGGCGGACTTTTCAACTAACACAGTGCTTAAGCGCGGTGTGATAAGTAAAAACATAACTCAGCTGGCTCAGACAGTGGTTACGTTTGCTTTATTATCAGATAACGCAAGTAATTACACAACTATAACATCCACTACAACGGCTACTGGTTCACCAATTTTACCACATGCAGATAACATAAGCCTACAAAACGGTTTAACTAACACATCAAGCGACCTCGCGGGTTATGGTTTAAGGCTAACGAGGCAACCAAGATCAAGCGATTGGGTGTTTCAGAATACGCAGACTGTAGATGGGACTATAAGTAGCTCTACAACTGTTGTATTAGATGACGTGTCAGACTTAACAGTTGGGACCACTATAACAGGCGTTAGTGCTGGTAGTCTTTCTGGCACTCCAATAATACGAAGTATAAACGTTGGTACTAAAACACTGACGTTATCCTCTGCTCAAAGTTTTAACGATGGTATAACTTTAACTTTTCATGCTAGAGGATTTAGCGTTATAAAAGAAGCTATAGGTTTAGGTATAGACTTCATTGAATCCTCTGTCTCAGGATTGGAATTAACTAAAACAGTAAGAACTACGTCTTCTAGCAGCACCACTATTAACTTGAATGGGACATACGGTATTTCTGGTGGTGATGTTACTGGTGTAGCAGGTCTTAATATAAACAACTCCGCAGGGAAAACTACAGTGACATCTGTAAACGCGTCGTCGTCAGCAGGTTCTATAGTAGTTTCAGCGGCTCAAAGTATAAAAGCTGGAACAAAATTGTATTTTCCAAGTGTATTTGCAAGAGCAACAGTAAGAAATCGCGTAAAAATCAACAAGTACCCAAGTTCTAATAGAACAATTCACCTTTTATTAGATAACTTTATAACACCAGGCACATCAGCATGATAATACAATTAACTGAAAAAATAGACAACGCTTCATTACAAGTTGGGGATCACGCTTACTATATTGACGCTTATTTATTGGAAAACTTTGAGGGACAGCTAGCAAGCAGTTCACCGGTTCATCTTGGTGAGATAACAGATATAACAAGTAACACTATAAAAGTGGAAGCGTTCTTAAGCGTGCCAATTGGATCATATATAATGTTTGCTAAGGACAATAGGGTTAATGGTGGGAGTTTAAAAGGATATTACGCTAGTGTTAAAATGAAGAACGCTGATATTAAAAAAGCCGAATTATTTGCTATTAGCTCTGAGGTTACTGAAAGCAGTAAATAACCACTAAAAAATGTAACTATATATCAGTACTATACAGTTAAATTTAATTATGGATAATAAAGTTACATTCAGAACCTTTAAAGAAGGTGATTATGAGACATGTCAAAACTGGTGGAGGAGATGGTGGGGAGAGGAGATGCATGTGCGAAGAGAGATACTACCTCAAGATAACAGGTGTTTTATCATAGAAAACGACGAGGTTCCAGTAGCCGCTAGTTTTTTATATGTAGACTCGAGTAGTAAAATAGGAATTATAACGTGGACTATATCAGATCCTGATTATAGAGAGTCAGATAGAGGATTTTTATTAGAATTATTAATATCATGTATAGAGGTTGAAGCTAAGGACGTTTGGGACGTTCAGCTTTTTTATACAGTAGCAGATAACAAACAAATGGAACGTATATTTAGAAAACTAGATTGGTATATTGAGGACTCTGCCCCTACTTATGGGTGTTATAAAGTATTGTCGTAATGGGAAGTGGTAGAGCAAGAGAATATGAAACTCAGATGCTTGGGCTTACCGAGCAACAAATGGATGATAACGAGGCTTATCGAAAACAGCAACAAGATAAATTAGCTGCGCAAAAGCAAGAGTTTAAACAGTTTCAGTTTACTAATCCTTTTGAAGGTATGGAAAACCCTTTTGAAGATCTCACGGTAAACCAAGAATCCGCTAGATTCCAAATGGAACAAGGCACTCAACAGAGAGCTAATATTATGGCTGGACTTAGAGGATCCGCTGGATCTTCAGGTATAGCTGGTTTAGCTCAATCTCTGGCAAACCAAGGTACTATTCAGGCTAGACAAGTGTCGGCTGATATATCTCAGCAAGAAGCGGCTAATGCGAGAATGGCCGCACAAGGAGGTCTGCAAGTTGACATGATGCAAAGACAGGGAGCTGGGGCTGTTCAAGCAGCTGAATTTGGACGGGAGGCAACGTTGTACGCTGGTGAACTAGGTGAGCTTGCTGGAGCTAGAGCCGCGGAGATGGGTGCGTATGGAAATCAAATGAGTGCTTTGGGGATGAGTGCGTCAAACGCAATGCAAGCGCAAGCTAGTACTATGCAGGGTTTACAGCAGGCAGCTATGGTAAAAGTTTCTTTAGCGTGCATACCAAAAGGGGTGGGTATAGACTGTGTTAATGGCATTAAACCTATTGAGAATATTAGACCAGGAGACGTTGTAATCGGTTACAATGGTGATCCAGTTAAGGTTTTACAGAAGCATGAGTATCTAGAGAACCCTGATGTAGAAAGATTCTATAAAGTTTCTTTCAAAGATGGTAATTGCGTTGATGTATGTGACATGCATCGTATTAAAGGTGTTAGGGCTAAAGATATAACCGAAGACGTGGTAAGCAAAGAGATTTATGATGGCGTTGAGTTTAGTTATGATCTGTTAACTGAGGATTTAGGTTATAGAATAAGTGGTATACCAGTCAATAGTATGATAGAGGAAATGGCTAATCGTATAACGAAACTTTCAAAAGTAAAATAAAATGGCGGTAAACTTAAACCCAGGAGCAGATGCAACTATAGCTACAGCAGCCGCTAGGGCTGGTGCGGCTTTAGCACCCACGGATTACGGTAAAGCTTTTAGAGACTATTCTAGTCAATACGCTGATGCTATGCAGACTATAGGAACAGCTAAAGCACAAATGATAGCTGCGGTTGGATTAAAGGTTGCGGATATAAAGAAGAGGTGGAATACCATACAGGATAATGTTGGTGACGCTGTATCAGACACTATATTTAACGACATGAAAGGTTTAGCGAATGAACGTAAAGATATGGCTTTAGGTTTTAGCGGTAGTTATGATGAAAATGGAAATTGGGTTAGAGGAGAGAAGTTTAAAAATCTTGACGATGTAAGTAGATCTCAGGCTAAGATGAATTGGAAGAAAAAGAAGAAAGCTAGATTCCGTACATTACGAGATATAGAAGATGGTAGACTTCTTCTTGGAAAGGCTTTTTCAGGTAAAGATATAGATAAAAACGCTCTTACCACTAGTCAACTTGTTCAAGTAGAAGGTATAATAAACGGAGGTGAACCCATAGCGGAAGGCCCTGCTAAAGGAGTTAGAGCACATACACAGCTTGATGAAAAAGGCGAGTATTACGAATATAGATTCTACGGTCCAGACGGTCAAGAGGTCCTTGGGTTTAATGATGACGGTTCTCCATATTACGAAAGTAGAGGCCGCGGACTTACGGAAAAAGCAGAGATTAACACCGGATCTATTCGTGAAGCGGAGTTCCTTGAAGATTACCCAGCCTTGAAGCCGGGCGTGCGTGAAAATATGATGATGCTTATGCGTAACCCCAGTTACGGAGAACTGTCTGTTGAGGATGGAGGGATGTCTAAGGATGATTTTCAAAATATGCAGTTTGCTCTTAAAGAGATGGGGTTTGATTTTACATATGATGTCGACTACAAAGATAAAGACAAGGAAAGTGGATATAGCCAAGAGTGGGATGATGAGGTTAAAGCTGCTATCGAAGGACTAAGACAAAGAGAAGGGGAATCTGATGTTAAGAGATCTGAAACAGCGGGTGAGTTGTGGTCGGAAATATCTACTATGGGCGATAAGCCAATATCTCTGTCTCCATCTGATATACCAGGTTTATTTACTACGAAAGATTTAAAGGCACAAGAAGATACTAATACTATTGGTTTAAATAGTGGTTTAAACAAAGGTTTAACTACAGATTTACCTTTTGATGAAGGTCAAGTTAGACAAGATTTAGACAACGTTATTGATAACTCTGATAACCCAGATAACACTTTACGCCATTTAATGCACTCTGACGTCCTTGGTATGGACGAAAGCTTTGCAGATCACTTAACTAATTCAAATGCGTTTACAGATGAAATGTGGGCGGAAATTGAGAGGTTAGCTGGATTAGGTTTGATACAGAATACAGGAGGTGAACTAGGTGAAGATGGTGAGCCGGAGTATACTGAAGAAGACTTTAAACCAAGTGATGTGGCAAATTTCAAAGCTTTAAGGAACGCTATGTTAGATACTAACAACGCTCAGTCTAGAGAGATATTTACAAACTTCCTTACTAATGGTGTTCGTGATAAATTTGATCAAGGTAGATCAACTCGTGAAGCAGAGAGAGCTAGACAATCGGCTAGTAATACTAGTACTACTGGTACTGATGACGGTGTAGATGGATTTTATACGTCAAACGCACTTTGGAACAACCAACAAGTACCCATAACAGGACGCGAAAAACTAAAAAGAAGAAAAAGTATAATTGAAAGAGAGACTGTAGGAGGTAAATTTGGAACATACAAGTGGAATGACGATACTCAAATGTATATGGAGTATAACTTTGAAGACGAAGAAGTAGGGGAGTTAACGCCTTATGGAGTTGCTCAAAAGGAGCTAGCGGTAAGATCAAACGAAACGCGCGATCATAAGGATTTCCAAACTACACTAGACGCAGGTGGAGATGATGGAGCCCCAGGTGAAATAACTGGAGGCACGGAATGGAGAGCGATAAATGTAGATAACGACGATGATGCCGCTAAAAATCTTAATGACCACTTTGCGGGTACAGATTTTAGTGAAAACTATAAGTTTGTACCACAGTATGGATTTATGCAAGCTGGTCCTTCAATTGTAACTCCAGACAATCCTTTTAGTAATGACATAATGCTTGTAAGCGTAATCACAGGGGATCCAGTTGTAGTAAACGGGAAGACGCTTAGATTTAAAACCGGTATGTTGGAAGAAAAAGAGTTGCGTAAAATTATGGACGAAATAAATTCAACTAATATTCTACAGCCCTATATAGAGCAAAAAAGAAGGATATTACTAGATAAAAAAGCTACCTCTAAAGGTGGAGTAGGTTCCCAATATAATAAGCCATAAACATGAATGAACAAGCATTAAATGATGCGTACCAACACTTTGTTTCAACGGGTTACGATGGTACTATAAACGATTACAGAAAACTTATCTCCACTAATCAAAACGCATTAAACGATTCTTTTAACCACTTCAGAAATACCGGCTACAATGGTAGCATAAGAGATTTTTCGGCTCTTGTAGGGGTGGGAAAAACACAAGGCGCTGCTGCATCCGATGCGGGAGCAGTGTCTCAACCTGTACCCGTAGGTATGGAATCAGCATCGGGAGATACTTCTTTGGGGCAACCATCAGCTAGTGAAGATGAGTTACCTGAAGATAAAGGGTGGTTTGAAGACATGTTCACCGCGATATCTGGAGGAGCTAAGGCTGGTTCAGGTGTTGGTGAAGCTTTTGACGTGTATAGGCAAGGACGTGATATATCAGAAAAAGATTTAGAAAGCTTTATCGTAGCAGCAAACGCTATGTCGGAAAACCCAGAAACAAACGAAGCTGCTTCTTGGAGGAAAGACACGGAGAAATATGGTGGTGGTTTCTTAGGGGGTTTTATGGGTTTATTAGAAAACCCAGGTTACGCACCTCAATTTATAGCATCTTCATTTGCAACTATGGTATCTTCTTTAGTTGACTCAGAGGAGGTTGCAGCAGCTACCGCGGTTGGAGCAGGTGGTGGAGCGCTTGCTGGAGGTGGTATTGGAGCTCTTGGAGGTTCTATAGGAGGTCCAATAGGAACAGCCTTAGGTTATGTTGGTGGTGCCGGTGCTGGAGCTATAGGTGGAGGTATGGCAGGGTTAGTTGGTGCTATGGAAACTGGTTTAACTTTAACAGATCTATTAAGAGATGAGTTAGGGGATAAAGATTTTAACGAGAAAAACATAAGAGCTTTATTAAATGATAAAGACGTTATGGATAGAGTTAAATCAAGATCTTTAGCTAGAGGTTTAACTATTGGAGCTGTAGAAGGTTTGACGTTTGGTCTTTCTAGAGGTGTTGGAGGTAAAGTGCTTGCTGGAGGTGTAACAGGTTTATCAAAAGCAGGTTTAAAAACAGGCGCTAAAGTAGCTGCGGCAACTACAGGAATAGAAATGGTTGGTGGTGGTGGTGGTGAAGCTTTAGGTATGTTAGCCGCTGGGCAAGAATTAAAAGGAGAGGAGATATTCCTAGAGGCTATAGGTGAGGCAAAAGGTGCTGTTAATACTTCAGATATAGTTAAATCAGCTCTAACAAATACTTCGTATAAATTAAACGACGACGATGTTACAGCTGATAAAATAAAGGAAATAATAGACAATCCTAATACTTCAAAGGCTGATTTAGCTAAGATGAAGATAGAGGTTACTGGAGATAAGGCGTTTGACAATTACGTTAGAGGTAAGCAGAATGAAGCTGTTATATACTCTCAGATTGACGAAAGTATCACAGACGAAAAAGATAGAAATGAGTTAGTAGAATTAGCGTTTAAAAGAGATAACGCTATAGCCGATACTAAGAAAGAAGGTGTTAATCAAGTTCCTGGGGCGAAACAAGCTTTAGAAGACATAGAGTCTAGTATTAGCGATATCATAAATAAATACGAAGGAGCTGTGGATGTAGCCGCTACACAAGAGGCAGCCGATGTTCGTAAAGCTAGACGTGATATAAGTTTAGCAGAGACAATAAGCTTTCTTGAGACAAACAAAAATTACACAGGTAAAGAAGTTGTTATAGCTGACGACGATGCCTCTGCTCAAATAGCTCACGATAAAGCTGTTGAGGAATACAACGCTAAGCAGACTGATCCTGAAAAAATGCTAGGAGATGAGAACGTTTCTGGTGCAGACGGTTTTATAGTTGGAGATGTTATTGTTATAAATAAAGACGTAGCTGGTAGAACAGGTCAGATAAACGTTGGTGCACATGAGTTACTACACGGAATTGTAGCTAAACACATGAAAAGTTTAAGCGTAGAAGAACAAAACAATCTCATGGGTAGTTTTGTGGATGTTTTAACTAAAGATCAAAAAAAGTATGTCGAAACAGAGTTTAACCGTAGAAAAGATACCGGTGAAACTTTAGACCCTTCAGAGTGGTTAACTATATTCTCTGATGGTATAACTAAAGGTAAGATTAAATTTGACGAAGGAGTTTTTGATAAGTTAAAAAACATTATTCAGGAAATACTAAGAAAGATAGGTTATTCTAAAGAGTTTAAAAACGGTAGACAAGTTTATAACTTTATGAAAGACTATCAGAAAAGCGTTGCTGCTGGTGGTCAGATTAGCGCGAGAGCTATAGCTCTAGCCGGTGGAGGTGTAACAGCTGGTGAAACTTCGTTTTCTAGATCTGGACCTATTGATACCGTTAACGCTATAGAGGACGTTATTAGAAAGAAAGTTATAGATAGAGGTGGCGTATATAATAAGAGTGAATTCCAGCAAAGTAGAGGGTTTGCTGATATATACAACTCTGTATCATCAAATGGTGGTGCTATAAATAATTATATTAAAAGCCTTGGTATGAGTCCTGGGAAAACCCAAGAGACTATCGACTCTGTAACTGATCGTTTGTTAAACTATGATCCAGAGGCTACAAGAAAAAAAGGAGATAGTTCTGTTACTATAGGAGAGTTCTTGATGGCTAACATAGGATTTGCTAAATTAGACGCGGCTAAAAAACTGTTTGTAGAAGGAGAAAAAGCTAAAAGAGAAACTAGCATAGACACCGAGGAAGCTAAGCAGATCGCTGACGAGACAGAAACTACTGAGTTAGTTGATAGAACTAAAGCTAGAAATCTAAGAGACTTCGATATAGAGTTGAAAGATGGATTAGTTGATGAGGCAATAGTAGAGCAAGTAGAAGCTTTGTTAAATAAAAACCCTGAAAACCTTGAAGAGCAAATTGAAAAGCTTATACTAAATGATATACGTAAAAAACTTGCTAGTGTAATTCCAAAAATTGGAAAAGATAAAAAAACTGGTAAAGTTGGCCCAACTGCTGAGTACGAAAAGTTTATCAGATCTGAGTACGCAGAAATAGTGCAAAGCTTGGGTATGGAAGTTATAAGAACAGCTTATAGACCTTGGTTTGAAAAGAATAAAATCCGTACAGAGAAATATAAAGGTATTAGCCCCAATACAGGTAAAGTAACGAATTACGTAAAGGACGTTTTTGAAAACAAAACTAATAAGCGTGAATATTTAAAGTGGTTTTTAGAAAACTCACCAAACAACTTAAGAGAAAGAAGAACAGCGTTAATAAGACGTATAGCGAGGAGAAAAACAAAAATAGCTGTAGACAATTACATAGAAGCTAATTCTAAAGATTTAGGAAAAGTTGCTGAAGCTAAACTAAGAAAGCTGTCAACCGCTATTGAAGACACTGTGGTCGAAAAGAAAAGTTTTGATTCTGTTAAATTTTCTGTAAGTTTAGAACAAGAGTTTTCTCTTATTTATAGAAAAACTAAAAAAGTAGGAACTAAATATATTGGATATACTAATCCTTACACTAACGAGCCTCAGGAATTTGTTGATTTAGGTAGGATGTGGGAACAAGCTTTTGCTAATTATTTCATGAAAATGAAAATTGAAGGTTTAGACGTAGTATCTAAAGTAGCTAGTGAGATTGGTGGTATGGCGGATTTTGTGTTTAAATATAACGATAAAACTGAAAATCACGAGTTAAAAGCTTCTGTAACAGCTTTTATGGGTAGTGTATCTATTTCAAATTACAATTTAAAAAAAGGAGAAGTAACATTAGCGACAGATACGCATACTTATATACTGAAAGATGTTGATATGACGTTGTTTAAAAAGGGATATAAAGCAAGAATAAACTATCTAAACGAAGGTATCAAAAGATTAAATAAAACAAGACCACCTAACAAGCAGTATACTCTTTTGAAATACGACGTAACGTCTGGAAAGCCTCAATATGCCCCTAACGAACTTTTTAATGAAAAAGATTTTGGTACTAAAATGTTTTATCAACTTAAGTCAGACGAGAGCGTAATACAGAACCACTACAAGGGAAAAGAAGTATATTCGCTTAGTTTTGTTGGTAAAAATGGAGCTATGTCAGTTAGTCTTGACGATAGATCCATACTGAATTTACCTATGTTAAGCGCAGATACCGATATTAATTTTACATTTAGAAACCCAGGTTCTAAAATCATTAACGGCGACAAGATGAGAGCTGTTAGTTTAGGCATACAATTTAAAATATCAAATCTTAAAAACAACTTAAACGACACTCCAGATATAACAAGAAGAGAAGACATAGAAAACGCCCTTGGTATTAATTTTTCTAAATCAATTGAAGGAAAAAAAATAAACAACGCAGTTAAAGCATCTAGATCAACTGGTAATAAAAATATAGTAAAAGTTGGTAAATGGAATTTAGATATATCTACTAAACAAGGTAAGAAAATAGCCGCGGAACTAGCTAATATAAAAACCGTTAGTTCTAGTGAGTTCAAGCGAGTAGGTAGATGGA
>UEXM01001766.1_pt1 | contig 16974 bp, 20 predicted proteins | sample 1796661 | NCBI WGS metagenome assembly UEXM01 (sample SAMEA4772469, study PRJEB27181) | metagenome | reverse complement strand
AACTGGGACTAAACTTGCTAGTGCCTTAGATAAATCAAACTCTTTCACTTGTTTTTATTTAAAAGATCAAAAACAGTTTTAATCTTTTCTTCTAAAAATTTGAGTCGCAACAAAACTTCACTGCGGAAACTAATTAACCCGGCAGCTAGTATCGCCAACGCCGATATAATCGGCCAAAGTTCTACTAACGTTTGAGTCACTTATCAGCCTTCCCATCAAGCTTTTCATCAATAGAATCTAACTTAACAAAAACTCGATCGACAAACTTTTCAAACTCTTTGCGTTTAAGATAATCACCAGCAACTAAAACCTCGATCTCGCCAACTCGACGCTCAGTCCGGCTTTGCAATTTTTGCAAGTCTCGGATTGCCGCCCAGATAATATGCGCCAAAGCGCCTAACAATGCGCTTGCGCCACCAAGAATAAAATTGATGGTGGATTGATCCATGTTAGAACGTTCCTTCCCAGACTCTGAACTTGTTGAAGTCACCAGATAATATCTTTCTCTTTATCACTTCCTGCGCCGCCTTGTGATCATCCCACTTAACGCCAGCTTCTTTTAACCACTGCGTCATAATGTGCATTGGAATTCTGCCTACAAGTCTATTATCGCCTTTTTGTTGATCGAATCCAGCATCTTTTAAGTGTTTAACTTGTTTAATTGTTGGATCGTTATCGTATACGTTCTCAATGGTAAGTGTGTCCCCACCATCGTCGTGATGCACTATCTCTTTAACTTTCAAACAAACCTCCAATAAAAAAAGGGAGAGGCGTTAGCCCCTCCCATACACCAATTAAGATGTTGTGTTATCGAATACACCGCCTGATGCTTTCTCGTTATTGCTCACCAGTGTTAATTCGGTGACTATAGCACGCCTCGTACTATCGCCTAGTTTGGCAAGCTCCATATTCTTAGTGTTTCTAAGAACAGCAACGCTGAACATATCATCTTGGACAATGAACACATCACGGCTTCGGTTTTGACGCGAAGGCATAAAGGAAACTGTTCCGTAAGGAGTGACGTAGATATCAACGGCGTTGATAACAGCGTTTGTGCCACCGACAGATGCGCCGATAGTTGCTCGCTGGTTGTTCATACCAGTAAAGGCAAGAGCCTTATTCATCTGGAATGCTGATAGGTACACAGTATCAGGATTTCCGCCTTCTTCCCAGATTGACTGCATGACTGTATCAAAACGAGCTTGACTAAACGCTTGTAGCGTTGTTGTCTCGTCTGTACGAGCGTCAGTTCCATCGCCTGTGGCGTCAGCGCCCTCATTTGCACCAAAGTCAGTATTGGTGATCAACCATGATGGCAAACCAGCAAGCTCACGCGCAGTTGTGCTGTTACCAGCAACTCGTGCGTTGTTATCGAAAAGTGCTTTCTCGATATCGAGCTTCTGCTCTTTAGCAGTCTTAAGCATTTGATATGCAATCTCAGATGCGCGACCAGCTTTTTTAAGGCCAGAGTCTGTATCTGGAATTGATACAGCGTCAACAAAGATTTGAGTGTAGTTCCCAAGTCTTGATGTTGCTGTACGAGCGTTAGCAGTGATCTCATCGCCCTCAACGTGAGCATTAGCAGCTGCCGCACGAAGCGCATCTGTCATCCACTCATGTAAAGAGTTACTTGCCTTTACTTTTTTACACTTAGTGTAAAACGGTGTTTCTTCTGGAGAAACGTCATAGATGATATCTGAGAGATCCTCTCTGATACCGACAGCATCATAGCTGTCAAAAGTGTTACTTGGTTGTGCCATTGTATTTACCTTTTAAGTTATTCATTAACAATTAAACCGAGCACATCTTCGATGCGCCCAGACTTTTTGAACTTGGCTTTTTGCCGTTCCATTGCCTTGCGACTCGGATTAACGTTCTTCTTCGCTCCCGGCTTGATAACTGGTTTCGCGCCTTTAGCTTTTTGCTCGGCCTTCGACTTGCCAGCGACTATCTCGCGGTACTTGATAGCGTCGTTTAAAACCCGTATGGCTCGATGATCCATGATGCCCCCGATCTCTTCCTGCGTGTAACCGTAGAAATTCTGACCAGAGTTCACCAACTTTTCCTTCAGCTTAGGCGCCTTTTGAGCATCTCCAAACTCAGGAATAACTTGTGCTAACGATTGCATTTCCTGTTGCAAATACGTTTGTACAGCTTGCTCACGGGCTTGCTCAGTCTGTTGCATGACCTCGCCCATCTTGCCTTGTTGCTGATTGTATTCGCTCAACGCCTTATCGTATCTGGCCTTTTCCTCGATGTATCCAATTGGATCAGTCGAGACAAGATCGTCAGATGGTGGAGTCGGCGGTTGCAAAAATTGCCCTTGTTGCATTTGTTCATACATCGATACCAACTGTTGCCGTTCGGCTAAAAGTGCAGAGTAGACTTCCTCAGCTTGTTTCTTCTGAGTAGCGGTCTCTTGCATCTTTGATTGGATGTACTTTTGGCCTGAATAACCTTGCTTGAGATCCTCTAAGGATACCTGCTGTTCTGCACCGTCAACTTTGACAGTGTAGAACGTTGGCGCAGGCTCTTCTGGATCGGCTGGTTCGTCTGCCTCTTCGTCATCGTCCGACATTTCAACTTCTGTTTCTTCTTCCTCGCCGTCGTTGACCTCGGCGTCATCAACGTCCTCTGATTCCGATGCTTCCATCTCTGGAGATACATCCTCAGATTCTGTAATTTCTTCTTGCTCGACCTGTTCGGATTCTTCAGGCATAGTAATTAAACCAACTGCCTGTTCGATACTTCCGTCGAATGCTGGTGTTTCTTGAGTTTCAGTCGTGTCTGACACGGTACTTATCTCCTAGTTTTTTTTATCGAAAATCTTCTCATCCGCCAAGGCGGTGTTGATGTAATCATCGATAGTTGATAATGCACGAATGATATCGTGCGCGTTATCGCGATCCTCGGTGGTCGAGTTCGGATCTGTGAAAATGCTAACCTGTAGCATTTTTACGGCATCAAGGACTTCCTTAAATGTGGAGTCATCCTTAAGCCGTTTTAATCTTGATGCTTTTTCTTTAACTTTCGCCATTAAAATCTACCGCCAGATACTGCACCGCTTGGGCGCTCATCTGGATATCTTGGTTCCTTTTGAGCCTGCTTAATGTTTTCAACATCAACTGATGTATCGTACTTGCCAAGTATTTCAGCGGCTTTAATAAGTAAATCTTGATCCATTTTGTCGCGTTCTCGGTCGTCTTGAGCAATGGCTTTCTGTGCGTCAACTTCCATTTTAACCATGTCAGATTGAGCTTTGGCTTGCGCTTTGAGTTGCTCGGCTTGTACAAGAGCCTGACCGGGATCGAGCGGCATTGGCTTGCCCTGAGCTTGCTGCTGCTTCATCATGAGCAACTGTTGCTCGTATTCGTTGCTCATTGGCGTAAAGTATCTATCACTGTTTCTAATACCAGCGATCGCCATAATGTCCGACATCGTGTTGCGAATGAGCGTCATTGATACGAGGCCGTTGCCAGCGCCGTAGTTCTGCCAGATCTGCATTTGCATCTGTAATGTCTGCTGTAGGATAGCAATCTTTTCATCTTCCTTGCCAGTGCCAAGCCCAATGTTGCACATAACGTCCATGCTCGAGTTCCATGATCTAGGATCAATTGGCACAAACTGGCTGTTCATGCGCATCATTTTCTCTTCGTCAGTATTCTCGATAAAGAGCTTTAGCATGAGCTTAAATAAGCGCTTCATGCCGCCCTCGGCAAGATTTCGTGACATAACCTCAATCTGAGCTGCACCAGCCTGTTTTGTGATATTTGCCGCAGTAGCGGTAGTATTCTGTAAAGCGTCTGGATCAAGGCCCATAGAGGCCCGAGAAACGCCTGTCTTGGTCTCAATGGCGTCATCCATATACTGGATAGCCTGAAGCGTTTGAGCGGCTACAAACGGCACTGAAATAGGCACAATCGCCTGTGGATTCTTCATCCTGATGATGCCGCCAATCTCGTTGTTTAGCACGTCGTCGACGTTGACCTGATTGTCCACAATGCCCATACGAGGATTGTTTGTCAGCGCAACGTTGTCTAGGACGCCTCTGAGCATCGCTGTGGATGCGTCTTGATCATCATTAATAAGATCAGATATAGAGCGCCCAAAGAATGCGTGTGGCTCAGGATCGACCTCAAACACAGCAAATGGGACTTCACTATATGGCTCGTAATCTAGGAGCTGGTAGTCATTGCCGCCAAGCATAAACTTGTATAGCTGTGCGACGCCAGTTCCCTCGATGTCCATCTTCATGTACGCCTCGGTCACCGCGACCAACTTCATTGATAGATCCTCGGTCGACTCTTCTTCTTCCTGCTGATATCCGCGACGCTCAAAATCCTCTATCTCGGAATATGTATCGCTAGATCCGATGCCAGTAAGATTAGATACTTTCTCAAAATCAAATCCCATGTTAACAAGATCAGATACGCGCATCTCTGTACGGTGCGCCACAACGTAAAAGTCATCAATTGACTTGGCGTTGCGATCCACCATAAACTCCTCTGGCGGAACAGATTTTACTTGTAGCATCCCTTTGTCAGTTTTTCGACTAATCGTGACACTATGCTCAGGAACTTCGATTTCCATCCCCATTTGATCAATGGAGATAGACATTTCTTGGCTATGTTCAATAACATCGACATTATCCTCATTAACTATGGCTGAGAACTCTTCATCAGTTAAGTTTGTAAAACTGTAAGTTTCAGCCTCTGTGTATTTGTCCCAGTAAACTTTTAGGACGCCAGCCTTCTTAACCATCGCGTCGTGAAACGCATCGTTTAGTAAGTTGTAACCATTAAGTTCATTAAATGCCCAGTGCATATACTGCGTTGCCTGTTGCGCAACGGTAACATCATCTTGGTTCGATGGAATGTATTCAACGGCACGATCAGTTGATAAAAACACGCGCAATAGACTCGGCTTAATTGATCGTATTGTGTCGCGTACTTTTGTTGCGACTACTTTGGATCGACCATCCTCTTCGCCAATATCTACTTCACCATCAAAGTATCTTTGCGCTTTGATCCTGTCGTCAGCAATCTCGCTCTCAATAAAGTCAACGGCATCCTGTACGGCCTGCTGTACGATGCTTTCAACTCTATCCTCATCCATTTTCTCTGGCTTCATTTACTTTTCCTTATGGGCCTACTACTGTTGCCGGAATTCTTTCTCGGCCTTCATATATTGAACCTGATGTGGCTAATGCTTTTGATATTTCTTCAGCAATAAATCTTTTTTGACTATTTGTTGGAGTAAGCCCTCTTATTGCATCTCTAAGATATTTAATTGCCGCTTGAGCGCTACGACCTCTTTTTTTCGTTAAGATATCAATTGATTCTGAAAACAATTGATTTAATCTATCTTGCTCAGTTGTAGATTCAAACATTTGCCTTATTTTTTTTGCTGAAGTTCCCGGACTTAATTCACCAGCAGATTTTAATGCTCCAAGCTCTACTGACTCTCTAGCCTGATTAATAATTTCTGATCTTCCAGCCGTTTGAGATCCAGTAGCTGTTTTTGCTTTTAATTCAAAAGATGTTTTTGCCTGATCTATTAAGCGCAAAAGTTTATTTGCCTCGGCGTCTCCAAGAACTTCAACGAGTTTACCTCTAGCACTGGCAGAAGAAAAACTTTTTAATATTTTTCTAGCCGCCTCAATCTCGCTTGGATCTCCCTTTCCGGCGGCTACCATAGCCTCATCAAAAACATTTGCAATTTTATTTCTAACTCCGAGCCTTAAAGATTCTTGAGTATCCTTACCGCCACTTTCTTTAATTCTTTTAGCCTCTGCAATAAAGTCACTATTTACTTTGAAAAAATCAAATCCAAGCTCATATGCTTTTCTATCGGCTATAGTGTCTCCACCAATTTTTACTGCTTTTCCGTATTCAGGAACTACATCTACAGCGGTATCTTTTAAAAGTTTAGCCCATTGCTGCGCTTGAATTGCCTCTGGAGTAGGCATTCCATCTACAGTTTCTTGACCAATTTTTTGAAGCTGTCTTTTTACAGAATCAATTTGATAAATGTTTGGATTCTCGGAGAATCCAATAAAGTTACCATCTGCATCTAAATTCATTTGAATTTGTTTTTGGAATGGCGCTTTTGATCCTCTTGCAGCCGCTAAATTTAACTCATCGTTTGCCATATCAACAGCTTTACTAATAGCTTTTTGTCCCATATTAGACCTGCCAATTTGCATAAAAATAGCTTGCAATCTATCTGCTTTTGGCGTCCCATATGGAATTGGAGTATTAAAAGCTGTGTTATATGCTTGATTTCTTTCTACTGCGTTTTTTGCTTGAATTTGTTCGTATGGGAATAGTTCTGGACTAGTTCTTTTGCCAAGAGTTTTCTCTATTCCTTTTTCTATTTTCCCCACAGATCTTTGAACTCTTTCATCAACAGCTCTAGTTCCTTGCCTTGATGTGGCAGAGCTGGCTTGCATTGCGGCATCCATTAATTTTTGAGTTGCAATGTCTGCATCAACCAGCATCCCTTCATTTCCAGCTTTTCTAATATTTTTTAAAGCTTGATCAAAATCCATGCCTTCTAATATTTGTTTTTCTATAAATCTTGCAGTAACTATAGATACTCCAAACTCTTTTGCAATATCGTTGGCTATTGATGTCTTTGATTTTCTGTTTACAAATCTATTCACTGCCGCCCCAAGAGGAGTTGGCAACAAACCAAGAGCAGCGCCAATTCCGCCCTGAGCTAAAGTTCTATATAAAGTGTTTGCGCCCTCTTCTCCGCTTGCATATATTCCGCCTTCTGCGGCGGCGCCTGCGCCAGTTGCGGCAGATTGAGATCCAGCCCTAATAAGTGGAGATGTACTTCCTACTGTAGACGATAAAAATTGAGGAACTCCGGGGATTTTTTTCGCAACATCTAAAAGACCACTACCAAGTCCGTATGTAAGAGCACCGCCACCGCCAATAGATCCAAGCGTCATGCCAGCTGAAGTAACTGGCCTTTGCTCCTCTAATGCAGCCTTAGCTTTCATAGCTCTTTCCTCAAGACCTTCAGCTCCAGACAATTGCTCTATAGCTCCAAGCGATCTTGATCCAATAAATGGATACTCATATAGATATTTAGCAGCCTCAGCTCCAGCCAGTTGAGTTGGATCTTCGAGAATAGCTTTATTATAGAATGACTGCGCCGGATCTGTTTGGCTCTGCCCTTTTGTTCGACTTATTCTTGCTATTTCTTGAGGATCTGTAGTTGAGTAACTGTTAGACACATAATTAAGACTGCCGTTTGGAAGTTTATATATCTTTCCTTCATCTGGAAAACCTTCAGCAATCAACTCAACACCAGAAACTCTTGCTTGTTCGGGGATGCCCATTGATTCGGCAAGCGTATCAGAGACGTTAGATGTATCTACATTATTGCTTGGAGTTATTGCTTTATCCTGTAATTGTATTTTACGAATTTTTTCATACAAATCTTCAGCCATATTTATAATCCCATAACGTCTTTAGGATGAGGAACCGCGTTGTAATCTTGCCCTCTAACTTCAGCCTCTTGTTTTTTCCAAGCATGGATAATATCTAAATCATTGACACCCGGCTCAAGCCTTCTTGCCTGCTTTTTAAATTCTGAAAGAGTTTGGCTCTTACCGTTTGGCAAAGTCATAATTGCTGGAACGCTATTAAAATAATCTTCTATTTCAAAAACTAATTCAGCGGCTTTTAACGGATCTGATAGCGCAGTTCTATACGCTTGCTTATTAACAGACTCTCTCATCAAAGACCATTCAGCTTGACTGTCTAAATAGTTAATAATTGCATCATTTGCCCCTTTTGAATTACCAAGACTAGGCAATGTGTTGGATGCAAAAATTGCATCAAAATCTGTTTGTGGGCCTTTGTTTAATCTTAATTGTTCTTGAACTAATGTTTTAACAGCAGCATTAAACTGGTCTGCAGTTTCAATACTGTCTGCCATACCAGTATCCAATCCAATTGCTTGCAATTGTTTTGAAAGCCTTACTACAGTATCATTAAATTGAGGGCTGCCTACTTGCACTTTAGAAAAGTCATCAAGTAATGGCTTAATTCTTTTTAACACTTGTTGTGTAGATCTTTGTGCGCTAACAATTTCTGTGTTTGCGTCTCTGTATTTTCCTATTTCACTTGAGGCGAAACTCATTCGAGCTTTACTCTGCTGTAAATCAAGTTTTTCGCCCATATTAATAGTTGTAGTTGGCGCTGCACCACTGACAACAGTAATATCGCCAGTTTTTGTGTTTCTTTGTAATACCTTTCCTTGATACTCTTCTGGCACGTCAAAACCATATCTCGTTTTAAACTGTTCTGCGGTTAAAATTTCCTCTGTTCCTTTTTCTGTGAGTTTGGCTGCGTCTCTCTGAGACTTAATTGTAAATGCATTTGCCATACTTATAAGCCCCTTAGACAATGCATCTTGTAAATCTGGATCGTCAGCAAATGCAGTTGCGCCTGATTTCATGTTTTCTGCATTGAAAACATCCATAGCTTTTTTAACATCTCCGCCAGACATAATCCAAGCCGCCGCCTTGTCGCCAGCAGGCGTATTCATAGATGAAAAATAATTTGCCGTTTTGTTTAATGTCCCTAAATCCGTATTAGATTTAATTCTTGCCTGCATTGCTGTATTTAGTCCAGCGTCTGGCTTTAATCTTAATGTGTTGAATGCCATTGCAGCGTCAGCAAAAAATGTACTAGCGGCTCTTGGATCGTCTTTTAAGTTTGCGTACAAACGTTTTAAAAAAGTGGATTGCTCGTTTCCAGATCCAGACCTGTTTTCTTCGTTTTCGACCGCCTTGATTGCTTGCACCTCCGGCTCGATTGGCGCTATCCCAGACGTATCATACTCATATATAGGAGCGCTTATTTGACCGGCGTTGTACATTGTTGTTTTGCCCGGCGGATAAACAGTGCCTTTAGCAATTATGTCCTCTCGACCAGCGTTTACCATTTCAAGTATATCCAGTGGCGAATACTGACTACCCGGTTCTGAAATTGTTCCTCGAGGGCCGGGATTGATAACCAAAAGAGGATTAGGCTCTTGCTCTACAATCGGAACCATTCTGTTTTTTTGCGGTTGGACTAATCGAGGCGTTTGCTGTTGCAATCCTCTTTTTTCTGCCATTCTTTCCCCAACAGATCCAACTACATCGCGCAACGCACTCATGTCAGATTCCGTTCCTTGCTGTCTTGCCGTTCCTTGCTGTCTTTTGAAAAATTCTTCGTCTAGATTAAGTAATCCGATCGCCATATTATTTCCTATTAGTATGCTGGAAAACCAAGATTTGGCATAAGCGTATATCCAGCACTCATTGGTCGTTTAAACTCTGACTCATCGATACCAGCGATATAATTGCCACGCTGGAACGTATCACCGGCTGGCATTTTGTTGCCAATCATATCCATTAAGTTTTGAAAGCCCTCGGCGCTAATTGGAGGTTGCTCTTGCGCTCCCATGTCTGGCATATCTAATAAGCCCATGCCAGCGCTAGAACGGTCTCTAAGTGGCTCTGGAGTCATCATGCCTTGAGCAACGTTAACTCCGCTTCCAATTTGTTGCGGTTGCATTTGCATCATAATTACTTGGAGCTGTTTTAGTTGCTCTTCGCTTAAAGAGGATGGCGACATCCCCATTTGTTGCATTCCCGGCAGCGTAGGCCCTCCCATCATCATACGTTTAGCACCTCATAGTTAACCATTAAGTAACCATCTTTGTGACGCTTAACAAAGTCTGGATGAGTCTCCATAACTTTTTGAGCAATGACGCCTACCTCTGGATTTTTATTTAATCCAAGTTTCTTGGCAAGTTTGTTCCATTTCCAAGTAAATATTTCAATACCATTTTTTACTTTGCCAACTAACGTAATATCTGTTTTTAGATTTTCATCTGATCCAGTAAACGCTGCTTGAACAGCTGGATTAGACGCCATACTTGCAACACTGCTTAACATTCCGAACAGCCCCGGAGAACTAGTCGTGGTCTGAGTCTGTCCACCACCGCCCGGCACCGCTTGCAACGCATTGCTGGCGTAGTTAATCGATTGCGCCGGTGCATTTGTGTATCCTGCGTACTGCTGTTTGGCTGCATCAATCAATGCCTGCTGTATGCCCTGCTGTAGCGCTCCCTGTTGCATCATGTTCTGATTAATTTTCTGGCCCATGCCAAAACCAAGATTTGCAACGTTTGCAAGTTGATTTCCTGCGGCTAACCGTTGCTGGCTTCCTTGAAATCCACTGCCAACGTTAAACTGATCTGCCGCCATTCTATTAGCGATATCAAATTGACCTGCCTGTTGTGCATTTTGAAAGCCCTGCGCCCTTAGTGCCGCAGATTGTTGCCCCAACATATCAGCAACGCCACGCCCCATTTCAGCTTGGGCTATCCCGTGTCGAGATCCGCCAAATGCTTGAGCCGCTTGTGCCTGCGCTCCAAGATTGTTCATACCAATTTGAGCATTACGCAGTACGTCCTGCGCCTGCGCATCAATAACTTGCTGAGTAAAAGGATTTTGGTATTGAGAAAGATCAGTCGTTGCCAGCTGACCGGCTTGAACTTGGTTTGGAACGTATCCCATTTCCATCGCCGCACCTTGCCCAGCGCCATATATGCCTTGAGCTGCTGCTTGATTTACGTTAGGGATTCCGCCCTGTGGTGATCCTGCCATAATTTATCCTTTATATATTGCGTAACCGTTGCCCATCGAAACGTATCCCTCTGGAGGCGCTTCAAAATGCTTTCCAAACAACGGATTACTCATAGGATTGCCCATTCTTGAGTGAACCGATTGCTGCAATGGAATAACGTTAGGTTTGTCCGGCGTTAATGGCGACGGCTGATCTCCACTAAATGGATCAACAAATAATCTGTCATATTGCGCCACTTGGCCCGGTCTCCTAGCCTTTAACTCAGCTAGAGCTTGATCAAACAAATCGCCAGATGAATACGCCTGCAATCCGCCAGCATATGTATTAGGCGTTGGCGCCATGCCCTGCATAGCAGTTAATGATCCCTGCGGAACCATGCCAAATGCCTCTGCTGCGCTAATGTTTGAATTAAAAGCCGCCTGCTGTGTTGGATTGAACGCCGCAACGTCAGGCCCGTAAAATGGCATATAACCAATTTTTTGGGCTTCTTCAGCTCTAGCAATATTTCTTTCGGCTGGCGCCTGAACCCAATCTGGTATACTGCTGCTTGTTGTTTGTTTTCCGCCTTTACCGCCGCCGCTCATTTATATCTCCCTTTTAAGCGTTGTAAACTCGAACTCCCATCCAAGTTTATTTAATATTTTTTCCCAGCCCTTACGACCGGCTATTGTTAACGAAGAGCATCCGTTTGCCTTGGCAAACTCAGCAAATGGCTCGTTTAAGGCTGTAATTTGTTCAAGCCTACCACCAGCTAGAAAAACGTGAAACACTTTTTTGCGCGGATACTCAATGATTTCAGTAATACAACAGCCATCATCAAGAGGCCAAAATTGGTACCTATAGCTAAGAACGCCAAGAACAATATCATCGAAAGTATGTGTACCACCGCTATAAGCGAGAGCGTCATCAATATACTTCCTGCATTCGACCAGCTTTTCAGTAACATTCATGGCACATACAGTTCCGCCACAGATATCGTTACAGATGGCGATGCCGGGCAAAATGCGGTTGCCGCAGTCGTTGATAAAGAGCCGCTTGTGCTATCTACGGCAAACATTGATTGCAAATAATCGTTGGCATTTACATCAAAAACGCCAGATCTGCTTATTATTTTCTTTTGCCCATTGTTATGCAACGTAGTTACCATCGTTGAGTTTGCTACATCAACGCCGTTAACTCGAGGCCAAAAATAAAACGTAACCGTACTGGCTGAACTTGAAGTAATCTCAGCGCTAAAATTCAATCGATATATGCCAGACTTAGCAAACACAATCTTGCTTGCATCGGTTCCGTCAATAGACACATTATGCGACGATGCGCTTGTATTGTAAGTTATTGCTGTGGCGGTATCGGCTCCAGACGCAGTCTGATTAGTAAAATCTACAAAATAACCGTATGAGTTCTCGCCGTATGGAATAGGCTGAAAAGCACCGTTTACAGACAAAACCATGTGGCCTTTTTCACGATCCCACATCATCAAACCATCTTCTGCTGCTGAATCGTCATTTGTCAAAAAGCGTAATACGCCTCTTGTCCGCGTTAAAAATGCGTTAAGCCGTTCCGCCCATGTATTCCATTGTCCTAATGGACTTGGTGGGATCAACGTTTACCTCCAGCCTTTGCCTCGATACGCATTACTCCAGCTCTCCAATCGGCGTTTCTTGCCGCCTCTATGCGTATTCTAACTTGCCGACCAGTAAATCGCACATCGGTTGGATTGGCAGTTGAAAACGGCCCAAATGACGTCTCTGCGGCATTAGGATAGAACCGAGACTTAAATGTAACGGTTACATCGCCCTGAGTTGATTCATCTGGTATTAAACTTGTCACTTTCATAACTTGATCGCCAGCGCCCAAGCTAATAGGGCCACTTTCAGCAAATGGCGTGTATGTTCCGTGACCAACAGTTGGATCCTGTTCGTGGTTAAATAAGTCGCCGTTGGCATCGCCCCATATTGGATTGTCATATACGCCAGAATCAATTCCGCAAGTCCTATCAATTTGACCAATCTCCCAATGATTTTCTCGATAGTCATACGAAACATATCGATCATTTTCAACAGATCCAGAGCTTGGATAAAACCACCATACCTCGCCATAAGCGCTGTTATGCACAGCGTAAACTTTAGTGATTTGATTGTGATTGATATCGCCAAAAACATAATCAGAAACTTCGCACGGAAGCTCTTTTGCGGCAGATCCATCAAATACAAAAAATGCATCTCGCCCCATCCAGAACGCGCCTTCATCAACTGCTGCAATAGCTTTTCTCGCTACCATGCCAGTTGCTGTGCCAACTCGCTCAAATCCAAACACAAATGGTGGGCCTTGATACGTTGCAATATGAGCGTCGGTGTCGGTAACAATTAGCGTTCGCCCTCTAACTCTGGCAGCGCCCATAATTTGACCGCTAGTTTGTAACTCTAAATCTCCAGCCTCGTTTGTTGCCGCTGGTGTCCATAACGTGTTGTTTTCTTTATCGCACCATTGGACTTTTCTGGGATTGCCACCAGCGCCAAGCGCAAACAAAAATCGCTCTTCTGTGACAATAAGCCCCAAGTTGTCAACTGGCGCATTAGTAATTTGTGCTGCGGCAACGGCAGGATTAAGTTGCCATTCGTACAGCTTTCCATCGTCAGACGTGCAGCCAACTAAATATTCGCCCCAATTGTCCAGCGACCACGTTGTAGCCTCTTGAAATACACCAGTATTTGGACGTGTAACGCCATAGTATCCTGTGTTATACAGCGCTCCGCCGTATGCAGTATTAACTGCTGCATCTTCATTCCCAGACGCAAATCCTGCTGGCGTAATATCACTTACAGTGCCAGAAGCATTTACATAATAAAGTTTATTGTATGTTCCAGCGGCAATTTGTGTGCCGTCTGAGTTATCTCGCCATGCGTGTAATCCTCGAGGCGCTGCTGCAAAAGCAGAAGAAACTCTAGTAACAAAACCACCAACTGGTCGCATTGAATTGTTATGCCAACGAATTAAACTAGCATCACGCCATCGGTTTGATTGCTCGTACTCAGTGCCGTTTCGTAGGATACCGGGCGGCAATTGCAATGGAATAAGCGCCATGCTATTTTCCTTTATTTTTGTAGTGAGACGGTTTTAAGCCCCAAGCGTTTGACACTATGGATTTGCGAACTCCGCCTTTAACATCAGTAACTCTGTGTTGTTTTGATACATCCATAACAATTAATCTATTAGGCACCGGCTCTACTCTTTCAATTTCGTTATTACTTCTTTTAATTTCCAAATAACCGCCTTTTGGCAACGACTGGTGAGCGTAATAAATAAATCCTTGATCGGCAGTCCTGCACTTATTATTCCTTATCATTTCTTCTTCTTCAAAAAAAGAAACTTTACGATCTAAGTCAGTATCATAATGAAAATCTAAGTTTTTAACGGTATCTGAAGTCAAATAATGCGCCCAATATTCCCATCCATCAATATTTTGTTTTATGCCAACAACTTCGTTCCAGACCAAATGGCATAAATACTCAAATGGATTTGACGGGTTTTTCTTGCAATCAACCCATGTTAATGGGACTCTTGACTTTAAACCGTCCCAAAAACTAGATTTTGTAAGGTTTTTTCTTAGCTCGCTATCTGGAAGAAAATCATCAAATATAATCATTTGAACCAAGGCCCACAAATCCAAGTAACGATGCTACTTCTTACGCCTTTTTTTACCGGCTCAACGCCATGCAATATAAAACTAGGAAAAGCAATGACAGTTCCCTTCTCTTGCGGCGGATATGTTTTTTCATCTCCTATTTTTAAATAAAATTTGCCGCCTTCAAAGTCATCATTTAAAAAAGCTAAAACAGTTATTTTCCTGTTAACCTCTTTTGTAGGCGTTATAAACGTGTCAATGTGCGATAAATAATGACCATCTGAATTGTATTGCAAATACTCTGATTGATCGCTATGCGTTACGTTAAAATTCCAAGATCTACGATTGATGTTCATCCCCATGCCGGTCAACGTTGCGCCAATACCTATGTCGTGAGGAATAACAATTTTATTTACATCTCTAATATTGGTATCAACCTTTCCAGAATCATTACCTACCGCAGCCTTTTCTAAATTTAATTGGCTAAATTTAGAGATCATGTCATCACATGATTTTTCAGCAATTGCATTTGATACATACCAAAAAAGCAATTCTGGATCTTGTTCGACGTGTTGAGATAATGAATTTCGTTTGTCAAATTTCCATTCAGCGTGTGGCCCTTCCTGATCGACGTAATGCAAAAAAACTTGCGCTTGCCACTCGCCTTGAAACTCATCTCTCCAATGCGGCTGCTCCATACCTTTGTAAATGACAGCATCTCCAACATCCATGCGAACAATGTCTACATTTTTTGCATAAAAATTTTGATCTTCTTCGCCAACAATTTTTAAATCATCAATTTCGCCTCGATCGCCAACAAATATAGGCCATACAGCCTTATCAAAGCCTAATGTAATTGTCGCGCTGTACTCGCACGATTCTCTATCAACGTGGCAAAGTAGTTTTTCACCATTTTGGTACAACCGAGCATAAGCATAAGTTGGAAACAATTTCTTGCCCGTCTCTTCTTCCATCTTTGGCAAAAACTCTTCGAGCAAAACTTCTAAGTTTTCATGATTGTAAATTGAATAACTTTTTGGACATTGACTGTCTTTAACCGCAGTATAAGTTGAGTCTTTAAGAAATTGAGTTAAAGACGCACAAGTTTCTTGTGAAACAGCATTTTTTAAATGTTTTATGTCAGCCATATAAAATATCTAAGATCTCATCAATAGGTTGTAGGAATGCTAATTGAATAGCGTTTCGTGCTATTTTTTTATTGTAACGCACTAATTCCTTATCTCTAAACCTATCTTCCTTCATATTTTGCTCAAATTTTTGATTAGGCAGAACTGAATGAGCTTTGGCTGTATTAAGTATCCAAACGTCCTTTTCTTTAGCTGTAAACCTAAACTTAACGTCCAAGTTCTTAGCGTCAACATTGTAGTAGGTGTTTCCGTTATCCATAGTCAAGCGATCATCGATGATGTATTCCCCATCCCAAAAAGACGTCACTTCGTAGCCCGTCTTATCGTAAAAATTGATAATCGTTTTTTCGTTTGTATGGATGTGCGGCGTTAATAAACTAATTTGCGTCAGCGCAGACTTATAAAGATATGGTTTTAATTTTGGAAAGATATCAATGAATTGATCGACTTCGCTGAGGCGCCACCTAACAATGCTAGGAGACTTAGAGATTCGTAGCTTCCCGTAGGACTCTATCGAATCTCTTTTTTCATCTTTAAGCTCTGGAAACGGTACATCAAGTTTTTTTGCATAAACCGTTGTCATACATCCTTAAACAAATTTAATGCCGTAACATTTTTCAGCTGCAACAACAGTTGCATCTGCTGTGCTAACTTTAATTTGAGTTGGCGTGTTAATTGTTTTTCCATTAAGCGTCATAGAACCATGAACAAACATTAATTTAGTGCCAACAGGTAGCGTTGCTGAAGATCCAGCAGACAGCTCCCATTTTTCGCAATCAGGAAGATAATCTCTGTTTTCTTCTGCGGCAACACACCAGCACACAGGATTATTCACTGGCGTTTGGTTGCACGTCCCATGCGAACCCATTTGATCAGGCCCGATCCAGTCGCCTGCTTGATAGTCTGGCAGCGTTGTTCCGTCGGTAAATGTATTGTTGATCATTTGCCCATCGGTAAACAAATTCCACCATTTTCTTCCTTCTGGATAATTTGCTATATATGGCTCTCCAGACGTCCAACTGTTTTTATAGACAACGTATCCAAACGCCCTGTATGGTTTGATTTGCATTTAAACCTCCTCGTCTGGAGTTGGAGTTACAATTTGCGAATCTTGTAAATCTGAAACATTATATGTAGCGCTCGTATCAACCAAAGAGCTTATAGCTCCAACTTTTGCTGAGTTTTGTTTATACGCATCCATCCTTACTATTTCTTCGCACATGGCAACACCAGCTTTTGCCAACTCTTTCATAACTTCATCTGCGGTGTTAGCGTGAGGCCACATATTGGCTGGCTGATAAGACCATCTACCATAATCGTCTGGATTTGACGATGATGTTGTGTCCGATGCAAAACCAGCAATTAAAGCACCAGACTCTTCATCGTACTCATAAACTTTAACTGTAATTGTACTCATAATATCCTCTTTTAAGAAACTAGACCTAAACGTGTACCTGTAGCTGGAAATGTAACATTTGAATTGCCAACTAAATAATATCCTCTTGTTCCGCCACCACCACTATAAGCGACACTGAAACCTCCG
>UEXM01001764.1_pt1 | contig 16989 bp, 29 predicted proteins | sample 1796661 | NCBI WGS metagenome assembly UEXM01 (sample SAMEA4772469, study PRJEB27181) | metagenome | reverse complement strand
GGTCTAATTCCTCTATGTCATCAACACTGGAAACGTGATAAAGAATAATGTTGCCTTCTTCATCTTGTTCTAGTGGAATGTCAGAGATGAAGTTTTCTTCTGTCAAGAACTTTCTAAAGCTTTCAATTATTAATTTCATCAAAGTACTCCTGAAGGTTATACTCTCTAACTATTCGTTGTAAACCTTCGTAATCTAAACCAAGAAACCTAGCAGCATCTACTTTGGATTCAGTAGCACTGATGGCAAACTTGACTATTGCTTCTTTAACTAGTTTATTAGTATTTGATAATAGATTAAAAGCATAAAGTTTATTATTAATGTGTCTTGCTGAGAGTTCTAGTTTAACAGCAATCAAATCTTCTAGAGTTAAAGAATCTATAAATGTTAGATTACTTTCATTTATAATATTATTATTTAATAATATATTAATAATACTCTTATGCTTATACTTTGATCTTCTCTTCTTCTTCATAATGATATAGTAACAGGAAGACTGTAACCCGTCAAGCTATATTTCTAGATCTAAAGTATCCTCATCCCCACTACCAGCATCAGCACTTGGTTGTTCACTAGCAGAATCATAGGCTTGGTTGGTGGGTTCTTCGACATTTGGTTGAATCTCAGCTTCAAACTTGTCGAAGTATAGCTTCAGGTTGGCAATCAAGTAGTCAAAGAAAACTTCTTGATCTTCGGGATTGGAGAGCATATCGTATGCATCGATGATTTGAGATTCAATTTTCTTGAAAGTTGTGTACGCCATGTTGCGACCTGTGGTATCCTTACCTTCGATACCGAAAGTCTCTCTTGGATCTTCTTCTACTTCATCTTCCTTGGACTTTTCGGGATTAATATCGATAAACATATCGTCTTTATCATCATCGGAGATCTCAACATCAATTTCCTCATCAAGTGGTTCTTTTGGTTCATCACCCAGGGCATCGTTGTTTAGCCCAACCGGAGTGAGAGTCTTGACCACCGCATCAATGATGTGTGATCTGTAAGATTCTCTTTGATCTTCAGAGGTTGTAAGTAGCTTGTAATCATCCTCAACTTGTGGTATAATCTTCTTGAGAAGATCCTCAAGGACATTGATTCCAGTAGATTTATGAGGAGCCGGATCATTATCTGGAGTGGCTGCCTCTCTTAATTCGTGCTTTAAAAACTCACGAATAATGGCTCTTAACTGCTTCTCTTCAGATGCAGGTTTGTTGTTTTTCTTCTTGACAAGAGAGATCAGATCTCTTACATTCTCTCTAAGCAAATCTTCTGGATTTTTCATTTGATGACACCTTCTTTCATAAGTAGTTTCAAAACCTCTTTGTACAATTCTAACTCATTATACGGTGGATGTTTGGTCTTTTTATTCTTCTTTCTTTTCTTCGCACCAAGCGGCATAGCATACCCTGCTACAGCACCACCACCAGCACCGGACATCTCTTCTAACTGGTCTAGTCCTAGTATAGAACGCACCCTGCCACCCATACCGTCTCCAAAAAACTCGTCGGCAGCATCGCCCTGTTCCAACATTTTACGGGCGTCAGTGGCGCTGTATGGCTCCCCAGAGGGTCTGTTGGCTGGGACTACGGCAGTCTCTTCTGGTGGTAGAAGCTCAATTCCTGGCTTTACATACTTGGAAGCACCCCGCCAACGCTTGAAATCACCGCCTTTCTGGCTAGCGCCAAGTATAAGTCGTGTTCCTGGCTCTAATGGACCTTCTTCCCCGACATACTCGTATGTTGCCCTAATTGGAGAAGGTTCTGGTGAAATCTCTACCCTGACATTGGATAACCCTTGGTCAGAAAGCAACATCTCCCAGATCTCTTTGGATTGCTGGGCTGTGATTGGATTGCCGCCAATTCCTCTGCTTGCTTTGAGAGGAGAAGAAATAAGTACAATCACCTCATCTGCTTCTGAAGCGTATTGCTTGACCATGGATAAATGCCCCAGATGCGGAGGCTTAAATGCTCCAGGCACAATAGCAAGAGTGCGACCCCCTACAGGATCGCCATCTTCATCTTCCAGTTCAAGCATAAGTTCTTCTATGCTGTTATAGAGATCAGACATAAAAGTCTCCTATAGGTCTAAGTCTTCTTCAAGGATTGCAACTTTGTTAAGCAAGACTTTATTTTCTTGTTTTAGCTTCTTGACTTTTAGTCTAGCTTCAGTTATGTTATCTATGATAGAAGCTAATCTTGATTCTTCTGAGAGAGATCGAACTTTGACGTTCTTTAGATCAGCCTCAAGAGTCTCCAAGAGACTCTCAAGATCACGACTTGGCTCTACACCATCAAGGAAATCACGCCACTTCGACATTTTCATACTCACTTCCAGTTTGATCTAATAATAGCCCTAGAGTTTTTAAATACTCTATCATTTCAGAATTTGAAAGAGTAGCAACCTTTGGAGTTGCTGTTTTTTCTTGTTTTTTGTTCTGAATAGGTATTCTTCTCTCTCTTTTGAGCATTATTTAGATTCTTTTTTGTTTATAGCTTCTTTTACAAGCTTGCGGATTATGCGACGGATTTTAGCTTCGTCCATCTTTTCTTTCTTGTCTTCGGAAGCGTCTTTCATAGACTCCTCTTTATCACCATCTTTATCAAGATCGAGAAAATCGGGCTTTTCTGCCTCTTCCATCGGGCGCTTGCGCTCGTCGTTGGCTCTGCGGTCTTCGCCGCCACGATCTGGAGTTACTGCACGACCTGAAGAGGAAGCGCCTTCTTCTAGCTCAGGCTCTTCACCTTCTTCCATAGTTCCACAACCGCAAGGATTGGGAGCACACTGTTGGCACATCCCCTCATCTAGATCCTCTTCGGATTCTTCGGATTCTTCGGTTTCTTCCTCGCCGCGGCGCCTATCTTTTTGTAGCCTTGGTTTGCGACCACGGCGAGATTGGCGAGCATCTGCAAGCCCTTCTTCAACCTCTTCTTCCTGAGATTCTGTAAGGAGATTAAAACTAAACCCCCACTTTTCGGTCAGCAAAGTGCTGAGTTCGTTGTCTTTCCAATTTTTAAATGACATTTTGTTTTTTGCTCCTTTCTGCAAAGATTCATTATAAATAGTCCCTTTTATAGAGTCTTCCCAATCTCGGAAACATAAGTTCCCCTGCTCATAGGCTTCACGCTCCATTTCACGGAGGTGTTCATCGTTCTGAGCATAGCCTTCGCCCATCTCAGAAGCGCCATCAAACTGTCCATTGCAGTTCTGTGTGTGGTGAACCAATTCGTGAGAAAGAGACCTCATAACATCTTTGGGGTGCCTCCCGTTTATGTAAAGAGTTATCGACATCTGCGCCGGATCGTAGTAGGCAGTCTTGCCAAGTGGGTTCTGTGCGTTTTTTGGATCGTTACGCAAGAAAAGCCTCGGTGGCTTATCAAACCCCATCCGTTCCTGTGCGAATGGCATGAACTGTTTGACTAGGGGATGTAGGATGTCTTTCATTTAAGGAATGTCTCGCCCTGGTTTTGAGAATACCAGATGTATTCTAAGTAGTTACCAAACGGGTCTTTGACGTATACGCCGATTGTCCCGTCTCTATGTTGAATACGTTCTCCAAACTCGGGAAGATCTTCTAATTCTTCTACAAGTATTCCAATATGTGGATAAGGGTAGAACTTTTCATCTATTAAGGCAATATTGGTGTTCCCAACCTTGAGACGAATGTATTTTTTGTCTCTGAAAGTGATTTCGGCGTTTAAATGCCCTAAATACCATGCCTCGGCTACTTTTAGGTCACTTACTTTTATTGCTATGTGGTCAATTATATCCATTTTATACCTCTTTTTTGCCCCCTGAAGAGACCATTTTTAGTGAAAAAGTGAACAATTCAAGGGGTATTTTAGGCTCTTTTAGCGGCATTACGAGGGTTACACACACCATTCTGTTGGATAAGATGGTGTTTTTGACCTCTAAGACCACTCCAAGTAGCTGTTTCCACTCGGAATCTTGCTGATTCCACTTGGACCAAGCCACAATATCGCCAATTTTGATGTCTTTTGATGATATTTCACCGAAATTGCTCTTTTTTTCCATTACTCAAGTGTAAATAGCGCCCAAAGACGTGTTTACTACACCAAAATGTCGGAACTTTGCCAAAAATTACCTAAAATAGCTGCTATTAGCGTTACAACGGTGATTTCAAAGCCAAAAAGGGCATAAAAAACCCAAAAAAACACTATTGTAAGCAAAGATTTCCAAGTTTTTGTTATTTGCATCATCATTTCAGTTAAATCCTATCTCTTCTATCTCATCTGGGTGGATTGCAAGGAGGTTATAGCCATCATAAATCAAAATTCTTTCTTTTTCATCCATATCGTAACTCACAACATAGATTGCGATGCCTCTATTGACCTTCAATAAGGTCTTTTTAGTGGGAGCCCATAGATAAACAATACCAGAACCCTTGATTATGGCAGGTGAGACCATTTCTTTGGACTTATCTATCTTTTTACCTGTTATCTGACGGATGATTTGCTCTATCCTATCAGTGTCAAGCTTCTCCCATGCCATTTTAACCTGCTTTGCTTAAAGCTATAATGTCAACATTATAATTAGTGCGGTCATAAGACATCTTTGTTAATAAATAACGAGAATTGAGTTCCTCAAAGGCTTCACCTTCGAACTCCATAAAGAATTTCTTATTGTATGAGGTCCAATGGACCGTGTAAGAGTGGCTCAAAGACTCAACAACTATCCCTTTTTTAAGAGGAAAGGTCTCTTTTGGGTGCATTTGCGCTACATAATCACCAAGTTGAATCATAATGGCTCCTATGTCTTTAATTTAACACTATTATTAACATTGTCAACTAACAAAGTTCATAGCAAACAGCACCGCACCCATTCCAAACTGAACAACCGCGAAGATTGTGACTGCTTTTGTCTTGAAATTGTTAAGATCTTGGATGTCTTGAACAAATTTAGCCAATTGAGTCGGCGAAGCGACCTCATCGACCTTCTGTTTCCATTCACGAAGCTCCACTACCTTGTCTTCTTTAGCTTTTAGCTCTGTAATCTCTTGGCGAACCAATTGTAGGTCGCCACGTAGGGCTTCTATAGCCTGCGATAGTGATTGTAGTTGTGCTAATACGAGTTGATTATAATTTTCAGGCATCTTGGAGCCCTCCATACATCTTTAAATAGTCAAAAACCCTGCTTGGCGCCGTGATCATCGCTACCTCAAACTTGTTTTTAACAAAAACGCTCGCAACTCATCTATAAAATAGTTTTTTTATACCTTCTCGACCACTTCATAGCTTCTTCAAGCTGTTCTGGCGAATACCAATCAGATTTCTTCTTGATTCTTTTGTTCAAGAACACATAAACCTGCTTTCTACCCTCGGGCGTGTCCATTTTAGATAGAAGATCCATAGCCTCATCTGGGGTTACGAACATTCTATAGCCTGATGGGATGTCGTTCTGGGCAAAAGATAGGAACCTACGAAGGTCTTGGACGATCTTATCACCATCTTTACCATCAATTACGCGCTGCTTTACGATTGACTTGCGAATTCCGGCTCTACCAGACATCACAGCATAGACCCCAGCCTGTAATTTCTGTAGATTTTGATAGGTGGGGTTCGGAATCTTGAAGTCTTTCTCTCCACCGGTAATATAAAGACCTTCAACACCACCACCAAGGACGCTTTGGACATTCGGAGACAGGATAATTGCCTTGATGCGCTCCGCAATCTCTTGCTTATCGCGCTTTCTAAGCTTTTCTCCTGCCCTTGAACGCAAACCGACTAACTCTTGACGCTGTTCATCAGTTAGATCGAACTGGTTGTGGCGGATCTGACCCTTGGTCATAAAGGTAAACTGGTCATTAGATAGAGATTTCGCCATTTCGTCAGTAAGCCGACCAGAAAAGTCTACAAAAATGGTGCTGTCGGTCAAATAATTCACATAATCTGGTCGATTATCGGACGAGATCATCTCAAAAACATATTCTCCGTCACCATCGTGGGCAGCAAAGATGGTTTTGAACGGCTCATAAGCCTCTCTGTACTCTGGTTGGTTCTTGTACTTGGTGTATGTCTGCCCATCTTCAATCTTTACAGATAGATTTTGCCCTGCAAGCTTCTCAGAAGCGTCCAAAACAGACTCTTCACCAAGAATTAGGTCAATTAGGGCAACAATGTCAGCATTTCCAAGGTTTTCGATGCGTGGTGTAGCTGCTTCTTGGAGAGTTTCACTACCAACTGCTGCTCTGAGCTTGTCGTTCGCAGTCTTACAGAGAATGTTGCCCTTCAAACCAAGTCTTTGCCAGTTCTGAACCCAATAATCTTCCAACTCTTGTGGAATGTAACCACATCTGTTCTCTTCTCCGCTTGGTAAGGTCTCTTTGTTGCCCTTAGTGCGGTCAAGAATGGTTAAGTAGGCATCAATAGCTCTGTTTTTGTCTTGTTCTGGCGTATTCGTCATTAACCACCCTAGCGCGCCCTCAAATGTGTTGAAAGTTTCAGGCGACACATTGGACCCGTAGAGTTTTCCGAGCAGTCTCATAGCCTCTGAGGGGCTGTGAGCCACCTTTTCTCCTGTCTTGCGGTCAAACACACCGCCGACGTGCTTGAATGAGTGGTCTTTCGCCAAGAACATCGCCAAAAGTAGCTGCGTCCTGTGAAGACCCTTCAGGAGTGGCTGCGATTCGGTTGGATCTGGCGAGAAGTAAGAGAACTTAAGCCAGTTGCGGTTGCCCATCATCCAATCTATCTGAACACCAACATCTTTCTGCTCTCCAGTGTCCGAGATCTGAGGAAAGAGGGAAAACATTTGCCCTGGACGCACCTTCTTCAAGTCAGTTTTGATGATCTGAGAGTTCTCGCCGATGTATCTTGCGATCTCATACAGAAAAGCACGCAATTCTACTTCTGATGGCTTAGCAGTCCTTGCTCTCTTGACCATTTTTTCGTAAGTTGCTTTCCAATCGATAGGATTCAAGTTCCAGCTTTGTAGATCTTCATCTGTAACCTTCCCTTGCGGAAACAACTCTTCAACATCAACAGCTAGATCGATGTCGCCAGACTTCGCCTTCTTGCCGACAGAGCCTAGTGGAGCAAAGTCGGCGAACTTAGAAGCGTGCTGGGGAAATAGTCTTGATAACTCTTCGTAGTATTGCTCTAATGTGGGCTGGATAAACGCAAGAGGAATAGAATCCACATTCTCACCTTTGAAGACGTTGCCACCTTCGGTAAGAAACCTACGCCATCTTGTATGAAATTTCATTTAATGTTTTCCATAAATTTAACTAGTTTTTCTGCTTCGCCATCTTTTAAAATCCAATTATACGGCGGCATACTTTTGATGCCTGTAGTAATGGCTTCAACTCTTTGTTCGATTGTGCTCTCTTCTATTAATGGAATCTTTTCTAGATTCTCTCCGTGACAACTGACACAATAGCTGCTGTATATCTGAGCGGAATTATCTTCGGGCTCCTGGGCTGCTGCGTTCATAACGAGAACAAATAAGAAAATCATTTTTTATACCTCACGGCGTAACCTTCTGTAATCAATCTTTCGTTGATATTTTCGCCGTGAACATAAATAGTTCCCAAACATCTTCCAAACTTTCCAACACCGTGAGATTTAAGAATAAATTTGCCGCCACATGAATCCATTATTGATTTCAAATAAGCCTTTGAACGAAGACCCTGCGCCTTTTCATCTAAATCTCTAGTTCTTGATTCTGGCGCATCTATTTCATACAGACGAATGCGAATGTGTGTCCACATCTTAAACCCGAGGTCTACACGAGCATCAATAGTGTCCCCGTCAACAACTCTCTCACAGATTGCGCTGTATTCATACAAGGTATAGTTCTCCCTTGAAGGTTTTCACTTTTTAAATCTTCCAAGATCTACAATTACAATCTCGTTTGTCTTAGGGCGCATCATAACATTACCCATGTGAACATCAAAGGGCTTCAACCCAACCATGCCAAGTTCTTTCATAGCGTCGCGAATGTTCTTTGTCTCTGGGAATTCGTCTTCCAATTCGTCTCTAGCAAGAGGGTATTGATCCATCCCTCGCAAAATAGAGTATTGTTTCATAGCACTATCAACACCACCAGAGACTAAAGATTTTGAATAGGTTTTTAAAAATAAGTTTGTTAAAGTTTGTTTTATGTTTTGTTCGTAATCGGTGATTAACGATTGTTCTTCTTCGTTGCTGGCTTTGTTTATCATTGATTCAAACAGCACAGAAACAAAGATGGATAAAAGCTTTTTACCTTTTTTGGTTATTGAAACTCTTGAATCAACTTCAATTTCATTACCTGGGTTCTTTGAAGTGAAGAACTGTTCGACAATCTTTGGTATTGCCTCAAGTTCCATGTCAACAGTCACAGTAGGAATCCAAGCATTTGAGAATTCTAAATTTGTAAAAATTAATGATAAAAAGTTCTCTACAAGCGCGGGATTAGAAAGCATCTTCTCATCTCTCAAATTTCTTACTCTTGTTGTCTTGTCTCCTTGACCACTAGCTGGAAATAAACTTCTTGCGACAACATCTGGTAATTGCTCTAACTCTTCCATAAAAATCACAGCATTTTCCATCTTCCGTCCGTCAATTGGCTCTTTCTTTAGCGGAACCTCTTCTATCGTTGAAGAGTAGACAACAGGAAAGTGTTTAGCGTATTTGCCTAGTGCGGCACGATTGTCTTTGATAAATTTATAATTTTCTGCTTCTCTATTCATGTCGCCCTGTGTTGTTCTGGGAACAAACTTCACAGCAACCTTTTGTCCTGTTTTTTTATTTATCGCTGCGTAGACCTCACCATCGACACCATCACCTAACTTGCTATCTAGATCATAACCTTTGGAAAGCAAGTAAGCCCCAACACCTGTGGTGTAGGGCGACGGGTAAGAACGTTTTGGTGTCGCGTCTGGCTTTGTAGACTCACCATTGTTTAAGTTAAATGTGGGCTCGGCAGCCCCTTCTTGTTCCAACAAGAATTGATTCCAAAATTTTTGATACATTATTTACGCCCCAGTATAAGAAAATACAATAAAAAACAAGCAACATTAAATAGTGCTAGTAGTTGTATTTGTAAATAGCCAGACCAGCACGCAAATAAGAACAGACCAATGTTTATCAAAACACATGTCAGAGACATGGAATCGACAAAACTATTGGTCTGCTTCATTGCGAGAACCCTCTATTAATAAATAGAGAGCTACTCGTCTATGTTAGAGATTGTGTCTATTTCACTAGGAGAAAACCATCGTATACTGCTCGACTTCATCAGGTAAACTTCTACAAACAAGATTCCAGATGATTCCTTCGGACAATTAATTACGACCCCGAGGTCACCAACTTCGGCATTCCCACTAAGAGTGTTTATAGTTGTTTTCTCAACAACCCTGATGAGATCTCCAATCCTGTGCGCTAGATGCCAGCCGTGTCGATCCACGCGATAGCCTCCTTTCTGGTATCAAACTTCTCTGATAGCAAGCCAAGGAATTTGTGAGTCGCACCCTGAGCGATACACCAAGCCCATTTCCAATCTGTGCTTTCGTTAGACATCAAACAGGTGGAGACATTATTTTTTGCAATGTCGGGAAACAGTTCTATAGCTATCTTTGATAGATGCTGGTTGCGCTTTTTGGCAAGGATGTCATCAGCACTCATCGTGCCGCCCTCCGGGCGCTCCTGCGGAGCGGCTGTGTCCAAGACCATCCACTTGGATTTCTTCAGTTTTGGTCCGAGAGTTGGTAAGATATTCTGAAAAAAGTGTTGAGCTTCTTCCGCTTCAAAAGTAGTATACGGACTCTTTGCTCGCTTGCCGTTTGCAAAGACTTTATAAACATTCCAGTTGGGCATCTTATTCTCCGTGTTTGATGCTGTTGATTTCTACCAAGCCTATTATGATTGACATCTTTAGACCTTCTTCTTCGATGAAATCTACATTGTTGTACTCTACGTTGTCATCTTCTGAAAACCAAGTAATCCACCAAATGTAGATGTCATCCTCTATGATGTCGATTCTTCTCTCACGCTTTCTGAGGAATCCCCTCGACTTTGTGCGGATATCATAAATCATATCTCCCACATGTAATATAACACGGGAAGCAGCCCTGCGCAAGTCGTCAGGGTGCGTCATCTTCTTTTATTTCCCAGACACCACCATTTAGAAGACCTATTACCGCCTCTTCGATGAAAGGCATATGACGATTATAATAGTCTGTAGCGGGACCTGTCCAAGTTATTTCCCAAATCCATAAAGGTTCCTGCTCTTCAACATATTCAAATAAATCAGTTCTCCTGATTAAGAGGGCAAGATCTCCAGTTTGAATATCTTGGATTAAAGTTCCAACTTTTAGATCGTCAGGGTTGTGCTTCTTCAGTGGCATCACTGTAATTAGTTTTGCCATCATTGATTAGCAGCCAATCTTCGTGCGAGTTTATGCACGCAGCCGCAAATTCACGCATTTTATCAACATCGATCTCAGAAGTAGCCTTTAAAATGCACACACTTCCTGGCAAATAAATTGCCTTTCCAGATGAAACAATCGACTCTACGTGGACTCTCTCCACTTCTGTGTTGATCGAATCAAGCTTATAATGAATCGAAAACGCTGTCAAACAAGCGCTCACGGTGAATAGCCCAATAATAATTTTGTCTTTCATTTTGTTCTCCTATTGAACAGATTCTATGAGGTTTAGTTTTATAGAACTCAATCTCCTGATTTTCAACCAGTAGACAAGAGCCTCTTCCGCGTCAAGCTTGGTCACAATCCCTAAGTCTCCATCTGAGAGTCCATAAGAATATAACCAAATGGGGTATCGCGTTTTAAGTCTAACTAGATCGCCTTCATTCATAACACCTTGTATTGACCAAAATTGTGTATGGTTAGCCACCTCAAGTTCATTGTGTTAAAACAATGTACTTGCATAAAACCAGTTTGATTGTCAACCCCAATAACTAGTCCACAAAGTTTGGTTTTGGTATACAGCACCCAGTCCCCAATTGTGGCTTGGGGATGCTGCTCGTCAAGATGTTCGGTGTGTTCTTTGCTCACACCCATAATATAACATCAGACCTTGATGCGGTCAATGATGTAGGGGTGCTCTAGTGACAGATCCTTGTAAAGCTTCTTGACGATTTTCTTGACGACATCGCCTATCTGCTCCTTCGTGTCTCTCGACTTGAGAGCTTTCTGGATCTCTTTTTCGATCATCTTCTTTATTTCAGACTTATCTTCAGAAGATAGTTTCTCAACAATCAGCTTCACGCCGCGGACACGTTGTTCTGTGAAGTAATCCTTGGAGGCAGTCGCTTCGGGATCAAAACGCCCGAGGATGTATTGGACAGCCTTTTCCTTCGAGAAGTCTGAAGAAAGATAAAGCATAATTGAATCATAAAGATTGTTGAACTTGCCTGTAGGCATCTGAATAACATTATTCATAACCCACCAAGTAGCAAGGTCAGAGAATCTCGGATCTTGATAGGGCTTCATCTCTTTTGGCTTGGGAACCTTGGGGACACGAGGACCCTTGGGTCCTTTGACCTTCGGCTCTTTGGGAGGAGTAGGGAAATAACCAAATTGGCTACCCTTCTTGCCCCTAGATGTGATGCTACGGACGCCCTGTCCCTTCTCGGTTACATAACGACCAGCTTCTTCAAAGCCCTGTTCATCAATAGTAGAGATGATAGTGCCGAGCCAGTCCTGCTCTTCAAGTTGCTTTAGCGCTCTAAGATCTTCTTTGATTACAGCGACATTCTTTATGGAATCTCTAATCTGGTTGTAAGCAAACTGAGTTGTAACGCCGAGGTCAGACTGACCTGTCTGCTTAACCTGTGAGGCAACCCAGATAAGAGCCTGTAGCTCGTGGGGGAGAAGACCGAGTTTCTTTGCCTCTGAAGCCACAAGGCGAGCCATGTAGCGATAAGAAACAACATTACCCATCATCTTGCCTTTAATTTTTTCCCACTCTTTCGATGTAGACGCCTTTCTCAACGATGGATAGAAAGCATCAATCATCCAGGTGTCGATAGTAGAGTTCCACTCATACATATCGTTATGGGTCATCTCGCCGTCCTCTCCACGAGAACCAGCAAGCTCAGGGGCAATCAAGTTGAGAGTGAAATTGGGAACCTTGTGGGCGTTGGTAAACCCTCTTGGATCGCCCGCTGTGCGCTTCTCTGCGCCTGGAAAAGTTTCAAGATACTCTTTTAGTTCTTGCTCTTTTCCATCGCTCACATCCTTTTGTATGGCTTTGTACATAAAGACTGCTTCAGCGAGATTGAGAGCAAACTTGGCTCTCGGAGAATAGGTCGCAATAAGTAGCCCAAGCAGCGTAGCGTCTTGGTCACTTCCTGTTTCCTTGTCCAAGAGACCACGAATGCTGTGATACCAATCTCTTGCTTCTGTGTAAAGACCGTCAATTTCTTGTGTATCGGTCACAAGTTGTCTAAATGATTGAAGAACCTCTTCTGGGACAGGAATAACAATTCCTTCTTCTTCAAAATCGGCAGCAGACATAGTGCCAAGACCTTTCTCAAGACCTCTAACTGCTTTTGGACCTCGTTTGGCTACATCGCCTTCGGGTCCGTAATACTGACGACGGAGATTTAGTTGCTCTGGTGAAGCACTGCGTAATTGAGAAACTGTAATACCGAGAGCTTCGGCTTCCGCCTGCTCTTCTTCTGTCGCATCATCAACATCTTCGGCAACCATACGCATTTCTGGCTCTGCGAAAGAGCCTTCTAGCTGCGGAATCTCGCCTTCTGCGCCAAGAACCTTCTTAGCGGTGTTGACTATCTTTGCGATAGAGGAGTTTACGGCATCAAGTTCTGCGGCACTGAAAGAGAACTCTTCGTCTCCTCCTTGCTGCTGAGAGCCAGGAAAAGGAATTATTTCCGCTTCCTCACTCACGAACTTGCGCCAGTTTTCAATTAGAAGTTTCATTTTACATGTCTCTCAGCATCTGTAGGACTACTTCACCTATTCTACCATCTCTGCCAGCGCCGTGTCTACTGTTGAAATCCATAGACTTATAGGCACTTACCATAGTGTCAGTAAGTATCTGGTCGATCTCTTCTGCTGTTCTGTTTTCAAAATCAAGAGCAGCCCTGAGTTCTTCTACGGGGATTCCATAAAACTCGGCAGCGCCATCTATCCGGTAATTCTTTCCGGTCATTTCACCACCAAATGATTGAACTGGCATGTTTGCAGAGGGATCGAACTCACCCTGCATGTCATCCATTGCCTCTCTAATCATTTGCTTTAGTCTTGTTTTAGTAATAATCATAGTAATCATCCTCTTCATAATTAAGTAGATCGGTCGCTAACTGAATATCTGTTGCTTTGGGTGCGAGAGTCCAAGCACGACCATCTGGATATGCACCATAAATAGTGTCGTAGGGGGTTCCTGCCAACTCTGGGTCTGTAAAGAATTCAACCTCTTTTGGCAACTGGTTCATAGGAATCCGCACTAGCAGCAGGTTCTCGTTAATGCCCTTCTCTTTATCTTCAGCAGAAAAGTCACCAACGATTGCCTCAACCTCTTGCGTGTCGGACATCATAGCGCCCGCCGCGTCGTTCTGAGAACTAAAGAAATAAATTCTATGCTCCACATCGCCATCAGAGTTCTTGTATACTATACCATCATCTGCTGATCTATCACTAGATTTTATCACACCAGAGCCATTTCTGAACATCTCAAGGTTGTCTCCATAGGAGGCATAGCGCTTTGTGATGCGATAAAGGTCAGAACCGACATCATCTATGGTGCCGATGTATTCGCCTTGGTTTTCAGTCAAGAACTTTCGCCAGTTTTCAAGTAGGAGTTTCATCTTGGTACCTCTTCGGCTCCATAACTTTCTATGGCTTCTGGATTTACGATTGCGGCAACTTTTATCCTATCTATGTTGATTTCCTCCAAGCCATCAATAAATTTTATTACATCTACCCCAAGTTGACTTAAGAATAGAACAAAATCATCATTATAGTCCATAAAGTCAAACATGAGGAAATCAGTTGTGCCGAGAACAAACCCTTCCCACATGTCTTCGGGCATTTCGGAACTCTTTAAGATATAATCTTTTATTTTTTGGGCTTTTTCTCCATAGTTGGAGAAATCAGTTAGATCGATGATAGCAGCATCAGGCTTTGTTGTAAGTTCGTAGATATAACCACCAGATAGTCCTCTAGAATCCATTCGAGCCCAAAGCTCAGCCTTGTCTTTGTCTGAAGCAAGAAAAGTGTAGATAACTCCGACATTTGATTTTTTCATATTTCCATAATCTTCAAAATCAAAGTCAGAACCAGACCCGTGATAAAAGACTTCTTCAGTCAAGTACTTGCGCCAGTTTTCAATTATGAGTTCCAATCTTTCTCTCCTGCATCTGGATTAAAGACAGACGCATCAATTAATTTTAAAGTATGTGTTTTCATATCAATCCCAATATTGTGGTATCGTATATCTCCGGTGTCAATCCCATACCTCTGGACTGCTTTTGCTAACTGCCTATACCAAGGCTCATTTGCTAAGCCAAAATCATAAACTTTTCTCTCTATAGAATCTTTTGAAGAATATTTATAGAATTTAATTCCTAGAATATACATAAGAACTTCGTAGGCATCAGGATCTGGTTTTTTCTTTTCTTCTGAATATGCTTGTCTTGCAAATTCATAAAATTCAGGCATCGTTGCAACAAGAGCTTCTTCGACCAGTTCAGCATTACTCAATGTAATTGGGACACATCTTTCGACAACAATCCACTCAAAATCAGGTGCGCTAGCATAGACTTTTGGAAAGACTTCGGGGTATTGATCTCCAAGGATTTTTTCAATCTTATTCATTGGAAAAGACTTTTTAAGTTTAGCATACTTTATAACATAATCAGGATCGGAATCTGGAACAACCACTATCCTATATGAACCTTCGCCTCCATGAGTGCCGGTAGCTGGGGCGGCTCCTGTTTTAGACCTTCGAGAATGTATAAATTCTTCTGGGTTGTTTTCTAATTGCTTTATCCAAGGAAAATATCCTTTCTCGCTATCCGTTGCTACATACCTTTCTTTTGATGGATCTATGTTGTCTAAGTTTCCAGAAATAAACAGTTCAATCACTTCTTCGGGATCTTTATCGATGTGATCGATATATGTTTTAACTAATTTATTATAATCATCCCATGTAAATCTGTATCCGTTAGATGGATCTGTATATTTATTGAAACTTTTCGCACGGACATGTTGAGATATCCTAGATATAACATAGTTGTCTCCAACTCCTTTATTTTTATAGACTTTTATAGTGTCCAATAACATCCGTAAGCTGCGTCTTGTAGCATATAATTCGTTTTTTCCGCTATAACTGATAATTATTTCAGTCAAGAACTTGCGCCAGTTTTCAAGTATTAGTTCCATTCTTTCTCTCCTGCATCACGCGAAAACACAGATGCGTCAATGATTTTGAGAGTGTGTGTTTTCATATCAATGCCAACATTACCCTCCTGAAGATCCGACCAATCTACACCATATCGTTTCATAGACTTAGATAGTTGTACAAACCAAGGCTCGTTAGCCAAGCCAAATTCTTTAATCTTACTTATTATCTCCAACTCCTCTTCATGCATACCAAGAGCGAACTGCTGGTGTGGAAGTATACGAGCCGCTCCCATCACGATGTATCGCAACATAGCAAAAGGCTTGGTGTCCATACTTGGACTGCCATCTTCTAGCGAGAGCAAATCATAAGCAAATTCGTGTAGCTTGGGCATAGTAGCAACCAAAGCCTCTTCTAGCAGTTCCTCGTTTCTGGTAGAGATAGGTTGAACCCTTTCTAAGACTATCCAGTTATAATTGGGATCGTAGGCAAATACTCTTGGGAATACATCAGGGTATTCATCACCAAGCAGCTTTTCAACCTTATTCATGTAAGAATCATCCATCGTAGACTTCAAGATCTTCACAACAAAGTCTTTGTCGGATTCGGGAACAACTACGGTTCTAAACGACCCAGAGCCTACACGACCACCCTTATCTTGTTGGTCTTCAATAAACTTTTCCGGGTCATCTCGTAATTGTTGGAGCCAGGGGAAGTAATCGCCTTCGCCTTCGGCAAGGAATCGCTTCCAGTTTTCAATTAGTAGTTTCATAAATGCTCCCTCCACTTAAGTAGTGCGCGGCACGAGACAAAACGCCAAAATTTTTGTTCTTTTTCTCGCGCTAAAAGTTTCCACCACATAAACCGCGAGAAACCGCACCACTAGCGCATAGTTAGGGAATTAGGGGCAATTGAAGGTTTTTTGCCCCCAAGTCAGCACACCTAAACTATTTTTTCAAGCACTACAGCCGCACTACAGGCGCTCTAATGGGCAATGTCTAGCCACAATCCCAGCCTCACCAAGCAATTCAACGCTCAACTCGTAATCATACTCACGAGCATACACAACTTCGTTGATTCCAGCATTGATAATCGCCTTTGCACACATAGTACACGGCGAGTGTGTGACATACATCACCTTTCGCTTGTGATTATGGTAGTCCATCTTCAGCAGAGCATTCACTTCAGCATGAATTAAGCCAGATTTGCCCCTCTCTTCAGAATCGCGACAATTTGGTCCACCCGCAAAGTTGCCATTATAGCCTAAAGCCAACACAGATGTGTTATCGGCACTAACAATAATCGCACCAACTTTATAATTTGGGTCATACGACCGTCTCGCGATGGAATGTGCCATCTCCATCCAGATTTCGTCCCATGAGGGACGATTATTCGATGGATTTTTACTTGATGTAGACAAAATCGCCGCCAATATCGTCGGAGTAGCAGTCAAGATCCATCAAATTTGCCTCCACACGCCATAGACTGTTGCTGTAATCGAACAATTCTAGCGTGTGAAACTGATCGCCGTCATAAATGTTGAATTCGATTGACGACCATTCTCCATCATCAGTCGTCTCTGCAATCACTAGTGCTGAATACTGGGATTCTACGTGGTCACATAGCCACCATTCCTGTGAATCCTCCCCAGTGTCAATCGACTCG
>UEXM01001761.1_pt1 | contig 17021 bp, 13 predicted proteins | sample 1796661 | NCBI WGS metagenome assembly UEXM01 (sample SAMEA4772469, study PRJEB27181) | metagenome | reverse complement strand
TGTGAAGGAGATATCAAATGACATCCCATTCTAATCGCTTGCTCCGAGTGGGGGAAGTTGCGGACCTATTGGGTGTGTCGCGATCCTACGTCTACAAGTTAGCGCAGACTACAGACAACTTTCCGAAGCCCATTGTTCTGGGGGACGAAACAAACAAGCGGTCCTCTAGCCGTTGGGTTCTGTCCGAGGTTGAAGATTGGGTAAACTCAAGACCAAGAGGCAAAGAGTATGATACCTAAAGCGGAACTGGTGCTTGGCCCTCCAGGGACAGGCAAGACCTACTACCTGATACAGCAGATCAAAGCGGCGTTGGAAAAAGGAACGCACCCGTCAAGGATCGGCGTGATTTCGTTTACGCGTAAAGCCATCGAGGAGATGGTTGCTCGGGCCTGTGCTGAGTTTAACCTGGAGCCAAAAGACTTTCCGTTTATGAAGACAAGCCACTCGTTCGGGTTCCATGGACTAGGGTTGCAGCCTCAAGACATCATGACCAAGGAAGATTACGACAACATAGGACGGGAGCTCGGCCTGACGTTTGAAGGTAAGATGCGTATGTCGCTAGAGGATGGCTTGTCTTTGCCCACGATTGGAGGATCAGGGTCCAAGTATCTGCAACTGGAGCACCGAGCTCGGCTGCGTATGATTGATCTGGAACGTGAGTTCAACGATGCGGGGGACCGTGATTTGTTTTTCCCGAAGCTTGTGCAGTTGTCCAAGCAGATCGAAGAGTACAAGGCGGCGACTAACAAGTTTGACTTTGTGGACATGATCGAGAAGTACATTCCGTTGGGGGAAGCGCCGAGCCTAGACTTCTTGTTTATTGATGAGGCCCAAGACTTTACTCCGCTGCAATGGCAGATGGCTGAGAAGATAGCGGACAATGCCGATCAGGTGTTTATTGCAGGGGATGATGACCAAGCTATTCACAGGTGGACGGGCGTTGATGTTGATTTGTTTAACGAGAGCTCGAACAATGTAAAAGTTCTGGAGAAATCCTACCGTATTCCCAAGGCCGTGCATCGTTTGGCAAACAGTATATCCGAACGTATATCCGGACGGCACGAGAAGGAGTTTGATTCGCGTGACGAGGAGGGAAAGGTCGAGTTTGTTTATCACTTGGATGACATCCCGTTGTACGAGGGGTCGTGGACAATCATGGCTCGGACCAACAGCTATGTTACGGACTTGGCGGACCACATAAAGAAGGCGGGGTTTAAATACTCCATCAAGGGACGGCCCAGTGTGTCTCCTACCTTGGTTGCAAACATCTTTACTTGGCAGGATCTTTGCGCGGACAAGACGGTGTCGCTGCAAAGGATCAAGGACTTCTATTCGTCGGTCCCAAAGCAGGGGCAGAACGCTGTTGTCAAACGAGGATCCACTCAGATGCTAGATACTTTAGCGTCGGATGCGGAGCTCACCATGGAGCAACTGCAAAAAGATTATGGGTTGTTGGTGGGAGCCGAACAGTCTGCGTCGGAAGTATTAAGGATTGGCAAAGCTGAGAGAGAGTATATCGTAGCTATGATGCGAAGGGGTGACGATCTACTGTCCGAGCCACGCATTAAGTTATCCACCTTCCATGCTATGAAGGGCGGGGAAGATGATAACTGCGTCGTATATACGGCGTCCACCGCAGCGTGTGTGAACAGTGACCACCCAGACGATGAGCATCGAGCGTTCTATGTCGGGGTGACCAGAGCAAGGCACACGTTGTACATTCTACAGAGCAGCAACAAATACAGGTACACGCTATGAAACGAGATGAAGTCTTAGACAAAGCCAAAGAGTTGATCAACGGTCAGAGGGCCAAGGATTACGGTGATGCGTACCACAATCATGGCAGGATTGCGGAGGGGTGGAACATTATTATCAGCGGCGCATTAAAGAGCCACGGTCATGTGACCCCTGCGCATGTAGCGTTGATGATGGACTGGGTAAAGAGTGCGCGTTTGGTTGAGAACATTGACCACGAGGATTCTTGGGTGGACAAGGCTGGGTATAGTGCCCTGGGCTCGGAGCACATAGACCGGGATAAGAAAGACGTACCGTCTCTTTTATTACCTCGGCACAAAGAAATCATCCAAAGGATGCGTGAAAAGAATGCAAGATAATCTCTTTGGCAGTGCGCTGCACCACCAGATTAAGAACGAGTTGGATCTGATAGATGCTGACTGGAACATACCACCCGATTATCCTGACCTGACGGGGTACAAGAATGTGGCCGTGGATTTGGAAACCTATGACCCCAACATCAAGACTCTTGGTCCAGGGTGGGCCCGTAAAGACGGTCACATCATAGGTATTGCGGTGGCAGCGGGAGAATACCAAGGGTACTTTCCTATTCGGCACGAGAACTCGCATAACCTAGACCCCAAGTTTACCCTGCGGTGGCTCAAGAAACAGATGTCTGTGCCTGACATGAACGTGATTATGCACAACGCAACCTACGATGCGGGTTGGCTGAGAGCCGAGGGCATAGAAATCAAGGGTAGGATTATCGACACGATGATCTCAGGGGCACTGGTGGATGAAAACCGTTGGTCCTTTGGTCTTGATTCCATGGCTCGGGACTTTGTGTCCATGCGTAAGAACGAACGGCTTCTGCAAGCAGCGGCCAAGGAGTGGGGCGTTGATCCTAAGTCAGGGATGTACAAGCTTCCGCCCAAATATGTGGGGGCCTACGCCGAGCAGGACGCGGTTGCTACGCTCAAACTGTGGGACGCATTAAAGGTACGTTTAGAGGAAGAAGAACTCTGGCACATCTGGGATATTGAGAACGGGTTGATACCCTGCATGTTGGACATGCGGACCAACGGTGTGCGCGTTGATCTGGACAAGGCAGAGCAAAACAAGAAGCTGATTCGTAAGCAATCGAAACTCTTGAGGAATAAGATTGAGAAAGAAGCAGGGATGGAGGTGGACATCTGGGCATCCGCTTCAATCCAGAAGATGTTTGACAAGCTAGGTATGGAATACCTTACCACGGAGAAAGGTGCGCCGTCCTTTACCAAGTCATTTCTGAACGAACACCCCGCTGAGATATGCCAATCACTGGTCAAGCTGCGTGAGTTTGACAAGGCAGACGCTACATTTATTGACAGCATTCTGCGGCACGAGCACAACGGACGTATTCATACGGAGCTCCACTCTACCCGTAGGGATGAGGGCGGCACGGTTACGGGTAGGTTTTCGTCATCCAACCCTAATCTACAACAGATTCCCGCTCGTGATCCGGACATCAAGAAGATGATCCGCGGATTGTTTATTCCGGAAGAGGGAATGAAGTGGGGATCGTTTGACTACTCGAGTCAAGAGCCGAGGTTATTGGTTCACTTCGCAGCGAGCGTTCCGTCTGAGTTGCGCAGTCATGTGGTGGATGATGTGGTTGATGAGTTCAACAGTGGTGATGTTGATCTGCACCAGATGGTGGCGGACCTTGCAGGGATCACGCGTAAGCAAGCCAAGACTGTGAACCTGGGGATTATGTACGGCATGGGCGTAGCCAAACTGGCCGATCAGCTAGGCATTGCTTCGGATGATGCCAAGGATTTAATCAAGCGGCACCGCAGTAAGGTTCCGTTTGTTAAGCAGCTTGCGGACATGGCAACCAAGAGGGCTGACCAGAACGGTCATATACGCACTCTGCTAGGCCGTAAGTGCAGGTTTCCCTTGTGGGAGCCTAAGAAGTTCGGAGTGGGCAAAGCCATGTCTCACGACGATGCACAGAAGGAGTACGGATCGGACATCAAACGAGCGTTTACTTACAAGGCGCTCAACCGTTTGATCCAGGGATCAGCAGCCGACCAAACAAAACAGGCGATGCTTGATTGTTACAACGAGGGACTTACTCCTATGCTCACGGTTCATGATGAGTTATGCTTTAACATAGAGAGCCAAGAACAGGCTGCTAAGATAAAGGACATCATGGAAACAGGTATACCGCTCAAGGTCCCTTCTAAAATTGACGTAGATATTAAAGATGATTGGGGAGAAATCGAATGATTGATAATGATATGCCGACACTAGGCCTGAAACAAATGCACCCGTTACAGGTTCACGCGTTGATGGACTTCGTAGGAGAGGCGCTGAACCTAGCAGCCTTGACCGACGACGAAGAGATTCTGAGAGAAGTAGAGTCTTCAGCCGATGAATTGGTACGGTTGTTTGGCGGCAACGGTGTTAAGGTAACCGTCGAAGCTTACTGACGTTGTTGGCGGCGTAGGATTTCTTCGTTAGCAGCCTGCGCCGCTGGATCACTGCCCAAGACTGACGGAGCTAGAGACTGAGCTCGCTGCAATAAGTTTGTTGCGCCAGTCGTTGCTCGATCCGCTAATCCGCTAATCGTATCCGTCGCTTGCCCTACAAAAGTCTCACTAGGCTGTGGCTGTGGAACCGTGGGTTGTGGAGCGGGGGCCGAAGTGTTGAGAGCAATAAAAGGATTGTCTGTAGGTTGTCGAGTCTCAACTATCTCAGTATTTAGTAGAGATCTACGAACTTCATTTATTTCTTTTTTGGGAACGCGTTGAAGTATCCTGTTTTCTTTTTTAACGTTCACCTCTCGGGCAACTTCCCTAATCAATGACCGACTGACTTTGATTGGGTCATATCGGTTGCTAAGAATATTCCGTAGTTCTTTTCGAGACACTGGGGTTTCTTTAAATGCTTGAAAAATCTGAGCCCGAGTCATCCCAGCATCCATTGCAGCATCTATTTTACTTTTTAAGACAGCTTGGTGCCGCCGTTTCGCCGTGTTTGCTTGAACATACGCATCCAGAATGCTTTCTACTGTAGCGTCGTTGTCGTCCGCAACCTTTGTAAAGATCTGAACCGCACTGGACCTGTCCGCGGAGTATGCACCAGCATCGTATCCCAAGCTTCGACCGATGTTAATCTTCAAGGGACGAAGACCCGTAAGCATCGTGCCTGCTTCTTCCGCCACCGTAAACGGATCACCAGTCTTTCCGGGCTCACCTGTGATTGCGCGGTTTAATCTGCCAGAAACAATCTCTCCACCTTTGACGGTGTAAGCCTGCTCCACGATCCCAGGGACGAAGGCTCCCGCTACATGGACCAAGGACTTAGATAGTTTGTCCCCCCAAAGTTCACCGGGCTCATAGATCTCGGCGCCAGTCTGGGTTTTACCGTCTCGGATAGTAACATCAACAAGACGTTCCGTTGCCAAAGCCTCTGATGCAAACGGCTCCGAAAACTTCTTGAACGCTTCAATCGCAGCGAAACCAATTTTTTCTGCCTCGTTGGCCCCGATCTCACCTTTCTCTTGGTACACTTCTGCGGCGGCTCGGGCAGGAGCCAACATAAACTCATAAGGAAGCATGTACGACAGATCAACAACGTCAGCGTTCAAGTCTTCGTCTGGTTTTTCTAAGTACATCATCGTGTTACCGACAGACCAGAACGGCTTGTTCTTTTCCAGAAGATCCTCTTCTGCTTCTGTAATGCCCAAGATGTTATGCGCCGCGTCTCGCATTGCAACAGGTGCAACCGTAGCCATAGATATGTAACCCGTAAGACGCTCGGCCCCAATGCCACGCACCTGACGAGCGAACGCTCTAGCCTGCTGCTCACCCATGGCTTGAATCATTTCAGGGGTAGCCTTAAACCCTAGTTCCTTGACCGCTCGGTTTACAATGTTGCCAGAAGTACGAATGATTTCCGCAGGGAACGCCATAAAGTTACCCATAACAGGGATTCGACGCAGGGATTTAATGACTTCAGGAACCATAGAATATGTAGGCATGGTCTGCTTGACCAAGTCTGTTGCCAGCATGTTGCCAAAGTCTGTGCCCGCGATAGAAGAGGTTCGCTGCGCTAACCCAGCTTTCTGGAACGCATCTTGAATCAAGGGGTTAACATTCTCTATGTCAATACCAGCCTTACGCATCGCTGCGCCGTACCGAGCTTTCTCGCCAAGAGCACCCACCACCTTCCAGTAGTCGTCACCTAACTGGTAAGTTTTTTCCATAAACTTTACCCCAGTGCCAATGACCGGGGTCTTGCGAACTAAACTTCCGCCTTTAGTAAGAAGAGAGGATACACCTTCTTCAGTCTGCTCCTGCATCAACTTTTTAAGTTCGTTGAGTTGGATGTTCTGACCGATGGCGCCTTCGTCTTGCATAGCCTTGAGCAACCGGAACTGTTCTGGGCTGTCCACCGCGTTAGCTACCAGCACTTGCCCGCTCTCAAAGATGCCCATGTTGCGGCCAAGCAATCCGTTTGCCCCCACAACAAAGGTGTTCGACAAGAAGTTACGAACCTGTGACAACGGATTAAGAACCGTCTTCGTCATCTGGGACAGACCCTTGAGTTGCAAGGATACAGCAAGGGCATCCTGCACAAAAGACTGTGATCGACTTGGTGTAGTCAAACTATTAGCAATCTCGGTCGGAACGTAGTTGCCAGACAAAGATCCATACTTGCCACCAAACACGTTCTCCGAATCAAACTCACCCATCTTGGTATAGTTTAACTCTTCCGTAAGAACTTTAACCTGATCATCAGTCAGGTTGTTTCCGTTGATGGCAAAGGGCCGACCGCCTGCGTTCATCTTTTGAACAGCCTCGTCAAAGAACTGAACCTGCCCTGGGGTCGAGGCAGACTGTGCGGTGTTGCTGATCGAGTCAAACAGTCTCTGCGAGGCCATCGTAGTAGACATGTTGTCCACTGTGCGTAGGAACGCCTCCTTTGGATTACGAACCTCGCCCATCATTTCCCGCAGCACAGGAGCTTGTTCCAAGAACGCCGAACGATCTTTTAACATTCCGTCTGCCAACTTAAACAGCGAGGTGCGCCCTACCACTTCCTTCGCGCCTTTCGCCACACCAGAACCAGCCTGTCTAGCAGCCGCCTCTGGCGTCAAACCAAAGGAGTTGACTGAAGACTTGTTAAATATGTCGTTGATAAACTGCGTGGCTTGTTGGTCCGCGGTCTGAGTATCAATGGTCGGGGTCCGAGTTTGGATGACATTTATAATTTGTTGCTTGGCCTCTTTGTACTGAGGCATGGACGCTGGGTTTACGTCTTGAAACTTCTTTGGGTCCAAGTGTAGCTCGTACAGCCGTCGGATGTATGTCCCCTGATTGTTCTGGAACTGCTGTAAGAGTTCATCCTGTCGGGCAGGATCAAGGTTTGGAGCAGAGCGAACAGAGGTTTCAAACTCTACGCTTAGATCATCGATCTTACTGCGCATGTTATCCACAGCAGTCCGGGCCTTGGCACCATAAACCTTAGTAAAGTCATCCTTACTCATGTTGCCTGTGAGAAAGTCCATCGTGTCGTTGTACGCTCGTTGCGTGGCGGACTTGCCACGACCTGTAAGACGTTGCAGGCGAATAGCTTTGCTGATTGCAGACTCATACTCGCGTAAAAGTTTAGATGCCGCTGCTTCTTGAGCCTCGGTCATGCCTTCCGCGGTACGAACAGCGGTGGTTATTTCGTTGGGTGCCAGCCCATCCGCGGTAAAGTTCTTCTTTAAAAAGTCCGCAGATTTAGGAAACAAACCTTTTGCTTTATCCCCTAAGTAATTCATTCCAGCCGACAGGCCACGAGCCAAAGTCGGAACGCCCGACAGTTCTGTGCGGCCAATTCCTTGGATCACGGCCCCCGCTACAGGCAGCACAACTTCCCCAGCAAGGTTAAAGCCCGCGCCTTCTATACCAAGCCGGAACTTGTTTCTCAGCCGTACTGCTGCGAGCTCCTTGCCCGTTAGACCGAACTCATCTTCTGTTCTCATAAGATCTGGCATAGCGTCCCAGCTATCTGCCAAGGTGGTCATGGTGCTAGGAGACACCAACACATCTGCTATGCCTGTCCCTGCCGTGGTCAGAGCAGCGCGACCCGCTCTTGTTTGGGTCAAAGCTTTGGGCGCAGTTCTTCCAAACGATTGCGCGGCCTTACCGAACCATGTTCGAGCAGCGGGAATCGCGGTCCCTGATTGCAAAGCTTTACGGGCCTTGTCCGCTTTGGAAACAAGACTAAACACCCCTAACCCAGGGGTTGCGTATGTCGTAATGACTTCTGCGACTTTACCTGCGGAGCGTTCTGGCACTAGGCCCAGACTGTCCTTCACGCCCTCAAAGGTTTCGGTGACTTTCTGTTGGGCCCCGTCTTCTATTAGATCAGCAGACGCTAGACCCGCCGCTCCCAGTTCTGTCAAACCTTGACCGATGTTTACGATACCCGCACCAGCGCCACGGGCTATCGACCCGATGACCGTTTGATCCGACTCTTCGTCGGGCGCGTCTTCTATCAGATCATCAAACAAACCACCACTTGAACCAGAAGGTGTCGGGCTGTCTGTTTTTAATAAGTCGTCGAACAAACCTGCCATACTATTCAAGCCCCGCTACATCATACCCTTTATTTTTAAGTCGTGTTAGCATAACGCTTTTCAACTCTGGTTTGGTTTTAAGAACACTTTTGTACTCAGCTATAGCTTGTTCTTGAGTAGGTATATCGGCCTCAGTGATTTCTTCAGAGACTACTTGATCCAAATATGTGTTTAACTTAGAGGGGTCAAGTTGACCACTGTCATCCAGAAGAGCAGGGTAATCAAACGGACTGCGAACAATAAGCTCTTTTAAACGAGTTCTTTCTCTGGTTGATGTGTATTTGTCTGACCCTATATTTCGGGCGCCAACAAGCTGTAAATCCCTGCCAAATTTTGTTTCAGCATCTTCTAATTGAAACGCTCGATTCATCGCAGCTAGTTTAACTTTATCTGTACGCGCTTGCTGAGTGGCTCGATCTTGCTTCATCATCTTCGTGCCCGCAAGCAACCCGTTGGCTATGTTGGACAGAGCATTGGGGCTTTCGCCCGCGGCTATAGCAAATCCAATCATTGCCATGTTGTGCCACATTTCCTTCTCAGCGTCTTTGTCTTTCATGCCTAGCATTTCGCTAAACATTTTCTCATACGCCTTGACCGATTCCTTGGGGGACAAGTTAACTTCTTGGCCCGTGAGCCCAGTAAAGATTTGATTGGACGCTTTATCTGATTTTTCCTCTGGGGTTAGATCTGGATCGTTAGCAATCTCTACAATAGGTTCAAGGTTCGAGGGCCCAGATCTACCCGCATTCTCCGCCGCTTCTCTTCGTTGCTCTGGGGTTAAGTCAGGAGTCGTTTGATCGCCGCCTACGTCCTCGTCAGCGGTTTCTACAGCCGCCGCTTCTGCTTCGGCTTCTACAACCTCGGGTTTTGCTGCGGCTTCCGCCTTTTGGAGTTGTTGCGCCTCAATCTCATCCAGTGCATAGGGCACATCTTTAAATGGTTTAGTCCTACTAAGAACTTGATCCACCGCAGAGGGTGGAGCCTCGGGTTCTTTGGCCGCAATTTCACGAGCGTCTCTCGCAGCCTTCGCTGCTAGATCTAAAAATTCTCCAGATCCTGTTGCTTCAAACCTTTGCTGCGCATCCTCGGCAACGCGTTCAGCTTCCATTTGAGGCTGTACGTTCGTGTCGAAGTTGTACTGATCTATAACCATCTTCTGCACGTTAGCTTCTGCTTTTGATCCGCCTCCTAGCATGATCTCCGCATTGCCTCCGCGTGGGCGGATGGCCCCTGTTTCTGGGTTGTAGTCAAAGACAGACATACCCATCGTGCCCTGATTTAAGGTCACTGGAACAAAACCTTCGTTCTCCGCAGCTGCGGCTAGTTCTTCGGAAGCAAGTTGATTTGCTTCCAATAATGGGGAATCTGGGCCCAGAGCATTGGCTATAATTGCTTGTGTGTCTCCGCTGTCAATACGAGCATTAGCTTCATCAGACAAAAGCGCCCGAGCTTGAGCCAATATCTCATCGTTTGGATCCGGAGCGGGTCCTTGTTGCGCCGCCAACATAAGCTCTGTTGCCAAGCCCGCACTCGGAGGTTGCGCCATGGCGTTGCGAACAGCCGGAGTATTGAGTTCCGTTGCGCCGATAGTAGGTGGAATAAACCCTTCTGTCTGTACATCCTGTTGAGGAACAAAAGCCTTAGACAACTCTCCAGGAAACATCACAGAGTCTTGAGACGCTACGGCTTCTGGGGCACTCGGCTCAAACAACCTATTAAGACGAGTCCCAACAACAGCGTCTCCTGGCCTAGTTCTAACGCTATCTTCTATGAGTTGAGCCTCTTCCACCAATGCGTCTCGTTGACCCATAAGATCTGGAATCGCATCGTTTAACTTCATTAATGTACTTGCTTTAACGCGCAAATATTCGCCAGGTTCTGAAAACCCTGGGATGTTAATAATGTATTCTTGTTCAACTTCTCCAGAGTCGTTGCTTTCAGGAGGTGAAGAAGGCGGCAATATAGGGCTGGTTAAGTCCGATGTACCCACCATCAAATCTTCTGAACCCGTCGGCGCACCCGCCAACACAGGGCGTTGCGACTCAACCGAAGGCCCCGACGTAAGTGTTTGCTCCACGTTAGGTCCACTAGAAACAGGAGGCTGCATTAAAGAAGCTACACCTTGAGCGGCCTCTGGGTTCACATTGCTGGGCATTAACTCCGCCGTGGGCAACGAAACAGGAATCGCGGCAGTCTGCTGACTTGGATCTCTGAACGTCCGGTCCCCGCCAAGCTCAGGGTAATTTCTATTAATATAACTCTCTGGACGATTTAATTTGTAGTTAGGAGATTCTCCTAACGGTCTAAAGGAACTTTCAAGATTAGGATCTAACAATCGAGACGAAGCGGCAGACACAAGATCAGAAGCTTCGCTTGCTCCATACCCACGTTGCGTCAAAATCTCTATGATCTTGTCTTGCGCCATCTCCAACGTAATGTCCGCTCGGGCATCACCGAATATCTGCTCTTTAAAGTTTGGATCAGTGTTTGTAATGAAGCGTTGAATCAATGCAGAAACCTCTGCCACATTGTCCGTGTCCGACAGTTGCCCAGAAGCAATACCCGCAAAGTTTACTCCGCCACCACGCTCAAACTTCTGTACCTCATTCATTAACGGCTCGGACGAAGTCATGATACCGCTCATCTGGGACAAACGGTTTCTTGCGCCTCGATTCGAAAAGAGCTTTCTGTCGTTTACGTTCATAGTAACTCCTTACTGTCCTGCGCGGTACATACCGTAAAGTCCGGTGGCTAACCCGCCAGCCTGTGACATGAAACTTGGGCTCGGCGTAGAAGCCTGCGTGAAACTTGACTGACCAATCGGCATACCTTGGTAAATATCTGAGTAGAAACCAAGCTCCTGCATCGGCTGTTGATACTGTTGATACTGGTTTGCGAACTGCGCGTCCAGAATTGCCTGCTGTTGCTGCTGCTCCTGACCACCGATGTTCATCAAAGTGTTCATATCGTTTAGGTTCAGACCCTGTTGCGCCTCGCCAAGCTGCGCTTGCTGCATGCCCAAGGATCCTAGACCCTGACCAACACCCGCAATACCCGATCCCAACTGTCCGTACTGACCAGCAATCGCGCCCATCTGACCTGCGCCCGCCAGTCCCATTTGACCGTACTGCTGACCCATCTGACCAACTTGAGCACCCAAACCTGCCGCCTGACCTGCGCCCTGCATGCCCATCTGTGCGCCCTGCATGCCGAGTCCAGCACCTTGGCCCTGCGTTCCCGCCGCCATTTGAGCGCCTGCCAGTCCCATTTGGCCCGCTGATTGAGCACCTTGCATGCCCATTTGTGCACCTTGCATCTGAGCCTGACCCGCTTGCTGTGCCGCGCCCATACCCATCTGCGCGGATTGCGCACCCATGGCTCCAGCTTGACCCGCCGCCTGCATGCCCTGCCCAGTACCAGCAAGATTAAGTTGTCCGCTCGTGGCACGGTTTGCTGCGGCCTGACCAAGGCCCGCCAGCCCAAGCTGCGTAGCCTGTGCCGCGGTGTTCGCACCCGCTTGTGTACCTTGCATAGCCGCTTGTCCGGCTTGACCTGCTGCCGACATACCCGTCTGCGTAGCTTGCAAACCTGTGCCCGCACCCGCTTGACCAAGTTGACCCATAAGACCCGCCGCTGATTGCTGCCGACCTTTGGCCGCTTCGTATGCAGCTTGAGCTCGTTGAGACGCGCTCTCATATCCAGCCTGACGCATTCCCGCAGCAGTCTTAGCCTGCTGGTCTAACACGTTTCGACTAATCTCCGCGCCTTCAATACCCTGGCGCGAGCCACCAAAGGCCCCCGCACCAACGGCTGTTGCACCAAGTTGATTCTGTTGTTGTTGCCCAGCGCGAGCCACATCCGCCATAGCGGCGTCAATTACTGACTGCTCGTATGGGTTCATGTAATCGCCAATAGCTGACGGATCGAACTCTGCCGCCGATCCTTGAAGGCCGGATATACCAGCCTGCGCCGCGCTTAAACCAAACTGGCCTAGCTCGTCAGCCGCACTACCAGCCTTTAAAATGTTCTGCGCGGTCTGCTGCCCTTGGCTTTCCATGCGCTGCCCGTATTCAGGCAACTGTTCCAATGCCCCAAGACCTACGCCCTCGGCCTTTCGACCTAAATTCATTACGTCTGCGCCTGCACCCATACCTGCGCGTTGTGCTAACGCACCAATGTCTTGGATGTCAGAAGCCGATCCAGTCAAAGCAGATTGTCCTGCCCCAACCTGACCTAGAATATTTTGTGCGGTTTCCTGCCCAGCTTGTACGCCCATGTTTGAAGCGTCTGCTATTCCGCGAACTCCACCCGCCGCAGCAAGTTCACCACGTTGCCCAGCTTCTATTACGCCTTGACGGCCTAGCGCAGCAACATCTACTCCGGCTTGAGCAGCCGCTTGTACTTCAGGAATTGCACCTTGTAATTGCTCAACAGCAAAATCACGATAAGGAACAGCCCCAGTATATGAGTCCGTCACCATTTGCTGCGCCGCAGCTAACGGGTTGTACCCCTGCTGCATTGTTTGCAACGCAGTACCAAGGCCCGTGACCCCCGCTCCTACGCTTCCGGCTCCCGCTTGTAGCATTGGCAAGTACGAACCAACCCCAGATTGCGCTAATTGCGTTGCTTGTGTTTGAAGAGGAGTTCTGCCTGCAACCTGTCGGTTAGGCATTTGAAGGTCAGCAAGTTGTTGGTCGGTTAATTGTCCCGAACGAGCTTGGTACTGACGCATTGCCTCGTCGAGAATCCCAGTATAGTTGGGATCCGCCGTAGACATATAGTTTTTCATCCAATCAGGAATATCCTGAATGCTTGTTTGTGTACTACCTTCGGCCATTATGCTGCACCTCGCTCAAAATCTCGCATCATGGCGTACATTTTAGCCGCGCCCTGCTCTCGATTACCGTTTCCTGCGCCTTTAACTGCGCGTTCTGTCATTACAAATTCACCATCAGACAACGCGGCGTCCTGCACAGGCTGTCCATCTTGGTATATCGTAGCCGGAATAGAATCGCTGCGCCCCGTCCCTGGGCCCTCGATGTATCCACCTTGGGCAAAACCATCAGAACGCGGAGGCAAGCCATCAGGGTATTCAAATTGATGCTTGCGCCTAAACATTTCTTCGTATTCGTCTCGGGCCTCTGGAGTGCTAAAGCGTCTTCCAGTATATCTATCGACATACAACTCTTGATTTAAACCGCTCTTTGGTTTCGTAAGCTCCTCAACCGCACCAAGGGCCGTGAGCCCCGTATAAAGCATCATCGGATTACCTCCGAGAACCTTGTCCATAATACCTTTTTCAGCAACCTTCTGTGAGCCTTGAGCTAAGAGGTTAGCTTGCGTTGTGCCTTGTATTGCTTGAGCCGCGGCTTGTTGAGTTGCTAACTGTTGCAAACCAGCCTGCGTACCTAAACCAAGAGATCCAAACCCTCCGGTAATCGCGCTTCCAATTCCAGAGCCCTGTATCGCAGGACCAAAGACCTTGGCTCCAACTCCAGCAATCAAAGCGTCTTTAATAGCGTCTTTAGGTTTCTTCTTATCAATGATTAAACCGCCCAAGCCGGATCCAATGGCCGAGGCTACCGCTCCACCGCCGGGTATTAATAACCCCGCTATGCCACCTAATATAGATCCTAAACTCATTACGCTTCCCCTTTGATAGCTTCAGGCGCGGTCACAGTAATCATCGTGCTACGTTTTTCTGCGCCTGTCCAAGCCTGCCCACAATCTGGACAATTACCATCAGGGTAGCTTGCAATTTCTTCCGGCGTGTCAACCGCGTTCGTACAGTTCACACAATGGACTGTATCAGAACTTGTCGAAGGTTTCCAGCGGGAGCCGTCTGGCATTATAATTACACTCATGTTGTCACCGTTACTGTTCCGACAGAGCCCGTAGCTTGTGAACCACGAACATACGGAGAATAAGCTAAGGGCACTCTAACATAACCATCATGGTTAAAGATAGCCCCCGGCTCCAGTCCGCTGTCATCTGTTTGAAGATTAGTAAATACCGCAAAAGTATTGCGCCCCTCCCCCGGGTTCTGCATCTGCTCCAAGTATACAGAAAACGCACGAACAATCTCTGCTAGATATTGCTGGTCATACTCTTTCGGAGCAACAGGAAAGAAAGGAAGGACAAGGTTACGGGACATTAACGCATCCCGTCTGGCTGTATATCCACCCTCGGTGAACCCAGCCGCCACGTTGTGCCTGCATCCGTTGTTTCGATCTTAAAGGCAAACGATCTACCCCTTAGTCGAACATGCACTTGCTCAGTAAACTGCTCCACCGGAACAGTTGCAGTTTTCTCCACGACCTTTGCGTTAGTCTGCAAGTAATTACCACCAGGGAAATTACGAGTCTTGAGCGTCATCGTGGCCTGTGGAGTTTGATTGGTGCTGTCGCGGAATGTTAGGTCAGGAATCATACGACGCAAGAATGCAAACTGATCCCCCTCGCCTAGATCCATCTGGCTACTCTCGATGTACGCACTGATACCACTAGCTGGGTTTGTACTACCGTCGTCAAAACCCTGCTCCTGATAGTACAAAACATGATCCGATGCCGCCGCAACAGGTAGATCTTCTACGCCCCGATCCAACCAGCATGTACGGTTTAACGACCCATAATACCAGATCTGCTGCTGGTAGTTATACACAACGTAGCTGTCGTTTTCAGTGCTAGAAGCCGATGGATAGAACCACCAAACCTCAGAAAACGCTGTGTTCGTACCCGCTGTAACTTTTTCTAGCTGATCGGAGTTAATGTTGCTAAACACATAATCCCGAACAGTGCACGGCAACCGCTGTACCGCACCGCCGTAGACATAAAACTCTTCGGCGCCCATCCAATACACGTTGTCCTCAACCGCAATAGACGCCAACGGACCAGCAATCGTGATGTTTTCAGACACAGTATTGATACCAAAGGTAAATGGTGGCCCAAGGAACTGCATCGCATGCAGCGATACATCCGTAAACACCAGTACCTGCTGTCGTGTTTCAACAGCCGTAATGATCTCGGACCCAGAACCGAGGCGCAAGTCCCCAGCCGTATTGGTCGCCGTAGCGTTCCACTCGGTTAAAGAAGCTTGGTCCGAGAACCGTATGAGCAACGGATCTTGAACCCCAGGATTAAGCTCACTGTCGCAACCAAACGCGATGATGTGCCGATCACGGTCCGAAACCAGAACCTTTTTAGCTATGATCGGAGTAGTGTTGGCACCTGTTAACGAAGCAAGTTCCACGGCTCTTGTGCTTGTGCCGTTGGTTTTGTCCCAATAAAATAAATCGCCGTCGCGCACGTTTATAAGCAGATCCTCACCAAAGTTATCATGCGACCAAATGCGAAGGGTTTGACCCGATGTGGTTAAGTTTGCAGCACTGTCCCAAGCTCCGCGACCCCACGTTCCCGCGCCCCAACCCGCGCCCGTAATTGTCGTGTCAAGGCCCGTGTTGATCTGGTATGTGCCCACGACACTAGAGCCGCCGTTCCCGCTGTCACTTGTTGACGCGAAAACAAAACCGCTAGAAACGACTCCTGTAACAGGGTCTGTAACGGTAGGAACCAAGCCTGATGAGGTAGTTATACTAGGGATGGTAGAAACCACTCGAGCTTCAATTAAGTAAGAATTAACATTTAAAACAGACGTAATTTGATATTCTTGGTTTAAAATGGCTGCTGTTATGTTGTCCCCCAACGTAACAGCACCTGAAAACGTTACAAAGTCGGACTCTAAAGCGCCATGGGCAGCATCTGTTACTGTAATTGTTGCACATAAAACTGCGGCGCCAGAACTGTGTGTTGCTGCTTCGGTGAGTGATTGGCCTCGTAAACAACCCTGTAATACGTTGCTTGATATAGCAGCATAAGTAATTATTTCGTTGTTTATTTTTATACGTCCAGATTCGGGAAAACCTGTGGACGAAGATAATGTAATCTCGTCGGCATCAATAGTAGCCACATCCGCGCTTAAAGTGTTCGCCGCAGCAGAAAACGTCACATCCCCCGCAGACGTAGTGACTCGGATCGGAGTAATATCGTTATATCCACCGCCCTCGTTTATGTAATACTTTAGGTGCGTACCAACGCCCAAGTACCGCTCACCTTGGAGCGCGACCCATGGGTGCAATGCACGGCATGTACCTAAAAAGTAGGTGGAAGAACTAGGCTCCCACCCACCTATTTTTTCTGGAAAACCAAACCGAAACCTAACCTTATCCATATCAAACCACCCGCCCTCATTAGAGTACGACGTAGTTTCACGGTTAATTCCTGGTCGGAACTGGAGCTTGGTCAGAGGCATTCGGTACTCCCAGCATCTTATTCGGCGGCTACGTCCGTTGTAGCATCTTCCAAAGACTTTGTCAGCATGTCCATAAAGGCTTGCTTGCCGACTTGCAGTTGGTCCAGATTAAACTGCGCCGAACCCATCTTACGATCTAGGTCAGCAATGTGGTTAATCATAACCTTTTGCTGATCTGTAAGTTGGTCTTCAGTGTAATCTGTGCCGTTGATCGAGACGGTTTTTGTTTGTTTCTCTGCCATCGTGATCTCCTTTTTGTTAAGTTAAAATTAAGAACCCCAAGGCAAACCTTGTGATTCTGTCGGGTTTTGCTTTTCAGCAACTCTTGTTGAAAGATGAGCTTCAACTCTTTCTTTTGCTTGAG